>SDBT01001800.1_pt1 | contig 38295 bp, 36 predicted proteins | sample 2277101 | NCBI WGS metagenome assembly SDBT01 (sample SAMN10404973, study PRJNA504765) | marine sediment metagenome | isolation source: marine sediment core GS10_PC15, 103 cmbsf | place: Arctic Ocean: Southern Knipovich Ridge | collected 2010 | reverse complement strand
TATTACAACGAGAACTACCTGCATTCGGCCTTGGGCTATCGCCCGCCGAATCAGGCCGAAGAAACCTATAACCTCAGCCGCAAGACTCTCTTAAGATCAGCTTGACTAAAGGGGGGCAGTACACGTCCATACGCCATCGACCGGCGGTGTACGCAGGCAGACAAAGCCCGCAATGATTGCCGCCAGTCCCAGGTAGAAATAGAGCGACGGCTTTTGAAGATTTGCCATTGGAGTGGCTTCTACCTCCACAAGATGTAGGTTTTCAAAACAATCTGAATCTGGTTGCTACGAGCTCGACTCGTCATCGGCTTCTTGTTTCATCTTCCAGTTATCTATGACTTTGCGAAACTTCTCATCGATATGCTGAATAAACCATTCGTCTATAATTGATTTTCTAAAGCGCCACTCTTTCCCAAGCTTAGCGGCAGGAATCCTTTTTTCTTGTGCCCAGGTATATATGGTCTGCGGTTTCAACTTGAGGTAGGCAGCCACCTCTTCCAGGGTCATGATGTCGGTCTTCAACTTCATTCTCCTTACCTGTCTCGATTCATAAAGAATTCCAGTACAGAATCATGGTAGGTACTGTCGTTTATTATGTATTCGTTCTCAACCACATTTGGGTCATCAACATTTTTGTCTTTGACATTTTTATCATCCGGACTCAACAGTTGTTTCCCTGAGTAGATCAATGCTGCGTAGAAATTCCCTTCATATTCTCTGAAAAGCTCGAATGGTTCCCCTCTATCTCCCAGGAAGGGTCTTAGATTCCAGGCCAACTGGATGCCGACAAAGGCCAGGATCACCACCCAAAACCGAAATACCACCACCCCTATCTGGGGATAAACGTTCTTCTTTTCACACGAATATTTCAGTGCGTCTATGATTGTTTTCATCCCGAAAAAGCCCGAAAGAAGAAATATCAAAATATGCAAAAGCTGCAAAAAATAGTAGTTACTTCCCGTGAGCAGAAAGATTATGACAATGGGAGCAAACGATACCATTATGGCTGTGGTCAAGACAAATCCCGACAGGATAATGGAAATCATTTGATACAGTTTGAGCTTCGACCCGAGCACGAATTGAATTATGAAAAATGCCGGAAAGCAGATGAGCAATACCAAAGAAAACATGACGGAGACTTTCACCCCGGACGCCAGCGCTTGCGGGAAACCATGGTAGCTCCCCATAACGATTCCATACAGAAACGAAAAAAGACATAGCAATAGATATTGATTGAGTATTCTCCTCGAAGCGTCTGTCTGCTGACTGATCTTTTCAAAAAAATCCTCTTTGTTTTGAAGTTTCGGGAAAAACTCAAACGACATCAGTTTCACGCTTTTCATGATAGTCCTCCTTGTATGTTGCTGTTTCCTATTGCAACTTATAGTATAATAGGTTATTTGTCAAGTCTTTTATTGTTTGTTGTTGTTTATTGCTGATATTCGGGTGTGTACAGTCCGGTAGTGCTTTGTTATGAATTTTCATGTCCCGTCAGTTGGCATTCTGTTTCCGTGCACAAAATCTGTGCGCTGTACTGTAAACGTCAAATTGAAAATTTCTCATAAAATGATACATTATCATGTATATTGTTCTTGACTAGGATACTGTAATGAGTATATTTAATAAGAGGACAACAACAATAACGGTGGGGAGTATATGTCTGAACAACAATCTGGTAGTTCTAATATAGTCATTGAGTCTCTCCTAAACGAAAGGATTCAAAAGCTTGAGGAATATACTGATTCTGATGTTTTTGCCTTTTATGGGACACTATTAGTTGGAGTAGACGATCTCATAAGGGATGGTATAGAGAAGATAAGTCCCAAGAAGAATACGCTAACATTCATTATAGAATCGCCTGGTGGCTACCTATTGGCTGTTGAGCGCATCGTTGCAACGCTTCGACACTATTATACAAATGTTAACTTTATTGTCCCTAATCTAGCCATGTCTGCGGGTACTGTTCTTGTTATGTCTGGTAATGAAATCTTCATGGACTATTATTCTGTGCTTGGCCCCATTGATCCACAGGTTGAGAACCCTGATGGACAAACGGTTTCTGCGATTGGGTATCTAAGAGAATTTGATAAACTTGTTGCGAAATCTGATGCTAATAATCTAACAACTGCTGAACTCGCATTCATGCTTAACAAATTTGACCCAGGTACTTTATACTTCTATGAACAAGAGAAAAACCTAGCTGTATCTTTATTGGAAGATTGGCTTGTTCAGTATAAGTTTAAGAATTGGACGGTTACTGAAACAACGCAAACCCTAGTGACTAACGAGATGAGGGAAGAGACTTCAAAGAAGGTTGCTGAACGGCTGAATACACCTGAGTTATGGCATTCCCATAGTCGCGGAATATCTAGGATAATCTTAGAAGAGATTGTTGGGCTTAAAATTAAAGATTTTTCTGCAGACACCGAACTAAATAACCTGATTCGTGGTTATTTTGAATTGTTGAGAGATTACTGGCAAAGGCGCAGACATAGTTTGGTAATTCATACAAGAAATGGGTATAATAAATGGAGTACATAAAAATATGAGCGATAAATTAGACAAAGATGCGATTATAAAAAATAATCCTAAAATTGACAGGGAACTTCTTGAAAAGGCACTAGCTCTTATTGAGCAAGTAGGGAAGATGGGAATCTCGCCCGTTGGAAATAAATATGTCCCTCCTTACAAGCACACGTTTTTCAACCGGGCTAAAAAAGAGAAAGAAATGTCTTGACAAGTTATAATGTCTCACCTATATTATAGGCATGAGAAAGATAGAACACTTGTCGAAAGCGGTTGCCGATCAGTACCTCACTGTTGATGAAGCTTCTGAGTGGCTTGAAATTAAGCCCACTGTACTGCGTAATTACCTGTATCAGGACAAGCTTACCACCTATAAATTCAAGACGCTGACCCTGCTTAGTAAACGCGAAGTAGAACATTGGAAAAGGGATCGGGGTAAATAGCCTGTTTTTTTTGACTACGACGGGTGGCGCCCTCAAACTTGTTTGGGGGCGGTAACGATTTTTCCTCATCCCCAAACAAGTTTGGGAATGCCACCCTGTCATTGAGTCTGAAAACCCGCCGGACACAAGAACTACACCCATCTGCGGGCAGCGAAATCTGTAGTATCCGGGTGCGCTTGTTTGGCTCAATTCAGGGGGACCACCGACCTCACCGGAAAATCCTTGTGGAATTTTCAGCGAGCCGTTATCTTGGTGGGCTGAAAACAGGCTCAGCAGGCCATCTGTTTTTCCGTAATGGGATAGGCCGCAACAGGTTGTCGAAATTGGCAATTGTCGCCCGGAAGGGAACTTAATGACCGGTTCAAATGTTTAGAAAAGTATACAAAAGCCCGCTTTACCGGTCGTACCCATGTGAGGGTTTTCACAATGGCCGACCGTAAAGCTGAAGGCGTAAAAAAACGTAAGAGCTTTGAGGCGGAAGCCTTGCCGCATATGGAGGCTCTTTACCGCACCGCGCTTCGGATGACCAAAAACGAAAGTGATGCCGAAGACCTGGTGCAGGAGGCGTATGTAAAGGCGTATCGATTCTGGGATCGTTTTGAGCCGGGGTCAAACTGCCGAGCATGGTTGTTTAAGATCATGACGAACATCTTCATCAACGAGTACCGATCAAAGGCACGTTCGCCTATATCGGTCAACGTTGATGATCTGGACGACAATTTTCTCTTCGGTCAGCTTGCCATTGATGAGACAATAAAAAACCCCGAGCAGGAGCTTTTTTCCAGGATTTTCGATGACGACATCAAAAAGGCTATTGAGAGCCTGCCGGACGACTTCCGGATGGTGGTGGTGCTGTCGTTTCTGGAGGGATTCTCGTATCAGGAGATTGCCGATATCATGGATCTCCAGTTGGGCACCGTCAAATCCCGACTCCACCGCGGACGGAAGCTGTTGCAGAAGGCCTTATGGGATTATGCGATTAAGAATGGTTATATCAAGGGCACCACAAAATGAACTGTCAGGAAGCGCTGAGTTTACTGTATGAGATAATTGATAAAGAAGCCTCCGAAGTCGACGTCAATAAAGTTCAGCACCACCACGAGCGATGCCAGCACTGCTTCGAGGTATACCGGGTAGAAACGGCCATTCAGGACTTCATCAATGAGAAGTTGAGAGACGGCAATCCCACCGGCAGCCTGGAAACTCTCAAGGCAAAAGTCGCCCTCAAGCTGGATGAGATTGACGGCCAAGAGACTTCACCCGAGTGCCTCCCTTCCACTTAGAAGGATCATGCCCTTTGAGAATGATGGGGGCGCCTTTTCGACTAGAAACTCATATTGAACGTTTTTTTACCTAACCACGAAAAGCTTTAAGGTGCATTAGAAGCGATAGCCGGCGCTGACGCGATAGGATTCATTCAAGTCGCTGTGGTGAAGGTAGGCAAAATCGACCGTGAAGTTGCTGACGTCGAGTCCCCCACCGGCGGTGAATCTCCCCATGTCAAACCCAAGACGACCAAAGACCATCTCTTTATAACCCAGCTCCCACCCATAGTGGGTATCAAGAGAGACCGACCCGCTCCAGTATTGGGCGGCACATTTCAGGTTTTCAAATTTGATATCGCCACCGGCCAGAATGAGGCCGGTGAAATCGGAATAGGCGTACGTGACCATTATCCCCGGCTTGACGGTGGGGTAGATTGATTCGTAGTTGACCATGTCCTCAGGTTCCTGTTTTGAATAGCGAATGAAACCGGTGGTGATATCGGTGACCATCAGTCCCAGGTTGACATTCGGATGAATCTGGTAGAGCAGCCCGGCATCAACGGTTAGTCCCTTACCGGACATGACGCCGATGTCACGGTAGATTATTTTGGCCGTGAGTCCAAAGTCAATCCGGCCTGCGATCCGGCCCGATATGGCGGCCGAGAACAAAAAGTCTCCGTGCGACTCTTCGCGCACAACAAAGGGACGACCATTGGCCAGGGTGTCGGTAATCTTGATGCCGCCGCCACCGAGATAGTACACGTAAAAGCCAATCGCCTGAATAAGAGACCCGCTTTTGCCCCGGGCATCGATGTATGAAATATAGTCATGGTTCAAAAGGGAGCCGAACGTCTCGGCGTGCATGAACACAAGGTAGCGGCCTTCGAGCCGGTTCATGCCGGCTGGGTTCCAGTAGGCGGTCGTGGCGTCAAACGGCCCGGCCGTCACTGCTCCTCCCAGCGCCAGAGCCCGGCCTCCAACGCCCAGGGAAAAGGCATCGCCGGCATATTTGGCCGCCCACAAATTGCACGAACAGACAAGTAAAACTGCAATATAGTATTGGCAATACCTTCGCACGGAGGCAATGTAACAATTACAAACCGAAAACTACAGCACTTTCACCGGGGCATACGCCCGCCTATCGGGAAAGACGAGCAGAAAAGCGGCGCCGTTTGATGAAAAGGTCTTCAACCAGAATCGATAGCGCTTGATTCTCTTTTGTTTGACCGTGCACAATTCGTAACGACCGACGTCCCTATCCGTATCTTTAACACCCCCAGAAGTCGTTCTGGTTAAGCACAAGCTGCTCGCCTATCCTCGATTACTCACAAATTCCTTGGGATTTGTCATTGCGAGGAGCGAAGCGACGTGGCAATCTCTTTTGCTGCAAGCACATGGCATTCTGAGATCACCACGCCCACCGGTGGCGGGCTCGTGATGACGCGCTGACAGACTGTTGCAGGATATGCTAGAGTTTGTGAATAATACGGATTATCATTCGATAAAAAAAAAGCGGGACAACCATCCCGCTTTTCTGTCTTCGGTATGAGCCTGCTTTATTGGGTTCCTTCGGCCTTGTCCTCGATCTTTGTTTTACCAGCCTTGTAGCAGCCCGACATGGCACAGGTGAGCTTGGAACAAGTGAGCTTGGCACCGGTGAGCTTGGAACACCCCTTACTGTCGCTGCTCTTAGCTACCGCCGGGACGATTTTGGCCTGATAGCCTTTGTTGGCAACGGCGGTGATCAGAGCCTCGCCGGTCGTCTTGTTGGGATCAAAACAAACCTCGGCCACCCCTTCTTCATAACTGACTCCAACAACCTTGAGCACACCGGGAACCTCAGTCAAAGCCGCAGAAACCGACTGCTCACACCCGCCACAGGTCATTCCTTTGATCGATATGGTAGTGAACTCGCACTTGCCATCGCCCTTGCACAGCCGGGCATGTTCTTCGCTTGTCAATTGGGCGCAACCGGAGGCTCCTTTGGAATAAGGACAGCCGGCCTTAGCGTCAACCGACGGTGCTTCTTTGGAAGCAGTCAGTTTGGCGGCAGTCATTGTGGCATTGCAAGCCGACTCAGTCGAGGCCTTGGAAGTTCCGGAGGCTAACGCATCGCCTGAAGCCAGGGCAAAAAGAGCCAGAGCGGTAAGAGTGGTGACGATGATTTTTCTCACGATGTTACTCCTTCTGTTTCGTCGAACTATGTTGCTATTCTTGTTTTGCTACTCTAAATACGTCGGTACGTCGACAATATACGGCTAATTCAATGTCAGGTCAACGATTTTGTTGACCGCTTAGAGCTATTATATCCATATTAGCCGGTGCTGACATGCTCTTTTAACACACCAGCAGGTCTGATCGTTTCATAAAAGTGATAATATTACTCCAAATAGCCCCCCATTGATTGGAAGGACTTGGGGCTTGCAAGGTAACCTATTTCAAGAGCATAAGATAGTTGGATCGCCGGCTGCTGCAGCAGGGACTAATCCTCGTTACTCATAAGCTCAAGCTTACTCCATAACAGTCTGTTAGTACGTCATCGCGAGCGACCGAAGGGAGCGTGGCGACCTCAATTGTGTAACTGTCTCCGTTGCAACGGATTACCACATCATCCGTCCAAGGCGGACTCCTCGCAATGCCCCTGGTGGGTTTTTCAACACTCCCTTGCTTGGGAACGATCATCCTTATATTATACTTTACTTTTGATAGCGACCTGGTCTTGAGCCCCGGCTGAGTTCGTTTGTTTATATATTAGTTCGAAAGAACCAAGCGGTATACTGAGACCAAGTCCTCGAAGTATTTCGACCAACTGAACTTGCTGCAATGGGCCAGACCGGCTTGCCGCCAACGGTTGCGATATGCGGCGTCTTCGCACAGCCTTGATAAGGCCTCACGACTTTCTGCAGGCTCAGCCGGATCGACAAGAATTGCGCCGCCGATCCCGACTTCCGAGGCTGCCGAGCAACTGGAAGTGATAACCGGGCAGCCACGTGCCATGGCTTCCAGGATTGGCAAGCCAAAACCTTCTTCCCAGGATGGCAGCAACATTGCCGTCGCGTTATGATAAAGCAGCTCTAACTCATGGACGGGCACGCGGCTCAGGATGCGGAGCCTATCACTTGGAAATCTGGCCAGATGCCTGGCGACAATATCCTCATAGCCGAAACCGGGCTCGCCGACGATCACCAAGTTTAGTTGTGAAAGCGGCATCACTGCTTCGACCAGGTGACTGATATTCTTGCGCACTTCTATTCGTCCCACAAAAAGCACGTACGGCTTGGGCAACCACCGGTTGACGTCACACCTGCCGGATGCCGGCGGCGGGGAGTCGGGCGACGCTGCCCCCAAACGGACCACCACGCATTTGTCGGCATCAACTAACTCGAGCCCAAGCAGCTGCGAGCGAGTCCACTCACTGATAGTAACGATCACGTCCGCCTTAAGAAGCTCTTTTTGCATTCGTCGTCCGACGGTTTTTTGGAAATCAGGGCTTTGATACTTGTTGGGATGCAACGACCAGGCATCATAGAGAGTATAGACCACTTTCTGCGCGCGGAGCAGCGGAAACCGGTGACATAGGGCATGAACAATGTCGAACCGGGTACGATGGAATTGACTCGTAAGTGACGCTCTGCATGAAGGGACACCATCGACGGCAATGTTCTTTCTGTGACCGCGACGATAGTACCCCCTCGGGGAAACCTCCGGATGCCCGCGGGCCTGAACAAGTGTGTGGAAACAAACTTGTGAGATCCCTCCATAGGGTGACTGCGCTAGTGAGGTAATGTCGTAGGCCACCTCGATCATACCGGCATTGCAAGTATAAACACAACAGAGATTAAGAACAAACAGCTTTCATTCTACACGGCTATGAAGGTGTACAACCATTCCGGCTGCGACCAAAACGCCCTCAGGACGCTAGACAATGTCCCACAAATCTTCAGCCAGAGGAAGCGCTCTCCTCTGCCTGACGTATTTTTTCCATTCTTGGGATGTGCCGCCCGCCCTCGAACTTCGTCTGCAGAAATACCTTGATGATCTCCTCCAGCTTATCTTCGGGGGTGTATTTCGCCGCCAGCGTCATGATATTGGCGTCGTTGTGAAGGCGAGTGTAGCGGGCCATGTCGACACTGAGCGCCATACCGGCCCGGATTCCCTTGACCTTGTTGACGGCTATGTTCATCCCGTTGCCGGTCCAGCAGACGGTAATCCCGTAGTCAACTTCCCCTTTTACAACGGCCTTGGCTACTTTAAGACCGAAGTCCGGGTAGTCAACCGCTTCCGTCGAATGGGTGCCGAAATCCACAGTCTCATACCCCAGCCTGGCGAGAATCTCTTTTACCTTCTGTTTGAACTCAAAGCCCTTGTGGTCGGCGCCGACAGCAACCTTCATTTAGACAGCCACCTCCTTGTACTCCGGAACCGGTGTCAGCCAGCCGTATTTGTCCTCGGCTCTTCCGCTTACGACGTCGAAGAAGGCGGTTTGGAGCTTCTTCGTCATTGGGCCGGCTTTACCTTCGCCGATGACAATGTTGTCGATTTCGGAAATGGGGGTTATCTCCGCAGCCGAACCGGTGAAAAAGACCTCATCGGCCAGATACAACGCCTCGCGCGGGACGTTCTGCTCAATGACCTTGATCCCCATGTCTTCAGCCAGTCGGATGACGGAGCTGCGGGTAATACCAGGAAGAATTGAGGCTGAGAAAGTAGGCGTGATCAGTACGCCTCTACGAACCAGAAAAATATTCTCAGCGGATCCTTCGGAAACGTTCCCGGAGACGTCAAGAGCAATTCCCTCGGCATAGCCGTGGCTGATTGCTTCCATTTTGATAAGCTGACTGTTCATATAGTTGGCGCCCGCCTTGGCCATGGCCGGCATGGTATTAGGAGCTATACGGTTCCACGAGGAGAAACAGACCGAAACGCCGTTCTCCATCGCATCCTCACCGAGGTATTGTCCCCACGGCCAGGTCGCTATGGCTACATCGACGGGACAGCTTGACGGATCGACGCCCAGCGTCCCAAACCCGCGATAGACCACCGGCCTGACGTAGCACTCTTCCAGACCGTTGGCACCGATCGTATTGAGAATAGCTTCGTCGATCTGATCCACCGTGAAGGGGATTTTCATCCGGTAAATCTTGGCGGAGTTAAACAAGCGCTGGGAATGGTCTCTCATGCGGAAAGCGGCTGAGCCCTTGGCCGTCTTGTACACCCGCATTCCTTCAAAAACCGATGAGCCGTAGTGAATTACATGGGAGCAGATGTGAATTTTCGCCTCCTCCCATTTGACCAGCTTGCCGTTCATCCAGATATATTCGGTCGGTGTCATAGACTTATTCCTCCTTGCCTTCAAATCTTCGTAGGGCAGAAGCACCTGCGCTTCTGCCATTGTTCTAGTTAGCAGAACCCTATGGGTTCTACCCTACACCTACTAATGATACAAGAAACCGGTTGCGATTTCAATCAGAATTCAAAACCAGATATAATGGCAGAAGCACCTGTAAGGCTGTACCATAAGTTGGCCGTAATCTCTGAAGGCGGGCCGGATTCGAAATGATGATTTCGAGGGATGTTTGTCACTTATGGAGCCAAAAACACGCTTCCGGCATACCTTATGAATATCTGCCGCCCACCAAGTTATGGGCCAGGCCAGGTTGTGGTAGTAAATCTGAGCGATTTGCCGCCGAAAGTGTAGAAAGGACAGGAGTTTTTGTCTGTTGAGTGGCGAAAAGAGTTTGACCTGAATATATTGGGAGTAATGATGATGAGAATAATCAGACCGACGGTTGTGCTGCTTGCATTAGTTTTTGCCGTCAGTTCGCTTGCGGAGGCACGGATTAAGCGAGTGGCTAGGCGATACAATGTCATTGACTTCTATGGCGGATACGCCATACCACGTGGAGAATATGATGCAATGGGGAACCTTCCGTTTACTGACCAGTTCGGCAATCCAATCAACCTAAGCGCTAATGAGTGGCTTGATGAGACATATTTTCTAGGTTTTGACTACGGAACGCTGTACAAGGCCCACCTGCTGTATATGATTGGCTTCCGCTTCACCAACCACAGGGTCATGGACGTTTTTGAAACCCCTCCAGCGAAGGACATAAGATTCCGTCAGTATGATCTGGAGTTCAATGCCAATTACATGTTCAATAACTTGAGCAATCTATTCTGGTCCCCTTACGTCGGCGTCGGCGCGCAAGCGGGATTTACCTCCTTTTCGATCAGGGGAGCGGACAACGATGAATCCCAACTTAAGTTCGCCCTTAGCCTTAACTTCGGAGTCGATTTCAAAATCTGGAGCGAGCCCCAAAAGAGGTCTTTTGTGACCCTTTCCTCCATCAACAATCTGAATTTCCTCGGTTCCGACAACAGACCCATTTACCTGAACATCGGGGGAGGGCTAAGGTACTATTTCAGGCCGTGATCGCACAGATGTCATCGCTGCTCCAATTCTGTGGTCGGCGTACGTCCTCGTGCGCCGACTCGATCGAGAATGGGGCAGATGTGGACATCTGCCGCCCACGAAGCCAAATAATCAGATACATCCGCATCTTTCCATTAATAATTGGGATGTTGTCCCTATCCTTAGGCTTGCCGTTCGGCTGTGGGGACGATAACGGACCAGTTGGGCCGGATGGACGGACAAGGATTGTCGCCGTCAACGGACTGTACTATAAGGGAGTAATGGGTGATACCATTCCTGATACGGTCTTGCAGTTCGCAGTGGCCGACAAGAATGACAACTACCTGCCCGACCAGCAGATACAGCTCTATCGACTCGAAGGCGACGGCCACCTTAATCCCAAGTCTATCATAACCGATTCATCTGGGACAGCCGGTTTCCACTATGTCTTCAACGGTTCCCTCGGCCACGCCGTAATCCGTTTGATAGCACCCGACATTGATACTCTCGTCATTCTGCTTCGGGCCAACACGCTGATTCCCGGCCCACACGGACAGGGGCAGTATGTGCTGTTTGATGACACCTACGCCAACGTCAAGAACTTCAACAGCTTGCCCGCGTCGGTGGACATATACCAGGATAATCCCATCATCTACGTTGACTATGAGGAATCGCTGGGCGTTGTGGTTATGGTTTACGACCTCGACACCAATGGTGTTATCTACGACACCTCGAGTGTCTATGGGGTTATTGTTAATACCGTGTATGAAGGGAAAACGGCTGACTCGGTCGGAGTGGGTTCTCCCTTTGATTCGGTACAGAGTGCCTACGGTATTCCTAGCTCAATGGAGTACAGTGCTAAAGATACTGCTATTGTTGTAAGGTATGACAGCTTAGGCCTCACATTCTACTGTGACTCCGTTGACACAAATGTCGAAGAAATCCATTTGATAGAGTGGGTGCCCACGCCGGAAACAGGCGCTGACAGCAACGCCGTTCTGAACCTTAGCGGCTGGGATCTAAGGCCCTCGTCTGATAGCTGGCGAGTCAGGAAAGGAGCTTGCAGTCTTTCTCCCTAGGATATAATTTGAAGGTGGAGGTAGAGTTGAGATTGAATGATAAATCCGGAGGGAGTCCCAATGAACCTTTACCTTGTGCAACATGCTGAATCCAAACCGAAAGAGGAGGATCCCCAGCGTTCTCTTTCGGATCAAGGAAAGACTGACGTCGAGAAAGTCGCCGCGTTTGTGTCCAAGCACACAACTCTTAAGGTCGACCGCATTTTACACAGTGGCAAGACCCGAGCCCGGCAGACAGTTGAGGTCCTTGCCAAGTATTTGAATCCTCAAGACGGAATCTCTGTAGCTGAGGGTCTGGAACCGCTGGCTGATCCTTCGATTTGGACAAACCGGCTGGCTGAAGAAAAAGAAGACCTGATGCTGGTGGGACACTTGCCCCACCTCGACAAGCTTGCAGCGAAGTTAATCTGCGGGGATGAGGCCGGGAGCGCGGTCATGTTTCAGAACGCGGGGATTGTATGTCTGATTAGGGATGACTCCGGCGTTTGGTCGCTCTACTGGATGGTCACCCCACGAATGCTCAAATGAGTCTATAGCTAAGAAACCGGCTCCACTATTTTGCCCATAAACAGTATCGTCTGCGAATGACTCTCACGAATGGCAAACACGAACGGCCTATCGACTCGCATCACGAATCCGCTTGGTGGGATTGAGGTGAAGACAATCTCCACGGAGGTAACCGCCGCGGCCTCGGTGCCTTCTTCATCTACCTTTATGTATGTCTTGTGCAATACCTTGCTGATAAAGAGATTCGCCAGAGGATTGACTTCGGCGATTCCACTGAAATCCGCTCGAGCGGGATTAAATGCAACTCCCATTCCCAGCACCGTAAGGACGTCATTCAATTCGATCTTGTACTCCAGCGTGAATTTCGGAAAGTAGAGCTTGCCTGAGTCACTCGCAAATCTGCCCAGCCAGGTGCTCCAGTTCTCCTGGTTGAACTGGCTGATGAGCGAATCGATGTCAACCTCCGGCTTGGGGAGAAAAATGGTCATGCTGAACTTTTCGTTACCATAAGGCAGATCAACTGCCTGGAAAAGATCATTTTCAAAATACGAAAATTCGTTCTCCTTTCTCATCATCTGACACCGAATTCGAGAATTGTCCGGCAGTGTGAACCAATCCTCCCGTGTATCCTCTTTGTCAAACTCGCATGTCCAGGTGCCTTTGAAGTAAATAGCATTGATGAGAAACATGACCGTCTCTGGGTCGATCTGGTCAGGAACGATTTCTGTTATCTTCCCGTGTGTCTTTTCATCGACCCAGCCATTAATAGTTTTTGAGGCATCCGGTGCATTGAAGTTCAAAGCCGCGACCTCGGCATCGAAATAGATTCGGTTGAGATTGATGAATTCCTGTTTGACCGGCAGCCCCTCTCGGTACCATATTGAATTGGCGATTTCAAAGATCACCTTGGGGTCAAGCTGCGTTAACAGATCGATAAGGCCTCGGTATGACTCGTTTATCTCCTGCTCGGTCAAGCCGGCCAGCTCGAGGACGTTTTGCATCGCCTCCTCGGTAGCGCCCTCGGCGCCGTTGTAGGTCATGCCTAAAGCCATTGAGATCGACAGTGGGGAGATAAAGACATTTATGTCCTCATCCTGTTTGACGATCTCCCTGAAGAGTTTGAGCCCGAACTTGTTGTCGGACTCGACCACGTGTTTTTCAGCCGCAGTCAGCGCACGCGGCGGATTGTCCGGGGGATCAATCGGCTTATTGGAGCACTGCACCGATGTGAAGCAGACGAATACGATCGCAGATGATCTCAACGCTTTCCACATGGCATACCTCCCTGTTGAATATTTTCATCACGTTTTTGTCTTCTTCTTATACAAACGGCTAATACCCTGAGTTTGTTTAGCGGAATCTCGAACCTGCAAGCGTTTTTGGGGCAGCCTCACCTCAGGTTCTGCTCTGCGGGCGATCATCGTCTTGCCCGTACGAGCTGCGCCTCCGATCAAGTAGAGCATTACAACATCCTGCTGTCCCAGCCTCCTAACGGCCTCGTTCAGACGCGCCGCCGATCAGCTCAACGCGAAGCACCGGCGAGGTATCCGGGATCTCCTGGAACGGGATGTCAGATGTTTTCCTCAGCTTCGTGAATAAGTTTCTTGAATTCATCACGAATACGATCTTGGGTGACACCATGCTTTTCAGCCCATTTCTCATAGGTAGATGTCAGGTGTTCATCCAGTTTTGAAAAGAATTCAGATAGATCGGTCAATTCATCGATCATTTTGTCCCGCCCGTTGGTCAAGAGAATCTCGCCTGCTCGCTCCCAGAAGTAATCATGAGCGAGCCAGTTTCGTTTCCGGCGCGCTTCAATAAGAGTGCTGTGCAGGTTAGGTGGAACCGCAATCTGTTTCTTTAATCGGTTCAGCAGCCGGCCAAGAGTCTTGCTGAACGCTTCATCGTACAACTCTTCCCGCTGTTCTGGAGTGCTGGGGAGGAATTCCCCACTGAAGACACTTGAAACAAGGATCGCTAAGCTTTTTTCGACACACTGTGCGTGATATACGGCGAGACCGTATCTTGCGAATGTCTCCCGTCGTTGGTGAGCATCGGGATCAAGCTCTTCCATTCAGTTTCCCTCATCTAACAATGATTATGTTGTTTCGCATAACATCTCAAATCTGGGCATTTTTCAGTCAAATACCCCGAACTGAACGATTCGCGAACCATTAGATTCGGATTTGCCCGTTCTTGAAAACCAGTGTATCGAAACCATAGGGGTTTCGACTTGCACTACTGCACTTGTTACCCGAGCTTCCCGGACCTTGCTAGGTCCTGAACCGTTGACATGATAAACGGGACCTCTTTTGCAGGTAAAAACCTCATCAAAACAGTTCCGTCCTTCGCGATGAAATACTTCTTTCGTTCAAATACCTCCGTATGTCGTGAGACTAAGAAAACCCACCCACAACTGCCAAACACGAATCTGTAGCAGAAATGCCCCTCTATTCGCCCGCGTTCAGGTGGCAGTAGAGCGTTGAAAACTCCCTGTTCTTCCGTGTAAAGGCCGAACATGATGCAACCATACTCGTGGGGCTCACCTGGATTCCGTTGAAGGAGCATGCTACGAATGCGGTCCTCGTGGTCCCCCAGTCTTACCTGCGAGAAGGTAGGGTCAGTCGCAACACTTGCTCGCCAAAGGACTGATAGCTGAAAGAGCTTGAGTCTAGAGTAATTCAAGTTGACTATCTTGATCTCATTAGGATTGCCTGTATCAAGATGCTCCATATCGTCAAAGAAGAGTCTCTTTGCGTGCTTCTCAAAGTCGTTGATACGCTGCTCACAATCTGTGCATAGCATCCTCTCATAGATCCCCTGCTGCCGGTAAATCGTCGCCTCGTCGGGAACCGTGGACATCCTTAGAAGCCTATGCTTTTCGTCGTACAAGGGACGAAAGAAGAACTCAGGTATTATGTGCGATCTGCACAGTGTCCTGTTTTCTCCACAGAGCTTACATCTCGTATCAACCGGATTCATTGGCACGAGTGGCCTTCCATTTAATCGTACGTTACGTATTTCCCCCAAGCTCCCCAACACAATACCCCCGGCAGGACTCGAACCTGCTACCCTCTGCTTAGAAGGCAGATGCTCTATCCGGATGAGCTACGGGGGCAATTCTTCCTATTTGCTTCAGCAACCCCCGGACCTGCGGGCACCGTTGCCCCGCTCAGTGTCCACAGCTTGGGTTTTGCCGCAAACCTTTGTAGCTTAGCTGTTTTTTTTCTCCAGCCGTGCTTTGTACCTATATTAAACTATGCCGTTTGATGGCATACTGCAAGCGAATTTTCGAGGCTGAGCGTCAGCAAATCACAAATATAACTGCCATGGCAATGCCCGCCTCGTGAGCGACTCCGCCGTTACCGACCGCAATCGACATGAGCCTAAACCTTCAGGTGTATTATCGGCTCGAACCCATCCTTCAAGAACCGCACTATCTCGCCTGGACATTCATTAAGCAAATTCAGAACTATGTGTATTCCTTGATCTCCCCGGCTCTTATGAACTTTGTATTCGCACCCAATCGCTTCGCCGTTTCCACCAACAGCCGGATGTTGTCTTCCATGTAATCCAGGGAATACAGCGGGCTGTTATTATCGATTAACTCATCAGGATGAAAGTAGGTAACAAAGACTATTTTATCGGTCGCTCTCAAGGTTCTTTCCACCTGGGCAATCAAGGGCTTGAAATAAGAAGGCTTCCCGGTTATGTTAATCCAGTAAGTGGGCCTCCAGAGTGCGCGAAGAAACGGCATAGGGTCTCTCATTTTTTTGGCGAGAACCAGACCGCTGATCATTCCCCATATCAATGATTTGGAGACAAAACTTGGCGACTCTAACAGGGAGAAGGCTTGCTCCCCTTGTTTTGCCTCACGTCTGTAATCAGCTCTGGCAGGGTAATATGGCCGGTTGGGGGAAAGCGACCAATCAAAGAAGTTCGCCGAGCGAACGCGTTCGTTTCTTGGCTGTATTTGCAGGCCTGGCAAGCCGCTGAAATCGACCTCGACTCCCAACTCCTGGAGAGTGGCAAAGGTGTGATTGTTGTGATAGTCCCAACCCATACGTACCGACCTGGCCCGGCCGGGAAAGACTTCGAGGTACGCAGCATGAGCCTCTTTAAGCATCCGGACCTGCCACTCAATGTTGAAACAATCCTGGTACCAAAGATCGAGAGCTTCGTCGTAGTTCCAAAAATGCGGGTGCCAGCCAAGCTCATCCCCCTCTTTTTCCAAATCCAACAGGAAGTCTTTGTGCTCCTTGAGAAAATAGTTATATGCTCCGTAAAATCTTTTGATCTGATAATCGACCCGAAGGCACCATGTAAAGACGGGCATCTTGCCGTCAGAATCGTGTATCTTCTGTAATCTTTCTTTGGCTCTTGGTATCCCTTCCAACATTCCCCGCCAGCTCAAGTTATCAGCCGGCAAGTTGCCGATAAAATTGGCTCTATCCGGGTCGGAGTCGCAACCGATGACCACGTATATGTTCTTTTGCACCAGTAACTTCCTATCGAGACCTGTTGCGAGTTCGAACACAATTAATAAGACCATTATAGTTTATCAAAGGAAAAAGCAGCGGATGTCGGGTTTCTTGAGGCTTGTTTTTCATGTATCGGGTGCGTATCTTTGCGACAATTGAGAGTACAGAGCTGCAGTGTCCAGAAGATGGGCAGGATTGACAATTGATACCGGGCCAACAGATCACGATTACTTACGTTTAGAGCTATGGCGAGCAAAACCGGCGAAGGTGTAAAACTAATTCCTTACGAAGACCAATATCTGGAGGAAACCTTCGCCCTGTTTAAGAGATTCAGCCCTGACCATCCCGAACTGGCCGACAGGGAATTGTTTGAGTGGCAGAAGTGCCAGAGGTACCTTGCCCTATTCAAAGGCAAGGTGGTGGGGTACATGGCTCAGATACCACAGACCCTTAAGAGCCGCGGAACACCAGTCGAGATTGGCTGGGGGGCAACCCTGGTTCTGGATACGTCCAACATGCTGGTACAGACGTTTGCCGGGACGGCCTTACTGGATCAGCTCACCAGCCATTCCACCTTGAAGTTTGCGGCGGTTGGAATTGTACCGGAGATCGAGCAGACCCATAGGCGGAGAGGGTATAATGTCAGGCGTGATTCGGTTAGAATGTATGCCAGGTTCATAAACACCGCCAGGGCGCTTGATTACCTCAACAAGCCGTCAATATGGTCCCTGCCCCTAAAAATCGTTAATCTTTGCCGGCGTCCGAAGGCACCGACTGACGATGGGGAGATTAAGTCAATAGACCGTTTCGAGCCTGAGTGGGACGAGATATGGGACAGAATACTGTCGGAGCAGTACGAAGTTTACCCGGAGCGTTCGGCCGACTTTCTGAATTACAAAATCAGCCAGCCCCACAAATCTTACATCTCCTGTATCCACGTCAACGACAAAGGAGCGGTCGACGGCTACATCGTTTACAGGCGGGCAACCCACCAGACAAAGGAGTTGTCCTTGATAAAGATCTGCGATCTGGTTGGAACTAAAGCAGCCAAGATCGCGTTACTGTCGCGTGCTATGGACTACACCTTCGAAAGCCGGGCCGACGGTATTGTCGGGCTCAGTTCTTTTCGCGATAAAGATACCTTCAGGAAGTGCGGTTTATGGATATCGCGGGTCTATCCGGTGGTACTGCCGCCTGAGATCGAGGGCAAGATTCACATAACCTTTTTCGAAGCCGACCTCGATGATCTCTGGTGACGGGCGGTTCTTGAATTCTAAAGCCTGCCTATGGAATCATCGTAATCATTTTCCTTCGGAGGCTGTATAAGGCTAAAAAGTGCTTGGCAGCCTGCCCGGGATATTGTAATATCCTGCTTAAGTTGTCCGATTTCACTTATATGAGTTTGGAAACAACCGCCTGATCCGGCGCGATAGGGAAAAGATAAATGGACGAGAAAAAAACAATTATTCAGACGATTTACGGTGTCGTTGACGAAGTAAACCTGCAACAACCGGATAACGGACAACTGGAAAAATCGCTCGATACCGTGCTCTTTGGCCAGAACGGCAAACTGGATTCACTGGGGCTGGTTAGTTTTGTTATCGCCGCCGAACAGAAAGTCGAAGAGGCGCTTGGCGTTTCGGTGTCGGTTTCCGACGAGCGGGCAATGTCACAGAGAAACAGTCCCTTTAGAACCATCGGCACCCTGGTCAATTACATTTGCATACTATTGACGGAAACCAAAAATGCCTGACAAGCAGATCATGCTCATAACCGGAACCAGCAAAGGGATTGGCCGGTACCTGGTGGAGTATTACGTCGAGAAGGGCTTGGGGGTAATCGGATGCAGCCGCAGTCCGGTTGATTATGAATACGATAATTATATCCACTATTGCCTTGACGTTGCTGACGAAGAAAAAGTCAAGCAGATGTTTTCCCAGATTCGTAAGACATATAAGCGTCTTGACGTGGTGATAAACAACGCCGGCATCGCCTCCATGAATCATATTCTTTTAACGCCCATCAAAACGGTTCGCAACATTTTCAACACCAACGTCATCGCGACCTTCCTCTTTTGCAGGGAAGCGGCCAAGCTGATGCAGATTAATAACTATGGAAGAATCGTCAATTTCGCCACCGTGGCCACCCCTCTCAAACTGGAAGGCGAGGCGATATATGCATCATCGAAGGCGGCAGTTGTTTCTTTGACGGAAATTTTGGCCCGGGAACTGGCTGATTTCGGTATAACCGTTAATGCCGTCGGCCCGACGCCGATCAAAACTGATTTGATTCGTTCCGTTCCCGAGGAAAAGCTTGAAGCGTTATTGGCTCGCCAGGCGATCAGGCGCTACGGCGAACTTCGGGACGTCAGCAACGTGATCGACTTTTTCCTTAAACCCGAAAGTGACTACATTACGGGGCAGGTTATATATCTGGGCGGGGTCTGATGTTCATAGATTTCCTGACGGAGGTTTTCCAACAGAACAAAGCCGCCGAGGCGGTGATCTGGAAGGGCCGGACCTATAACTATAGCTGGCTTCTGGATCGAATCGATCACTGGCAGGTGGTTTTAAGAACGGAAAGGATCCAACCGGGCGCGGTGGTCATTTTGGAAGCTGACTTTTCGCCCAATTCTGTGGCTCTGTTTTTGTCCCTCGTGGAACAGAGGTGCATGATTGTCCCTCTCGCCAGTTTGGTGGAAGCACACAAAAAGGAGTTTATTGAAACCGCCCAGGGTGAGGTGTCTATCAGGATAGATGAAACTGATAACGTCGATATTTCGAGACTTCCAAACAAAGCCGAACATGAGTTTTACGAAAGACTGCGTAAAAAGGGTCGCCCCGGTCTGGTCTTGTTTTCGTCCGGCTCCACCGGCAAAAGTAAGGCGGCGGTTCATGACTTGTCGAAGCTGCTCAAAAAGTTTCACACCCGGCGACACAACCTGCGCACCCTGACCTTTTTACTGCTTGATCACATCGGGGGAATCGACACCCTCTTATACAGCTTGTCAAACGGTAGTTGCGTAATTACAATTGAGGACAGGTCACCCGACGCCGTCTGCGAGGCCATAGAAAGATTCAACGTCGAGGTCCTTCCCGTTACGCCAACCTTTTTGAATTTCCTCCTTCTCAGCGAGGCGTACCAGCGTCATGATTTATCATCGCTCAAGTACATAACTTACGGCACCGAGGTAATGCCGGAGGTCACTCTAAAAAAATGCGCTGAAATCTTTCCCAACGTGACGATCCTTCAGAAATACGGGACGACTGAGGTTGGTACCCTTCGCTCCAAATCAAAAAGTTCCGATTCTCTCTGGGTAAGAATTGGCGGTGAGGGCTTTCAGACTCGGATCGTCGATGGCATTTTGCACATCAAGGCGGAATCAGCCATGCTGGGGTACCTCAACGCTCCCAGTCCCTTTACGGACGACGGCTGGTTTGTCACGGGTGATTCGGTGATACAGGAGGGGCAGTATCTGCAGATACTGGGCAGAAAATCTGAAATCATAAATGTTGGCGGCGAAAAGGTCTATCCTGCCGAGGTGGAGAATGTTATCCAACAGATGGATGGTATCGCCGAGGTGACCGTTTACGGCGAGAAGAATCCGATTGTCGGCAACATCGTCTGTGCCCGAGTAAGAGTTTTGCGCGATGAGGATCCCAAGCAACTTGTCGCTCGAATAAAAAAACACTGTCGCGAGCGCCTGGAAAGCTACAAGGTGCCGGTAAAGGTCGCGATAGTTGAGAACAAGCAGCACAGTTCTCGATTCAAGAAAGTAAGACGGAATGGGTAGTCGCGTAGATTGGCCTGACGGGAAAGTGTTTGCCTTTACGGTATTTGATGATACCGACCTCGCTACACTTGAGAATATAGTGCCGGTCTATGCCCTGCTGGAAGAGTGTGGTCTGAGGACAACCAAGTCAGTCTGGCCGCTGAGCGGTTCGCAGGAGTCGACCTGGTGTGGGACGACGTGTGAAAACAGCGAATATCGCAACTGGCTGCTGCAGGTAAGAGACCACGGTTTTGAGATCGGCTATCATATGGCCACCCATCATAGTTCGGTGCGAGAGCAATCCATTCGAGGGTTGGACAGGTTTGCCGAGATCTTCAGCGATTTCCCCAAGGTAATGGCCAACCATTCAGCCTGTCGGGAGAATATCTACTGGGGAGACAGCCGACTGACCGGTCTGCACGCGTCCATTTACAATCTGCTGACCAGATACCGCTTCAAAGGCAGATATCGTGGGCACCTCGACGGGGATAAATTCTTCTGGGGTGACGTGTGCAAGGAGAGAGTGAAATACGTTCGGGGGTTTGTTTTTCCGGAGATTAACACTCTAAAGGCCTGCCCGATAATGCCCTACCACGACCCCCAACAGCCTTACGTAAACTACTGGTATGCCTCATCTGAAGGCTCCGAAGTGAAATCCTTTAGCCGTTGTATCTCGGAAGAGAACCAGGACAGGTTGGAGCAGGAAGGTGGTGCCTGTATCATGTACACTCATTTCGCCGTGGGATTTGTCGAACATGGACAGATAGATTCACGATTCTCCTCTCTTATCAAGAGGCTTAGCCGCAAGAACGGCTGGTTCGTCCCGGTGTCCGTACTGCTTGATTATCTTCTGAACACCAACGGTCGTCATGTCATAACCGATCGAGAAAGAAAGCGGCTGGAACGACGTTGGTTGTGGCATAAATTGCGTGTCGGAACCACCTGAGACTGCTGAAAACCACACATGGGCATAGAAATCAGACCCTACACAGCGGAGCGGGAGAAACCGGTCGGCGAATTCAACCGTCGGCTTAAAGAGAACGGTGTCACCTTTCAATTTCCTGAGAACTGTACCCCCAAATGGTTGCCGAAGGTTGATAATCGTAATATCTACCAGGAGTACTTCCTCGCGGTGGAGAATAACGGCACTGTACGAGGGGGGTACATCCTCAAGCACCAGAAGTTTTTCCTGAATGACGAAGTAACGTCGATCGGCAGTTACATGCTTCCCCTATCAGAGGGAGTGATTGACAGAGCTCACAAGCTGGTTGCGGTGCAACTATTGGCCGATGCTCTCCAGCGCCAGCCACTGCTTTACACTCGCGGTATGGGGGGGCTTGACCAGCGCCTTCCCAGGTTTCTAAAGCGCGCCGGGTGGAACCTCCAGTTGATCCCGTTTTACTTCAAGGTGATTCACCCGAGAAAATTCCTGCGCAACATTACCGTGTTGCGTACCTCAGCAACCAGAAAGATAGCACTCGATCTTCTGGCCATCTCCGGAATCGGCTGGACGGCGATCAAGCTGTATCAGGCGGTGAGCTCCGAGAAGGCTAGTCCGACAGTCACTCTCAAAGTGGAACCTGTCAGCAGCTTTGCTGGCTGGACTGATGATATCTGGAACAGGAGTAAACACGGCTATTGTCTGGCTGCGGTAAGAGACAGCAAGACGCTCAACATCCTCTACCCAGAAGATAACAAGCTTTTCGTACGACTGCGCTTTCTGAAAAACCGGCAAGCTGTCGGCTGGGTGGTAGCGCTGGCTACGGCGATGAAAAAGCACAAACAGTTCGGCAATATGCATGTTGGTTCCATAGTTGATTGTCTGGCACTGCCGGGCTACGAGGTGGGCATTGTAGCGGCTGCTACAAGATTCTTGCAGGCTAAGGGCGTTGACATTCTCGTGTCTAACCAATCTCACCAGTCGTGGTGCTCAGCTTTTGAGAAATCTGGTTTTGTGTGCGGCCCCTCTAACTGCGCCCTTGCTAACTCACCCGAGCTCACACGGATACTCGGGCCTCTTGAGAAAAGCATGCCCGCTATTCACATGAACCGCGGAGACGGCGGCGGACCGATAAATCTCTAAATGGAACCGTCATTGCTGTCAGGTTCGTCCGTTACATCTTCCGTGCGTGGCGGACATCCTGAGGCTTTCCCAAAAGATCGTTTGCCGTGTTTCGAAGGGTCTTGCCCACACGGTGCTTGCCTCGAACATTGGCAACATCTACTTCTTCTTCACCTTATCCTTGGACAGCACGCTGTAAAACTCATTGAAGACAAACTTCTTCGGTTTGTCTGCAAACGGGCCAAGCGTGAACTCCGTAAGGGCGCCACTGACTGTCTCTCTCAGGTAGGTCTGGTTGTTGCCGTTATCCGCCACCCGCATAGCAACCGGCGTGGTGAAGTCGGCACCTACACCCTTCGTTTCCACCTTGACGTCTATGAAGTACTCGTCGCCCTTACCGTTGATTTTGTATTCAACTTTGAACTGAGGCAAGTTCCGTCCGTAAAGCCACTGCCGGAAAAACCAGTCAAGCGGCTGGCCGTAGTGCTTTTCAGCGATATCCATAAAGTCTTTGTTGGTAAACTTGCTGGTGCGACAGGTCATGGCAAACTCCTGCAAAAACCTCAAGAAGCGCTGTTCCGTTCCCTGTTCAAGGTCATACATCAAGAACCTGAGCATGTGTAAAAGCCAGACGCCCTTGTTGGTGCGGATGGTAGCGTTTGCACGGCTGCCGGCTGCAAGAGGCATATCCCGTTTGCGTTCCACCTCGGTATAAATCGAGTCGCGGCGGCTAATCAGGTTGGCCTGGTAGGTTGCGCCCTGTTTGTGGTGGAGAAACATCAGCGAAAGATATTGCGGCAGCGCGTCGGCTATCCAGGTTTCGCGGTCGGAGGCCGGTCTCAGGAGCGTTCCGAACCATTGCCGGGCGACAGCATCGCCGGCGACGACGTCAAAGCCGCCGACCGACTCCATCGGCGTTTCGGTAGCGCAGGAGATCTGGGGCGTCATGATAAGCCCCGGCATGCTCACCGTTCGTTCAGGAACTATATACTCCACGAAGGTGTTGGGAGGCGAGCCGAGGTAGGTTGTCATGTAGTTAAAGGCATCGACGATGGAGGTCCGAAACGTCTCGTCGGGGACAAAACAGGTGACCAGCCTCCTTGAGATATGTTGCGGTTTCAAGAAGTTAAGCATGATACCGACATCGGACGGCATTGGTATCGTGTCGATATCGGAGGCATAGACGTGGAAACAAAAGTCGTTATACTGATTCGACGATGAAACCGTGAAGCGATCCCGCCTGCCATCAAGCCGCTCCACTGCGCTCATGCCCGGCATGTAGTAGTTGAATCCCTTGGGAACGGTGAAGGTAAAACTGTGCTGACAGACCTGGGGATTTTCGACATACGGCAGGCAGCGGTCAAATTTCTTCCCCTGGTACCAGAGGGTAAACAGGAGCGTATCCCCTCGGTAGCGGTATTCCGGCAGGATAATGCCAATATGTTTGAAATCCCTTCGCCGGTGATACTCAACCGTTTGTCCGTTAAAGTAGATAGAATCCTCCTTAAGGATTGCCGGGAGGAACAGCGAGACAAACCGCAGACTGTCGGTATTGAGCACCAGCTTGACGGTAACCTCGGCGTTGTCCAGAGCTAACCCATCGATGCCGCCCATTTCAATGGCGCCGCGTTTGTCTATTATTGTCGTCGGGTAGGGGATGTCGGACATCAGGGGGTCATCATAGATGCCGATCTCTTTTCGCTGGAAGGCCGCCCCGGGAGCGGCGACAAGATCACTCACTCCCAGTTCATAGTCTATCGCCACCTGCTCCGGTCGGTTGGGATCGAAGGAAAAGACATAGCGGTTGAAATCAATCCAGAAATACCCATCACTGGAACGTTCGTAGAGCGACCGCAGAAGCTGGAAGTAATTGTCAAAGGTGTGAGGTATGATCGGTTTGAAAAACTGCTCGCCATGAGCCTGCTTGGATATCGTAAACATTTTCCATTTGAGCTCTTTGGGCTCAAAGGTAAATTTTTCTTTCAACTTGAGGTCGAAGTCGTCAGCCATACGGATAAAGGCCACCTCAAAGTCCTCGTCCACGACGCTGTCTTTGGCAATGCCCTCCAATGCTTGCCTTTCCATGTGGGACGGGATTTCAATTTTTACATTTCCCTTGCCCACGAATATGGCCGTCGTCGGCCGGCCGTCAATATATCGCAGCAAGTGAATTTTTCCCTCCTTGAACGTGAAGGTGGCGATATCCTTGTGATAGACGAAATCCTTGATCTTGGCCAGCTCTCCCATGTTGTTCAACAAGTCCATGTTCAAAGCGGCGTAGTCCCGCTTGAACTTCTTGAGGAACTCCGACTCGCCCATCGCCGCGCCGACCAGCACCGCGACTAAGACCGTCACTAAAACTAATGATCTTGCTTTCATATCTCCCATCCTCACTATAATGTTGGTCTTATTAACAATGACGAATAAGCACCGCTTCTGTCAAGTCTAACGGTCATAAACTGCTAATTACTACGATAGTTATTGGAGGGAAGTTACGACATTTTCACTCAAAATCAATCATAGCTTTGACCGGATTATGGCATCAGCGAACGGCTATGAAGCGATGAGAGCGGCGATTTTCGTTTGTTATTCCACCACTCAGCCTTATATTTTTGACCTGGGAAAGTAAGGTTAAGATGCGAATAGTTGTTCAGCGGACCACCGGCGCCGAGGTCTGGATAGACAAGGCGTTACACAGCAAGACAAAGGCCGGGCTGTTACTGTTGGTGGGAACAAAAACCGGCGACAGCGAGCCATCGTGCGCTTTCCTGGCCGATAAAGTCGTCAACCTGCGCATATTTGAGGACGACGGCGGGAAAATGAACCGGTCGGCGCTGGATGTCGGCGCGGAAATAATGGTCGTTCCCCAGTTCACTCTGTACGCCGACGCCAGAAAAGGGCGGCGGCCATCGTTTACGGAAGCAATGGAACCCGTCGAAGCGGAGCGGCTCTACAACCGCTTCGTTAAACTGGTCAAAGCATCCGGCCTGGTGGTGCAAACGGGAGTATTCGGCGCCAGAATGGACCTCAAGTTCACCAACCATGGCCCGGTGACTATCATCCTTGAACATGAAATATAGTCATATCAAGCAGTTGGCTCAACGTCGGAAGCTGGTTCTGGGGTCAAGCTCCCCCCGGCGTGTTGCCCTGCTGAAAGAACTCGGGATCGCGTTTAAGCAGATCATCCCTTCGCTTGAAGAACGGCAGAAACAGGGTGAACCGGCGTTTCAATTTGCCCGCCGTCTGGCCGAGGACAAAGCCCTATCGGTGGCCAAACAGACTAACGCCAACCATCTGGTGATCGGCTGCGACACAATCGTAGTTCTCAACGACAGTATCCTTCAAAAGCCCCGTGACGAAAAAGACGCCTTTGAGATTCTCACAAACCTTGCCGGCCGGAAGCATGTCGTATGTACCGCCTTGGCCCTGGCTGAACGGGAGAAGCTCGTTGCCGTCGACCACGAGCTGACGGAGGTCTATTTCAATCCTGTGACGGCACGGCAAATACGTGATTATATCGCTACCGGAGAACCGAAAGACAAGGCTGGCGCCTACGGCATACAGGGAATGGGGGCATTTTTAGTTGACAGAATAAACGGCAATCTGGATAATGTTATTGGTTTACCGCGTACGCTACTGAACAGCCTTGCGGAAGAAGTAATCGCGAAACTAGGTAACTGATGCCATTGGTGCTATGAGCGAGCTGCATGTCAAAATTGGGAAGCTGCTGAGGCTGGAACGCCAACGACAGGGTATTGCCCTGGATGACATGTCGACGAAGCTCAAGATTAGCATGGGCAATCTCGAGCGGGTCGAAGAAGGGAACTTAGACGCTCTACCATCCGAGTTGTACTTCAATCTCTTCGCCAAATCGTATGCGGAGGCGCTCGGCATCAATTATGCCGCCACGGTCGAGGCTATCAAGGAGGATATCGGGCAGCCGCTCGAGCCTGAGGACAGCGCTAAAAAGGGGATGCCGGACGATGTCACAGGAGCAGCAACGGCGCCCGGAAGGGAGGGGGCGCCATCAGGGGCTGGGCCGAAAGGAAGAGCTAACTTCCTGCGAAACTTTGCCATATTCTTTGGGATACTGATCGTCCTCTTTCTAATTTTTATGCTCGTGAATAAGTTCTTTCTCGGTAGGGACAACGGTGACCCTGCGCTGGACAGGCCGACAGAGGCAGCTTCAGCCGATACCTCTGCCGAAAAACAGCCGGCGGCAGACGAGTCGGAGTTTGCCGCCTATGACTGGAATGTGCCTCGGTATCAAAAGCCGTCGGATTTGCAGTTGAAACTGGTCGCAAGGCAGAAGAGCTGGGCAACGGTTCTCGCCGACGGTGACACGGCGATTTTTCGGACCCTTACCCCCGGGAAAGTCTACACGGTTTCGGCCAGGTATCGTTTGCGGGTGTCAGTTGCGGTGCCGTCGGTAGTTGATGTGGAGCTGAACGGGAGGTCGGTAGACTTGCGTAATCCAGCCACGAGGCGAATTTCCAGAGTTGCCATCAGTCAGGTAAATCTCGATTCGTTTCTAAATCCGCCCGAGCCTGGCGTTGATATAGCGGACAAGCCGAAAGACACCAAGCCGCCCATATCTGCGGCCGACTCTGTGGTGCCGGTGCAAACCGATCCCGGACAGGACAGCAACCTTGGCACAGCGGATAGCGGCGGGTTGGACACCGACAAGCGGGCTGCTGACAGCGCCGGAACAGACGAAAGTGATGACCATGAGCCTTAGAGACTACGTTGCCAAAATCAAGCTTAATAGTCGCAAGGCCAGGGCGGACTCAGAGAGGTTTGACTTTCCGGCAGCTCTGCATAAACCGAAACAGGTCCTTGTCTGTCTGCCGGGAACTCTGCGGCAGCTTACCCTGGTCAAGCAGTTCCTGCCGACGCTGGCCGATTTGTTCAAACCGGCTGAGATTACGCTGTTGTCGATGCCGGGAATCAGAATTGCCGACATTTTCCCCCGCAAAGGATTTCGCATCCTGACGCCAACGTCAGACCAGACAACCTGGTCGGGCCTGGCCAAGAAAAACTACCTGAAGCTGCTTCAAGAGAGCAAGTTTGACCTGCTGCTGGACCTCAACCTCGAAGTGTCACATTTCACCTCCAGCGTGCTGCTGGGCTTTCCGAAAGCCGTCAGGATCGGCCGCGGGAACCATCTGGGTCAACCGTTCTATAACCTTGAAATAAAAACCAAGTACCTGCGGGATGAACGCAACATATATCGCTCACTCCTGGAAACGCTCAGCCTGTTCAAGAACAGCCGGGTGCGACCATCAACCCCTGACCACAGTGGGCAAGCATCGGAGGAACTGTGTACCTGAAGCAACTTGATTTACTGGGCTTTAAGTCCTTTGCCAATAAGACAACCGTACACTTCTCAGACGGCGTCACAGCCATTGTCGGTCCCAACGGATGCGGCAAAACGAACATTCTCGATGCCGTTCGCTGGGTGCTGGGGGAGCAAAGAGTCTCTCTTCTGCGTGGCAGCAAGATGGAAGAGGTGATTTTCAACGGCACCCGTGACGTCAAACCTTTGGGCATGTCGGAAATTACAATGACCCTCGTCAACGACCGCGGCATCCTGCCAACCGAATACAACGAGGTGCAGATCACGCGCCGCCTGTTCCGCAGCGGCGAGTCGGAGTATCTGCTCAATAAAGTCCCCTGCCGGTTAAAGGACATAACGGAGCTGTTTTTTGACACCGGTGTGGGCGCCCATTCCTACTCGGTCATTCAGCAGGAGATGATCGAGGCCGTCATCTCCGACCGGGCTGAAGAACGGCGCTTTCTGTTCGAGGAGGCGGCGGGAATCACCAAGTACAAACAGCGCAAGAAAGCCGCCCTGCGAAAGCTCGAAGCCACCGACCATGATTTTTTGCGCCTCAATGACATTTACGCCGAGGTGAAAACCCAGGTCAACTCGCTCAAACGTCAGCACCGAAAAGCCGAACGATACCAGACCATCGCCAACAACATCAAGAACTGGGAATTGTACCTGGCTTCACACCGGTTGAAGGCTCTTGAATCCGACAAGCGAGAGCTTAAAGCTCAATGGGACACGCTGTCGGACCAACGGCTTGACCGGGAGACGTCGCTTGACCGGGTTTCCGCCCAACTGGAAGCGGACCGCAAAGAGCAGGTCGACCTGGAACATGAACTGACCAGCGTCGGCAACGAAGTCTACCAGGCCTCCGAAAAGGCTCATTCGTGTGAAACGGAAATCTCCGTCCTGACCGAAAAACGCTCCCACGCCGGATCGCTTATTGAGCACAACCAGAATGAAATTCAGTCCCTTCAGACCAGAGAAGAGAGCCTGAGAGAGCAGTCTACCGAAACCGAGAATGAACTCAAACAAGTCAAGGAGCATCTTGATACTCTTACCTCGCGTCTTAATGAGGCAGAACGAGACCAAGCGGAAGCTGATCGACAACTGCTGAAGGCGCGAGCGGCCAAAGAACAGGAGAATGAGAAGCTCATCGACCTTGAGGGAAAGCTGTCGTCAGGACGAACCGAAGGGGATGGACTCCGCCGGCAGGAAGAGGAACTGAAACGACTCAGCGACGATTTCGATAGTCGAATCGCTGAGAATACCAGTACGCGGGATAGACTGGAGGAACAGGCTGTCGCTCATCGGCAGACCCTGGACGAGACCGATACCCGAAAAAGCAAAGCCGAAAAATCACACGACGAGATTGCCAACCGGATCGGACAGTTGCTGGAAAAGAACGAAGAGCTTACCCTCGAAGCCTCAAACCTGACCGCCTCTATTGAGGCCTGCCAAGCCCGGCGGAGTCTGCTTGAGGATATGATTATCCACTACGAAGGGTACGAATCGGGCGTCGTCGCGGCTATGGAAGCACGAGAGCGCTTTCCCGAGGGTCTGGTCGGCACGGTGGCGGAAAAGTTCATTCCCGTACAAGGGATGGAAACAGCGACAGAGGCTGCGCTGGGGGAAATGGCCGGGTTTGTCATCTGCAAAGACCGTCCCACCGGAGAAGCTATCATTAACTACCTGAAAGCGGAAAAGAAAGGCAAGATCGGCATCCTGGTGCCAGACACAGGGACGCTTAACCCGGTGGTGAAGCGTCCGGAGTTGGATATGCCGGAGTTCGTCGGGTGGCTGGACAGCTTTGTCTCGACCGACTCCGACCTTCGCTCCCTGATGGAGGCGGTGCTGGCCCGGACGGCTGTATTCAAAGAGGGATGCGACCCGCAGGAGATTCTTCGGCAGCTTCCGTTCGGCTTCCAAGCGGTGTCCACCGACGGTATCGTCTACAGCAAGAATATCATCTCCGGTGGCTCGGACGACAGGTTTCCTCTCTTTCGCCGCCAGGAAAAGGTGGCCGAGCAACAACAGATGATGGAGCAGTTGAACGAGCAACTGACCACTGTTCAGCAGGAGAGAAACAGGATCACTGCTGAGATCGCCGCTTGCCGCGCCGAATCTTCACAATTGTCACAAACGCTGGAGACACTGGTGGAGGAACTGGAGTCAATCAAAAGTAAGCTCAGCGAGATTGATTACCAGCGCCGTTCGCTCGACAGTGAGCTTGACCGCCTCCGGAAAGAACGCCACAGTTGCCACGCCAAACTCGAAAAACTCCGTTCTCACCGGTGTAGCTTAGGCCTGGACTTTGACCAGCTTGCCAGTCAAAAAGAGGACCTCAGCCGCAGCATGTCGCAGATGGGCGAGCGGTTGAACGAGTTCGAGAACACCGCCTTGGCAGCTCTTGAACGCGTCTCGAAATTGCAAATAGCGGTGGTAGAAGCAAAAAGCAAGATAGAACAGACCGAAAATAAGCTCACCCATATCCAAGAGTTGCGGCAGGAGATTGGCAAGACAATCGAAGCTAAGCATCTCGAAATCAGTACCGCTGAGCAGGAGATCGAGACCTCCGCGCAAAAAATCTCTGAACTGGAAGGTCGGCTGAAGGCTGCCTTTGAGCAGCGCACCGAGATCACCGTTCGCCAGAGCAGCTTACGAAGCGTTCAGTCCGAACTGATGGAGCGCGTTTCCGCACGAGAAAAACAGCTCAAAGAAATCAGAGAGGGAAGGGATTCTTTAAGCGATCAGGTGCATCATCTTGAGATTCGTCTCAACACGCTTGAGTCTGAGGTTAAGGCAGTCTGCGACCGAATCCGTGAGGAGTTTGAGGTCGATATCACTTCCATTGAAGCCGTCAACCCGGATGAAAAGCTCACGGAAGAAGAGGGGCGTGAGCATTTGATGAAGCTCAGAGAAACGCTCAAGAAATTTGGCGCCGTCAACCTTCTTGCCCTCGAAGAATATCAGACCGCCAGTGACCGTGAGCGGTTTCTCAGAGAACAGTTAGCCGACCTCACCAATGCCAAGACTGATCTTCAAACTACTATCACCAAGATAAATCAGACGGCGAAGAACCTGTTTGCCGAAACGTTTGACAAAGTACGCGGCAATTTCAAGAAGCTTTTTGTGGAGCTGTTTAGCGGCGGTGAGGCTGACATCTTTTTAGTAGACCCTTCTGATCCTCTGGAATCTCACATTGAGATCATTGCCCGTCCCGGGCGTAAGAAGCTGCTGTCGATAACCCAGATGTCCGGCGGTGAACGGGCCTTGACAGCTATCTCCCTGCTTTTTTCCCTCTATCTTGTGAAACCGTCGCCGTTTTGTATCCTCGATGAAATTGACGCCCCCCTCGACGACGCCAACTGCCGACGTTTTCTGAGAATGATCGGCACCTTTTCCAACCTGACCCAGTTTATCATCATCACCCACAACAAAATCACAATGGAAGCAGCCGACAACCTTTACGGCGTCACGATGGAACAACCCGGTATCTCCAAACTGGTGGCCGTCAGATTTGCCGATGTCCACCTGGATGAGGCGACGGGCGCCGTGAGGATAGATGCCGACGCAGTTGAAACCGTGGAGGTTGTGGAGACAACACCGGACGTCCCCCAAGACAACGCCACGGAGCTTCCGGAAACAGTAGTTGAACGGCTGCATTCCACGATACCTCCGGGCGGTAGACTGGACGACCAGAGCTGAGCGGCTAACCTCCGTGATTAATTTCGCTTTCAAGTTATGATAGAAAAAAATAGTGTAGTAGGTCGGGTTCCGAGTGGAGACCGGCAGCCGCCGGACGGAATGGGAAGCCCGACAACAACTTCTAAGGAATGTGTTGGGAAGGAAGTTTACAAGAAGTTAAAAAAGAACAAGGAGAAGAAATCATGAGCGAGGTACCTGGCGAAAAAGAAGATAAAAAGCAGAGACTAAAGGATTTAATTAGGAAGTTACATGAAGGTGCAGAACCCGATGAGGTAAAAGAGGAATTTAAAGAGTTCTTGAAAGGAATAGGTCCGACGGATATAGTGGGGATAGAAGAAGAGCTAATACAGGAGGGGATGCCAAGGGAAGAGATTCATAGGCTTTGCGATGTGCACCTTGCTGTATTCAGAGAGTCGCTTGAGAAAGAAAAAACTTTAGCGCCCCCAGGGCATTCGATCCATACACTTATGGAAGAGCACAAGATGCTGCTGCAATTTGCCGAGAATTTGAAAAGTACCGCAGAGAGAATTCAAGAAGCTAAAGATTTTGACGCAGTGACTAAGGAGACAAAACAGTTAAACCACATTGCAGAGCATTTTAAGGATTCGGAGAGTCATTACGTGCGAGAAGAAAATGTCCTATTCCCGTATCTTGAAAAACACGGTGTTACGCAACCGCCGGCAATCATGTGGTCGGAACATAATGAGATAAGGGAAATCAAGAAAAAGCTCTACGATATTGTGGACCAGCATAAAAGTATGGCTCTTCATGATTTTGCCAAAAAACTAGCTAATGTTGCGACATCTTTAGGTGATACGCTTCAAAGTCACTTTTACAAGGAAAATAATATACTTTTCCCAACGGCATTGAAGGTAATCGCAGAAGATGAATGGATAGATATTAAAAAGCAATTTGATGAACTTGGGTATTGTTGCTTTACGCCGGAATCTGCAAAAGAAGTTCCCGCAAAAGCGGGAATAAGTGCACCTGAAGCTGCGGCGGAAGGGCAAATAGTATTTGAAACAGGAAGCTTTTCTAAGGAAGAACTTGAAACATTGCTGAACACTCTGCCTGTAGATATCACCTTTGTGGATAAAGAAGATACTGTACGATACTTTAGCCAGTCGAAGGAGAGAATTTTTGTAAGAACCAAAGCGGTTATAGGTCGAACGGTTCAGCTATGCCATCCAAAAAACAGTTTGCATAAAGTGGAGCAAATTCTTAATGATTTTAAGAATAATAAGAGGGATGTAGCCAAGTTTTGGATTAATTTAGGAGGGCGGCTTATTTACATCTGCTACTTCGCTGTCCGTAAAAATCGAGAGTACCTTGGAACCTTAGAAGTAACCCAAGATATTACAGATATAAAGAAAATAGAAGGAGAGAAAAGACTGCTATAATTGGCAGGTGTCAAAGACACTTGCCCTACTCTCATGATTAATTCGTTTGAAAAGCTAAAACGATCGCTGGCCAGGACCAAGCAGAACCTGCTGGGCAAAATCACCCGGGTGGTCAGCCGCCGCAAGATCGATGACGAGCTTCTGGAGGAAATTGAGGAGATCCTTATCGAGGCCGACGTCGGCGTCAAGGCTACCATGAAACTCATTGAGAACCTGAAAGAGAAAGCTAAAGAGAGAAAACTGACCGAGGGAGAACAGATTATCGCTCTCCTCCAGGAAGAAATCGCGTCCATACTGATACGAGAAGGAGCGCCGACTGTAAGCGAAAACGACAAGCGGCCGGTAGTCTGGTTGATCGTGGGCGTCAACGGGGGGGGCAAGACGACAACCATCGGCAAACTGGCCACCAGGTTCTCATCTGAAGGTAAGAAAGTGGTCATTGCCGCCTGTGACACTTTTCGAGCGGCCGCTATTGACCAGATCGCCATCTGGGCCGAACGAAGCGGCGTCGAAATCATAAAGTCTGCAGAAGGCTCAGACCCGGCGGCGGTTGCCTTTGACGCTGCCAAAGCAGCCGCGGCCCGCTCGGCGGACATTCTGCTGGTCGACACCGCCGGCCGCATCCATACCAAATCGAACCTGATGGAGGAACTGAAAAAGATCAGGCGCGTTACCGCCAAGGCGCTGCCCAATTGTCCGATCTACAGCAAACTCATTATCGACGGCTCCACCGGGCAGAACGCTATTTCTCAGGTGCAGGTTTTCACGGAGGCGGTCGGCTGCAACGGTATCATCGTTACCAAGCTCGATGGTACTGCCAAGGGAGGCGTCATTATCGCCATCGCCGAGGAACTGGGTCTGCCGGTTGATTTCATTGGTCTTGGTGAAGGAATCGACGACCTGCAGCCCTTTGATCCCAAACAGTTTGCCGAGGCATTGCTTACATGATGCACGAGTATACCATCGAATCTAAAACCCGCCAGGAGATGATTGACGTCACCGATATAGTGCAGCAGGCGGTGGCAGACAGCGGGCTTGAATCCGGTCTGATCTTATGCTTTGTTCCCCATACGACGGCAGCTATCACCATCAATGAAGATGCCGACCCGGATGTGAAACGCGACCTGCTGTACAAGCTGGAGAAGGAAATACCGCAAGCGGACGGCTACCACCATGCCGAAGGTAATTCGGACGCTCATGTCAAAGCGTCATTGATCGGGGCTTCGGAGCTGATTGCTTTCGAAGGAAAGCGGTTGGTCTTGGGGCGATGGCAAGGGATATACTTCTGCGAGTTCGATGGACCCCGCAGGCGACGGCTAATTGTCAAGGTCGGCTCGTTTGCTTGAGACTCGTATTATTGTTGTCCAAAAAAACAAAGACCGCAGATTTTTCCGTAGGTTGCTGATTGCCAACGAGCGGTTTGCTGAATTGTCCGAAACGCGTGCTGCTGTATGCTTCTTGACGGAAGGATTGTACTGTGCAACGAAAATCGCGGAGAATATATCAACTTTAAATCAACTATAAGGGCGAGGCTGAATATGCTTCTTACCCCGCCCCTATCGGTTATCATTTTTAGCGGTACGGGGAATCGAACCCCGGTTTGATGGCTGAGAACCACCTGTCCTAACCCCTAGACGATACCGCCAAAACCAATGTGCGATGCCAAAAAGGCAACAAACACAGCCAATATATGGTTCAATAAGACCCTGTCAAGGGGAGTCGACCAGCTATATTATTTTCTAATTGTAATGAAACAAATAGTCACGGTGGCATTCCGTGGCCGGCGTACGTCCTCGTGCGCCAGCTCCATCTGAGACGCGGCGGACGAGGAGAGGTTGTCTCATAAGTCGATTACAGCCGCATTAGTCATTGTAACACAAAAAGTCTTAATCTGCAAACTCCGCATAGCGGCGGGCTTTACGTCCGCCGTCTACGGGCGGGAGGCAAGCCCCCGCTCTACGCGAGTCAAAATGGTCAACTCTTGAGACAGCCTCAGGACGTCCGCCGCGCACGAAAATAAGGGCACTCCAGGCAGGCGAAAAGTTGCAAAGATGAATGTAGCGGGCAGCCTTTTTTGTTTTTTTGCGGAATGATTTATCCTATATTCTTGTATTAACTTAGCGCGTTGACGGAGGTGCCCATGCCGGCCAGCAAACAGACAAAACCAAAAAAGCCGAAAGAACTTACCGCCAAGAACCTGGATTACCGGATCGATTACAAGCCTCCGGGAGTCAAGACGTCTGATGACGTTCCCCCCTGCTCAGACGTTATCGGCCAGAAGAGAGCCATTGAAGCTATAAAGACCGGCCTGAACGTAAAAAGCGCCGGATATAACATCTTTGTTACTGGCCCCACGGGGACGGGACGGGTTGCGACTATCAAGCGCCTGCTCGAGCGCCTCGACCGTAAGAAGTTGGATTTGACCGATGTCTGCTATGTGAACAATTTCAAGAATGAGGACAACCCACGCATACTGACCTTCCGGGCCGGTGGTGGTCGACGCTTCAAAAAAGACATGGGTTACGTCATCGGCTCCGTCCGTAAAGCCGTTCCCAAAATTTATCTGTCAGAAGACTACAAAGATCGCTACAGCCGCATTACGCGGGAGTTCGAAGGTAGGCAGAAGGAGCTTATTCACGCCTTTGAGGAGAAGCTGTCTGAGGCCGGATTTGTCATGGTTCAGATTCAAATCGGCATTGGGGTGCGCAACGAAATCCAGCCTTTAATTGACAAGGAACCGATCTCTCTGGAGAAACTGGAGCGGCTGGCCAAGGAGGGCAAGTTTCCCCTGTCGCGGCTCGATGAACTTCGCCGTCGGTGGGATAGTTTGCGACGGGAATTCGGTGCCACGTCTGTTGAGTCGAAAAAGCTGACCAACAAAATGGAGGATGCTCTGGAAAAGCTAAACTTCTTCATGATTGCTCCCCTCGTTTCTGATAAGATAAACGTGGTAAAAAAGCAGTTTCCCGATGAGAAGGTGGGATGTTATCTCGATGAGGTGGAAGAGGCTCTGCTTAGCGACCTCGACCGGTTTCGTGAAGCGCAGCCCCGGCGAGGCGAAGAAGAGCCACCGCCGTATCGTAAGCGGGAGCCGTTCGAGGAGTTTTCGGTCAATCTCATTCTTGACAACGCCGAAACGGAACAAGTTCCCGTCATTTTGGAGAAATCACCATCTTATAAGAACCTTTTTGGTTCCTTGGAGCGTGTGGTTGACCGTTTCGGGTACTGGCGCACCGACTTTACCCGCATTTTCTCCGGTTCGCTATTGCACGCGTCCGGCGGTTTCCTGATGGCTCGCGCCATGGATGTCTTGATGGAACCGGGCGTCTGGTTACACCTCAAAAGGGCACTACGCAACCGCGAGATCGAGATTGCCGGTTTTGACCCCTTTTACATGATGGCCGGTTCCGGTATCAAACCGGAACCGATTCCGCTTGATATAAAAGTTGTTCTGGTAGGTGAGCCGGAGATCTACCAAATGCTGTGGCGGCTTGACGAGGATTTCAAAAAGATTTTCAAAGTCAAAGCCGAGTTCGACAGCGTGATGAAGGTTAACAAACGCAGTCTCCGCAGCTACTTCGCATTCATCCGCCGAGTTGTGGAAGATGAGCAACTGACGACGTTTGACATTACCGGGATGCAGGCCGTTGCTGAATACGGGATGAGGCTTTCCGGGCGGCGAGACAAATTGACCGCGCGGTTCTCTTCTATCTCCGACATCATCCGCGAAAGCGCTTTCTGCGCCCGACAGGGGAAAGCTTCGAAGGTAACCCGTGACGACGTCTATTGCGCCATCACCCTGAAAAAGTCGCGTGTCAACCTGATCGAGGACAAGATTCAGGAAATGTTTGACAACAACATCCTGCTGGTGTCTACCTCCGGCTCGACGGTGGGACAGATCAACGGTCTCTCCGTTTATAGTGTTGGTGAATACTCGTTCGGTCGACCGACGAGGATTACCGCCAGCACCGCTCTGGGAAGAGCTGGCGTCATCAATATCGAACGGGAAGCAGACCTGTCGGGGCCTATACACAGCAAAGGGGTGCTGGTGTTGAGCGGCTACCTGCGACAGATGTTCGCTCAGGATAAACCGCTGGTGATGTCGGCCTCGCTGACGTTTGAGCAATCCTACAGCGGTGTCGACGGCGATTCGGCGTCCTCCACCGAGATATATGCAATCCTGTCCTCTCTCAGCAACATACCCATCAAGCAGGGGATCGCCGTGACCGGCTCCGTCAATCAAAAGGGGGAAATTCAGCCTATCGGAGGCGTCAACGAGAAGATCGAAGGGTTTTTCGATGTCTGCAAAAGCAAAAAACTCACCGGTGAGCAGGGAGTGATTATCCCCCACCAAAACGTCCCCGATCTGCTTTTGCGTCCTGATGTCATTGATGCCGTCAATAAAAGGAAGTTCCACATTTACCCCATCAAGACCATCAATGAAGGAATTGAAATCCTCACCGGTATGCCCGCCGGGCGGCGTCTCTCCAACGGGAAGTTCGCCAAAGGTTCGGTCATGGCTGCGGTGGACGAGAAGCTGATGGCAATGGCGCTCATGCTTCAACGCTTCGGGCGTGACAAACACGATGATGAGGAACAACCCGAGAGGGAAACCAACAAGACTTCATCCATTTCGACCAAGAGGAAAACGCCGCGGCTTTCATGAATTCGTACACATTAGACGATTGACGGCTGTCACCTTCTTCTATCTGTAGGACATCAGGGGAATGATTGCATCTTGTCATAAGCAAAAAACATTTCAGCCTTTTGTTGATTTTTTTCCTTGACATTGTTTTAACAATCAGGCTTTTTGTAGTATCCAAACTAAAGGATGGAGGACATTTGATGCTCAAAGCGAAGAAAGCAGCAAAGAAAACAGTGACCAAGAAGAAAGTCCGCTGCGCCGCCAAAACGAAAGACGGCAAGAGATGCAAACGGTTCACTGACGGCAGGAACAAGTTCTGCGCGCTCCACAAAAAACGGAGATAGACTTAACACACAGCAATAAACGCGGTCACAGAGGTGGCCGCGTTTTTTTATGGCTCCACTGGTCCGGCGCACGAGGATGTACGCCGACCACAGAAATTCCTTATTATTTATGAAAGCGAAATAGTATCAAGGGGGTATCTTCGTGGGCGACAGATGTCCAGAGGCTGTGTCAAAAGTTGACCATTTTGACTCGCGTAGTGCGGGGGCTTGCCTCCCGCCTGTGGACGGCGGACGTAAAGCCCGCCGCTACGCGGAGTTTGTAGATTAAGACTTTTTGTGTTACAATGACTAATGCGGCTGTAATCGACTTATGAGACAGCCT
>SDBT01001799.1_pt1 | contig 38305 bp, 55 predicted proteins | sample 2277101 | NCBI WGS metagenome assembly SDBT01 (sample SAMN10404973, study PRJNA504765) | marine sediment metagenome | isolation source: marine sediment core GS10_PC15, 103 cmbsf | place: Arctic Ocean: Southern Knipovich Ridge | collected 2010 | reverse complement strand
TTGGCGGGTTTTCCAGCGGTATACTTCACGTATCTAGTGAAGGAACTTCTCAATTTTCCAATTCAATTATTACGGGACATAATTATTTTAATACAAATACACAGCTTTGGTATTTAGGAAGTACATCAAGTAGCGATGATAACATTGCTCTTATTAATCGCCAAAATGCAGCAATGCACTTTTCCACAAATAATACACTTAGGATGGCTATTGCTGCTGGTGGCAACGTCGGCATAGGCCCAGACACAACTCCTGACTATAAACTTGATGTACAAGGAACGCTTGAAGGCGCAACGATCACTGAAGGCGGGGTAGGCGTCTACAACGAAACCCAAGCTGATTCAGCAACAGATTCTAAAATCGCTACTCATAAAGCTCTTGCTTCTGATCATCATACTGCAACCGCAGTAACGACAGCGGGTGACGCTTTAACGCGAACAGCAAATGACTTTGATTTTGATGGTGGCGCTGCTCCCGGCGGAGAACTCGGCGGTGCTGATTGGGCAAATCCAACTGTTGACGCAACGCACAGTGGATCAGCGCATCATAATGCCGTAACAATCGGAACCGCTAATGGATTAAGTCTTGCCACGCAAGCCTTGAGTATGGCAGTAGCTGATACAAGTACTACGGGAGCATTAAATAATATCGATTGGAATACGTTTAATGGAAAAGATTCTGTAACTACTGCCGGAAGAAGTCTTACTCGATCAACTAATGATTTCTTGGCTGATGAAGAACTTTATATTTATAAAGCAAAGTGGGCAAGCGAAGATCCCATAGCAACAGACGATTTCTTTTTTGATGAGATTCAGCACGCTGTAACTTTCACATCTATCTATTGCAAGACTCTGGTTGGCACAGTTGATCTTGATGTGAGCATTGCAGGTGTAGATATTAACGGAACAGATATTACTTGCAACACGACAGGTGTTTTGGATGATTCTTTAGCCGGTGATACGGCAGGGGCAGTAGGTGAAGAAGTTGCTCTTGTTGTTACTTCTGTTGCATCTGACCCAACATATTTATTTGTTCAACTGAACGGACTCTACAATGATTAAACAAATACTAATTCTGTTTATGTTGGTATTCATTAGTAACAACCTGTATGCTTCTGAATCTGTAATCGTTAATGGTTATGACAATGATCTTAATTCTACTATTCCTGAACATAACCATCTTTGGGGCGCAGGTAACGGTAGAGATTGGGACAGCACAGAGTCTAGGCATACTGGTAATGCTAGCACTTCCGGCACCTTTAGTGATTTAAGAGTTTTTTTAGATATTGCTCCTGATACTGGTGGCGGTGTTCAAAGTTATACTTTTGAAGTATTCAAAAATGGAAGTCCTACATCCTTAACGTGTGCCATATTAGATACCGCTACTTCTTGCGCTGATGTTTCAAATTCTTTTACTGTATCTGGTGGGGATTTTTTAACCATCAAATCAATTCCTTCCGGTTCACCAGTAGCAACAGGAATGAATGCTAGATGGACTTTAAAATTCGACGGTGATACAGCTAAAGAAAGTATGCTTGCCGGTGGGTCGGGTGGCGACAATTTAAGTACGGGGTCAACCCGTTACGGTTCTTTAGTTGGTAATAGATTAGATTCAAACGAAGACGATATTGAAGTCATTGTTCCTACATCTGGAACAGTCAAAAATCTTTATGCGCGATTACAGAATGGATCAATTTCTTCAGGCAGTTATGCGTTTTCAGTGAGAGTCAATGGATCGACTTCAATCGTGACTTGTTCTGTTACGGCTCAATTGTGCAATGATACCGTTAACTCCGTAGCCGTTACGGCAGGGCAAACGATAAACATTTCAGTAGTTCCATCGACACCAAATGCCGGACGCCGTGCTGCTTGGGGCGTTACTTTTGTATCAGACACAGACGGAGAATTTATCATAGCCTCTCACGTTGACGATATTTTGGATGGTGGCGCTACTGAATATTTTTATCCTTCGGCTGCTGATGATACTCTCTTCAACATAGAATCTGACTTTACTCAGTTGGCTCAAGAAATGATTATAAAAAAGATGTATGTTCTCATAGAAAGTTCACCCGGCGCGGGCAATAGTTACACCTTCACGTTAAAGAAAGATTCGGGTGGTGGTTCTAGCGACACGGCACTAAATGTCGTTATTTCTGATTCTGAAACAGGGGATAATAGTGCCTCAGATATTAATATCTCAGATGATGATTTATTAATTGTTGCTATTACTCCCGCAAGTGGGCCTAGCACATCTAACGAAACAAGGTTTTCGTTTCTCGGATTTATTGATCCGGGTGGCGTACCGCCAGCAACAAGGAGAATATTTTCACTATGAAAACTTTAATCTTTGCAATAATCATTTCTTTAGTTTCAACTTTGGGCTTTGCTGAATGCGTTACTCTTGACACTTCGGGGTGGACGCAGAACAAGAAAAATATGCGAATGCCTGTAGCTTATGCTTTGGCTTATGAATCCGGTCAAAACATTGTTCCAACGGTTTCAGGGAAAGACATCTGTTTTGAAGGTTCGGCAGATATCGACATTGCTGTAAATCAAACCACTTTCGATCAGAGATATGATTCAGATAAGCTTGCTCTTGATATTGCTGACGCAGAAATGCAAGCACTAAGCATTGAGTTTGAAACTGAAAAATTGAATAGTGAATTTAGAGAACTCACCCTTTCTCAGATTGATTCAAAAATTGATGCAATTTCAAACTTAAATCAAATGAAAACTGCATTAAAGAAACTTACTAGATTATTAAGAGCAAAACGGGCAATATGATCTTAAAGAAACAAGCTCGATACATCTACAAGACTAGGGGGATGATGTGAAATATCTCTTAATTATTTGTTTACTGTTTGCCGGGTGTGCGACTAAAGCTGAGTTCACATACACAGAGAAAGGTTTCAAGATTGAATGCGGTCGTTTAAGTGCTTGCGAAGCCAAACAAGGGGATGTCGAGGTAAAGGCAGATACAAAATTTAATCCATTTGAAGGTCTTGCCACTGTTTATAAGGGCAGTATCTGATGATTGAAACTGGATATCTAGTTGGTGGTGGGTTTTGTGGGCTTTTCCTTTCGACTGTTGGTTTTGTGATTGGGAATATGAAGGGAGAGTCTAATAAACGAGGAGAGTTATATAGACATATAGAAGAAAAATATGTCACTAAAGAATTACATAATGAAAAAATTGAAACCCTATCAGAAGATGTTAAGGAAATTAAACAGGATGTGAAAAATTTATTAAGTAGGTAAATTGATGGATCGCTTTCAGGAATTTATATTGAATTTTATTTTGTGGAATCGATCAAAAAGAGGTAGAAGATTATGGTTCCTGAGGGGGATGAAGAGAGCATTAAAAAAGAATCACGGTGGAAAATTATATGGGGACGATTCAAAATCTGGACCGGAGAATTTGTCAAAGGGATCAAAATAACGTGGAGGTTCTAATATGAGTAGTTTTACTGCACCTTTAACAGTCCTACAAAAACCTAGTGGAAAGTGGAGAACCGACCGAGAATTTACATATATGGTTGGTAATAAACATAGTGATGAAGAGATAACAGTCCCTAGGGGATACCTCACTGATTTTTTCTCAGTCCCCCTACCTTTTCGGGGACTACTCCCTAAAAGTCAAAAAGGTAATCAAGCCGCAGTCCTTCACGATTATATGTATCAAAATCACCTGTATTCACGCAAGAAATGTGATGATATTTTTCTTGAAGCAATGACTGTTTTGGGTGTTTCCGTATGGAAGCGACAAGTTATGTACCGGGCGGTCAGAATGTTTGGGTGGTATGGGTGGAACAAGCGCAAGAAAGAATTAGCCAAAAACGAGTAATATGTTAAAATACAGTCGTTAACGAAAGATCGGCTGACCAACAAAGGAGATACAGAAAATGAAAAAATTCAATTGGATAAAAGTTCTAAGTTTAGCACTAATTGTGGCAATGGCCTTTGTTCCGACAGCTTCAGCCACTAGGGTTTTTGATGGTACGACAGACAAGGGTGAGGTTGCAGAAATCAATTTTAGTGAGGGTTTATCAGTATCCAAGACGGGTATCCGCGCTACAGTTTCTGCCACAAATGCTGATGGTGATGTTCCTATCCGGACCAATCTATTAGCTATCGGACGATATAACGGTGATAGCCTTGAAATGCAATCATCCACTACCCCTATTGGGACTGCTCAATTAGCATATGCAGTCATTACGAAACGTATAGGCGGTGCTGGTGGTCTTGATGAAACAGATGGCGGTACTCGATTAGATGATGGTACTCCGGGTCAAGAACTCACGCTCTATGTAATATACGTGGAAGGTTCAGGAACTTGGATTATTACTCCGGATACGACAACTGGATTCACTACCATTACTCTAGATGCCGCAAATGAATTTGTGACTTTACTTTTTCATAACTCTACAGTTGGTTGGATTTTGAAGGGGACAAACGCAACAGTAGCTTAACAATTTCGCGCTGGGAATCAAGGGAACGGTGGGGGAACACACCGTTCCCTTTTCTTTATGAAAACAATTCTATCCTACATTTTAGCCTTTGCTACTACCTGTCTTATATTGGCTCCGGGCATCGGGTTTAATGTCCCCATCATAATCAATTCGTTTCATTGGCTGTATATGATTGTGACCGCCTGTTTTTTAGGGATGCTTTCCTTACACTATAAAATCTCTTTATGGCTTAAGGTCCTGATTGTTTACCTATTTGCCACCTGCTTTGTAAGTGAGTTCCCTTCAGTTTCTTTTACCGCATACGTCCTTATAGTTGTGGCACTGTGGGCATACATTGGATTTAAGAATGCCGATTTTAATGTCATAATAAAATTTCTTGAATCTGTCTTTTGGGTCCAGTTCATTCTTACAATGTTTCAATCTATGGGGATGGATAACCTAATAAATTTTGACAAGACGATCCCAGTATTCCTAGGGACTGTGATGAACTATATGCGCTACGCATCCTTACTGGCGATTATGGCCCCGTTCTTATTATTGAAAAATAAATGGTATATAATCCCCATATTTATTCTTTGTGTCTTGTCCCAATCTACTGGTTTTGCTTTGTCCTTAGTCGTGGGCGTGGCCTCATATTTGTTTCTGGTTAGTGATAAAAAATTTAGACATATGATCGTATTGAGTAGTTTTTGTTTCCTGGCCCTTTATGCTAATTATGATTGGGCTTCTATTCGGGGGGCAGTGATCCCCAGTAACGGTGGCCGCCTGGTGTCCTGGTGGGCAGTTCTTCAGACTTGGGTTATTGACACTTCCGGTATGCCCCACCCATCCCCGGATCTTGTCGGACCGTTCCAATGGAAGTGGTTATTGTTCGGTCACGGTCTAGATACTTTTCGTCCTTTATTTCCGGTGTACAAACACGACCCTAATCCTTTCCCTATAGCTCACAATTCTTTTCTTCAATGGGCCTGGGAAACCGGGTCTGTTGGGTTCGTGCTGTTGGGTGGGTATTTCATTAGTCTTGGGAAGCGATTGTTAAAGTACCGGGAGCATATGCTTTTTGCTGGACTGTTGATGGTTTTTGTGCAATTGTTTTTTGCTTTTCCTGATCGTCAGACCCAGACGATGCTACTCCTGGTGGCCTACTTCGCATTGTGTGATCGGAAGATTAGCTTGAAATTTCTTTCCTAAATTCTCCTTAGATTCCCACTGGATTAAAAGCTCTTTTTTACCGTTATATTTTGTTCTTGTTGCATCCCTTTCAAAAACATCCTTTATCTCTAATCTGACATTATCGAGTAATATGCTCACAAAGGCTTCATTGTCTTTGCTAGCATAATGATGTGTTCTAGTTTTTAATCCTGCTTCGTTCAACGCACGAAGTAGTGGTATCGCTTTTTTATTTGCCACGAACTCCCCGTCACCAAAATCAACAAGCTCGTGATCAGCACTTAGAACGTGATGATGATTGCAGTATTTATATTCACTCATTATGGCTTCAACCACTTTCTCTTTTTAATTGCACATTTAGGGATCGTCATATACTGCCCGTAGGCGTTTTCAAATCCCAACGATTTATTCGATGCAATCGTTATAGACTCTTTATTTTCCGACACAAGAAGCCCAACCGATACACAATTTACATTTGGCGTTTTATAATCATTGACCCATCCCTGCATACTCGTTGAATCAACCCACTCAAGATGGATTATTTTTTCACTCACACTCCCTCCTTCCCGATACAATACTTCTTATACCCATAGTGCGCGATCAATACCGCATCCGCAGATGATTTATTAAACATCTTGGCCTTATGTTCTTCTGGGTAGAGTTTTTTAGCAAACTCCAATAACGATTTCTTACTCCCTCCGGAGAGACAGCCTAAAGCTCCCTGCCATTCGGATGGACGTATCTTGGTTACTACTTTAGGGTGGGAATACAACGCCCCCAACAGAGCACCATAATTTTTTCCGAAAGTGAAAGCTGACACGACCCCTTGTTGCGGGGAGGATGAGACTTGTTCGATGTATGCGTTGGTTGTGTAGGGTAGGTAGTTATATACATACCACACTATTTGTTCAGTGGTCTTCCCGGAAAAAGAAGCGACAGCCAAGAGGTCACCAGTTATGGATATCACAGCCAGGGCACCGTGTTTACCAACGTCTACCCCCAGGATCATATTGCCTCCTTCTCGTTATATCGCAATTTATTCATAACTTCATATACCTCCCGGTTACGTACCCTTCAGCTTTAATAGGTAATCCCGGTGCCCAATTAGGAAGACTACACATAATATTAATCATTTCTTGAATTTTATTGTCCCCAATTAGCTTCTCTACGACTAACTCATCGTGACACATAAGAACTATAGGGTATCCTGCTTTTTCAAGTACAGGCATACTGCGGCCCATAAGATCACGCGCTGTTGCTTGGGTTACGTTTTCAACCAAATGCCCCCCATATGAATCTTTTCTCATCCATTGGTTCTTAACTTCTGTCATAAATGAGAGGGCAGGACCAAATTTACCGTTTCCAATCCTGGGTTCGTGGTAACAGAGGAAACGCCCGGAAGGTAAGCGGCAGAATAAAATATCTCTTTGCCTATCATAATACCAATTGATGTATCTGACTTGCGCCGATTGTCCTGGATTGTTTACGCACCACATTGCTACGTTCTGCATATCGTACCAGAATTGGGGAACCCTGTTGTACGTGTTGCGGTAGAGGCGCACAATATCTTCAGCAAAATCTAATGATATTATGACTTCAAAACTTTTACACATTTCCATAAACCGTTTACCTCCACATTGAAATCCACAACCCAGGATAGCGTGTTTCCCTACTATTCGTTTAGCTCCATCTTTTTTCTTAAGCAGTGTTGCATCGTTGTAGATACGTCGAGCCATCATCACATAAATGTCTTCGTTAAGCCCCGCGTCTGAGTCTGCAAATTCCTTCAAACCTACCGGGTCATTAGCAAGCCACATCACCACCCGCGCTTCAATAGCATTATAGTCAACCACATACAATTCATTCCCGGGTCGTGGTAAAAATACCCCCCGAAGACATACGCTTGCTACGTCATTGATCTGCCTACCGTAAACAAGTTTAAGTGTAGCGTAATCTAATTCTTTGAAGTGTCCAATTGATCCCAGTATGTCGGCTCCAATTCTGTTGATCGGAAGATTTTGGGTTTGGACCCCTTGACCTCCCCACCGCCCGGTAACGGCACGATGGTACATAAAACAATCTCGTACAATACCTCCATCATCAGAAGTGGCTTTAAGTTTGGCATATTTAGCGTTTGACGATTTTCCCAGTTCTTGTCTGTATCGTAGAACATTGATTTCGTGCTCCCCTAGTCTTTCACTTTTGATTAAATCAGTAACGGTTTGTGCTTGAAGGTCATTGATGGGCACCCCCCTATTTTTTAGATACCGGACTATAGTGGCAATCTCAGACCCACGTTCAATTTCTCCATTTGTAAATGCTTTAAGTTCTGCATTAAGTGTGTAGTTGTGATACTCCAACATTTGTACCATACGTTCAACAAAAGGTTTATCACTCAACACCCCGCGCAAGTTAATGGTCTGATCAGTAAACCACAACTCTTGTTCTTCAGGACTTAGATCCGGAATTTTATTATCTAATGCCCGTTCAACAATAACGTCTTGTTTACAGTAATCATATAGTGCCTGAAAATCTGCCGGATCATAATGGTAATAAACTTGTGTTGGGTCTTCATTCTTATTTGGTCTTCTAGGTATGCACATTTTTAACATTATCCCCTTACCTGCCATATCTTTGAGTTCGGGTATCCTGGCGGCAAGTGCGGCCTTCCCTAATGACGGTGGGTATCCATAGACAAGAGCTTTTGCCCGGGTGCACCGCCACCTATTCACTGGGATTGGGACAAAACCATACCACGGTTGGATTACGTTTATCCAGACTGCCTGTTCAAAGAAAGCATTATGTGCATAAAATAAAACGTTTGGATCTTTGGCAAGGGCTTCAAGTTTTCTAAAACTTTCGTGTTCTTTTAATCCTTCAGGACCTTCAACAAAATTTTCACACAATCGTACAAGTTCCACGGGTCCATCGTCTACTGCAAACACTACACAAAGAGGTTTAGTTGATGGGTGTACTGTGTACATCCACGCACCACAGTCCCATATATTTGCTTCCGATCTTGTTTCAAAATCTAAATGAACTTTAGTCATAATATCAATCTCCCGGTGAGACAAGAGGGGGTGTGTCCCCCTCTTGTCTCAGACTGTTTTTTTTTTTTTAAATGGTTCCGAATGGGTTGGTTGGTTGCACTGGTACCCCTTGAACCGGAGCCATAGGCGGCGCAACAGGTACAACAGGCGGCGCAACAGGTACAACAGGCGGCGCAACAGGTGCGGGTGCGGGTGCTCCACCAAACGGTGATGCCGGTATTCCGGCATTTGGATCCTCTGGTGGCAACACCAAATCTCCAAATGCGGCATCAGCTTCGATACCTGCTCCAGCAAAACGCGCATTTTCCCCAAGCTTCATAATGTGTTGGACCCCGATGGTTACACTTTTCTTGGCTCCAAACGTGTAACCAAACACATCAATAAACGCCAGGATATCACAACCAGCATATATCTCAGACGCATCAATCGGTTGTTTCTGTCGATTCACAACAGAGGGGCGACCAAAATCCGGTTTACGACTAGCAGACATAACCCAATGCCCTAAATATTCCTGGCGGTGTGTTTTGAATGCTGTTGTATCGTCCCCATCGTGAAACGATTTAAACTCAGACATAGCCAATGCAAATCCTGCTTGACCGGCTACAGTTAATGCTTCTTCTTTCACTACTTGACCAAGCCACGCCACAAATTCAGCAACTTTAGGGCCGGTCTTTGGTAATAGAATAGTGATCGAATATTTCCCATATTGATTTGTTTTGGCAAGGCTCGGGAAAGAAGCTCTACCAACTGGTGTTACTCTTGATTGGCTCATCGTGTTATCTCCTTATCGTATTGTTCTTGTTGTTATCTGGTTGTCGGTTGACGGGTTATTTAACTGTTGCTTCTTTCTTCTTCCTGGTGGGTGTCTTCATTCCTCCCCACTTGATCGTCACGGATTGCTTTACCAACCCACATATACGCCTCTTCAAGCTTTGTCATAATTAAAGACTTAGCTCGACCAGTAATAAGGGCTTTTGTCATTTTTTCCAACTCCTGGAATTGCCCTTTAAATTCCTGCTGTTGGGTAACTGCGTGTTCATCATATTTTACATAATCGAATCTGTTTGCCATTACTTATCTCTTTGTTATCTTGTTATTGGTTATCGGTTTCATATTGGTTCTTCAATTTTAGGTTTTGGTTTTCCACCCTTACCTGAGTATTGCCAAGGCTTAGTCCTTTTACAAGATTCACTTCGGGATTCTTTTGTCCTAGTTGGTCCCGTGAACCTTTTAAAATATTTAGCCTGGTTGTTTTTTATATTTACTTCAGATTGTGTTTCCCGTGCTTCCCTTCTTTTCTTTTTCCTAATGCACGGGCAAGGACCTGGGGGCTTAACTCCCTTCTTGCCTATGTAGGAGCCTAAATTGTTATTGATTTTCTGCCTTTGGGATTGAGCTTGCTTTGTTTCTTCTGAAAGTAAACCTCGATTACGGTTTAAACCGAACCTTCTTTTGTACTCGAAGTGGTCTATGTTGTGTAGTCTAAGATGTCGCCATCCGATAGCCTTCATCTTTTTGCCACAAATTAGACACGCAATCATAAACCCCTCCTCCTGGTTAATCAAACTTAACGTCACTAAATACATCAGCAACGTTTCTCTTGATGTAGTCTTTGGCTTCCTTCTCCATCACAATCTTAAGGTCGCCTTCTGGTGTGAAAATGTAGTCCTTAAGCAACGCCTTATCCACTAACTTTTCGACTTTCGCCGGGGATAGTAGGTTTGGTGTTGTTAAGTATTCATCTTCACTCAGATGTTTTGACAGTAGTTCTCTTACCGATAATTCGTCCTTCCACTGTCGGTTCTTTCTACCCTTAACCAAGACATAGTTTGGAACTTCCTGGCCACGATGGAGTAGGGTAAGGGCATAGTCCCCCAGGATCTGGATGTAATTCTTTAATGCTTCCAGAGCCGGGAGTGCTTTACCTATTTGTTCTGGGGTTAAAGAAGAAACCTTTGGGAACACCGTATGGATCTTAGGTATTGCCAAACTGGTTTTTTCTATAATCCCTTCTTGTATGGCTGAACAGTTTCCTGCCGCCAAACAATATTTACAGTGAGATCCAGCACAAAGTGTTGGGTTCTCCACTTGTGTTTCTGCAATTGCACGTCTAAGCTCAACTAAAAAATCGATAATTCTTTCCGGTGTTGTTTCCCAGGACTTAACAAACTCACCTTCTTTTGCTCTGGGTTGAACGATCCAAAGAACTACCTTATCAATTAGCTTACTTGTATCGATCACAAACCTTAGTGCATAACTCATACACTGTTTATTTTCCGTAGGGTCCACAATAATCCCACGGCCCCCTTTTAGGTCAAAGATATGGAGTGTTGATCCTGCTATGAATTTGCAGTCAGATGTACCGCCGAAATTGTTTCCATTTGGCAGTGGGACTTCAGGGCAATCACTATATACTTCTGTTTGAAGTACGCGATAGTCCAAACCATCCTTAGCGAGGATGTCAAGGATGGTATTACGATACACCCTAACTGCAAAAACAAAATCATCATCAACAACAAACGGAAATGTTTCCATCCCATAAGTTATTTCCATAGTAAAGCCGTGCATTTCTGCTGGGTCCACATTTTTAACTAAACAATGTTTTCCCAGTTCGTGAATGGCTGTACCTTCAACCGCCGCAGGATTGGGGGGTAATATTAGATTAACTTTTTCCTGGGCTGGGACACTCCCCGGGCACAAACAAACCCTTTCGATCTGTGACGGGGAAATGAAGTTTTGTTTCTTTTCCTTCACAGACCCACCGATGCCATATACTCAGCAACAATGTCACGGACTTGCTGTTGCTCAGTGGGGTCTAGGATTACGAGGACATTTGGTGTTTGTGGAAATGCCGCCGCAAGTTTCGCATTCAATCCCGCCAATGCCGCATTCACTTCAGCCGGGGTTTTCTTTTCCGTTTGGATCTTTCCAGCGGCACCTTTAATGAAGTCCACGTAGGAAAGGGTTACTACCGGCGCAACAGGCGGCGCAACAGGTACAACAGGCGGCGCAACAGGTACAACAGGCGGCGCAACAGGTACAACAGGCGGCGCAACCGGGGGTGCAACAGGTGCAACCGGGGGTGCAACAGGTGCAACCGGAGGCATACCAACCGGAGGTGCAACAGGCGGCGGCTCAACAGGTGCCGGTGCGTCAGATTTCTTATTTTTTCCACGACCTCTTGGGGTTTTAATTTCTGTTGATGGTTCTCCGGTAATAATGGTGCTCAGTTCTGCTGAAAGAACGGTGACATTAGGGATGGCCATAATGCTTTTAACTAAATCTTCAGCATTAACCTTACCCATAGGCACGTCAAGTTGTAAATACAAAATTGTTTTCATTGGTACTTCTCCTTTTGGTTGTGTGAAGTCAAAGATTTTATTCTCATCCTTCATCAGTGATTGAACTACTTCGGACTTAAACAAATTTTTGTCTAAAATGTTTTCGTCCATACTATCTTCAACTATTAAAAAGTCGAAGACCGTCTTGCGCTCTTGACCGTTCCGATGGATTCTACCCATTGCTTGTTGGTTTACTCCGGGAACGTAAGAGAACTCTACAAATACTGCGTGATTACAAACCCCTTGAAGACCATCGATGCCCGTTCCTGCGGCATCAATTTGGCCAATAAACACACGGCATTTTTTGTCTTTTATGAATTTTTGAATATTGCTCTGTCTTATTTTGGCTGGTGTACCCCCTATAATTTTAGTGGGTTTAAATTTATCAAGTTCTTTCATAAGCTCGTCGATAACTATGTGGTGATAGGCAAACACAACTATTTTTTCTTCCGAATCAAGAAGTTCTCTTATGTACGCGGCACTATCTTTGACTTTGGCATACCCCATCCGTTTACGGACCGATAAAAGTTCTTCGTCAGTTTCTGCCGAATTTTCAGCATAAATAATGGCATCAATTGTTTTTGTCCGGGGTATGTGAACCTTAACCATAATTTTTTCCGGTAGATCCGGCAGTACGTCACGCTCACGCCGTAACATAAACCCTTCAAGTTTAGATGAAAGTTCTTTAATGTTAGTGGCCCCACTTGCGTCCCACCCCCAGTTACCATCTTTCCCACCACAATATCTCATAGTGAATTGTATGTAATCAAAATACACACCAAGTCTTTCAGGACACATAGCCCGTAGTGTCGTATATAATTCTTCTGGGCGATTAAGTATTGGGGTTCCGGTCATAAGCCATCGGTATTGTGATTTGGAAGCATACCCCCCGACTCCAAAAACTGCCTTGGTTCTTTTTGCATCCCTGTTTTTTAAGTAATGAGATTCATCACATATAAGGACAGTGTAATTTTTGGTTGCTAATATTTTTTCTGCTGGTTTCCTCCAACATAAATCATAATTAATTATAAACATCCCGGTCTTGTTTTTGAGTTGGTTAATGGTATCTGTCGTAACTACGTGGATATCCTCTTTCTTAAACCCCCAATCAATAGCCCGAAGTTTCCAATCGTATTTTATGGAGGCAGTACATATGACTAAAATATTTACGGCCCTTAGTTCATCTGCCGCAATAAGGGCCTGTGCTGTTTTTCCTACCCCGACTTCATCCGCTAATAAAGCAGACCTTCGTTGCTTAAGAAATTCAACACCGATTTTCTGAAAGCCATACAATCTATCCCAATGGGGGGAACGATACTTATTTAATTGCAAAGGGGTTATCCTCATTATGTTGAGCGTTTCTTATGTATGCCATCCCGGTACTTCGCCGACTTACTTGTGCGCCGTAAAGGGTGAGCGCAGAAACAATTCTTCGGGCGTGTCCGGTATTTAGGTTCTGGGTTGATCCACCTAAAGCCAGGGTGTAGATCATTTCACTTGTAAACTCTAAGATTTCCGGATGTTCATCAATCCATTTAGATATTACATCATTCCACGGATCTTTTACGATTCTCTCTTTTGTTTCTTGTGCCGCCGACCCTTCAATTTCTCTTGTAAGATAAAGATGTTCTCCTTTACGATAACAGTCCAGCGCTTCTGCTAATAACTGATCCCGGTCTTTCTTGAGTTGGGTGAGTTTGAAACTTTTACAATAAACGGGCCAGAATCTTCGGTTTCCAGTATCATCGGTAAGATAGCCGATGCTATCCGGGTTGACAGTTCCAATAAATATGCATTGTCTTGGAAACATAGTTCTAGCTCGGGCATAAGGTAATCTTGTGTCATCTGTAGTTCGAGTGATAAAGTTTTTAAGTTTGTTAACATCTGCTTTTCTGGTTGTTGCCATTTCCGCAAATTCGATAATCCAATGGGAGTGAACATATTCCACCGTATCCTTTGATTGAATGTCAAAATTAGCATCCCCAAACCATTTACCGCCAAGGATTTCACAAGTTGTTGATTTACCCACACCCTGTACCCCTTCAAGGATCAGGACGTGATCAAATTTGCACCCAGGATTGAATATACGGGCACAAGCACCAATGAGGGTCTTACGCCCTACTGCCCGGGTGTATGCGCTGTCAAGTGCCCCACAGTAATATAAAAGCCACGTATCGAGGCGTTTTACTCCATCCCATTCAATGCTTTTCAGTTCATCCTTTATGGGGTGGTATGTTTTCTGGTTAGCCACTATATGTAGTGCCTCCCAACATTTAGAAGTAGTAAATTCAACCCGGAAAGTCCGGGATAAGTACAGGGCTGCGTGGGAAACTTCAAGATCATTAATGGCCCTCATAGTATTTATGCGCTGTTCTTCCCAGGGTAGGTGGTCATATATCTCGATTTTAGATGTGAACTCATTGAATCTGAATTTACCTTTAAGTAATTTATCGTTATTAATAAAAAGGACACAATTATTTAACGTGTTTCGGTACGCTCCCTTTTGTGTTGTATCTAATTGTCTCATCCACTCATTATCATTTGGGATTGGTGCATCACCCATATCCGGAAGTGCCGCAACTGGGTCTGCGGTCCCGGCTGGCCTGGTTGCATATGCGTATGCGTTCCGTACTTTATTGTGGAGTTCCACGTATTGCCAGGGCGGGAAACACCTGGGATTATAGTGTGTCCACAGTAATTCAAGAGTAGCATCAGCAGTAAGATTATGGTCCCGGCCCTTGCACGCAACTATAAAAGTTTTTTGATCTCCACCTTTACCCTCAACTGCAACCTCTGTCTGATTGATAAGATATTCTATAAATCTGGCCTTATTGTCTTCACTATCTCTGGCCTCATCATTACCTTCAAGATTAAACTCTTCAATTTGTTTTTGGATGGCATTCAATAGTACCGCTGGGGCTTCTTTTTTTTCTTCGTCATTAATGTATTTGTATTTGTATTTATTCCCCTTCACTATGGACCCGGACCCAATGCAATATGCGCCTTCAGATAAGAAATCAATCCCCGAAAAATCCTTCAGGTTTTTTCTGATCTTAAACACCCCAGGCTTCTTTAGATAGACGTGCATCCCCCCGGAACCTGTTTGTACAATAGTGGTCTTTTGAATATATTTAGGAACCTGGAAGTTATCACAAAATTCAGTCCAAACTTTTCTACCTTCCGGAAAATTTCGAGGGTCTATATCAATAACTAGATCATCCGGTTTAAGGACCACTCCAAATTCTTTGTATGGATAGTTCTTATCTTCCGGAAAAACATCAATAAAGGACTGCTTCCAACTCTCACCACCCCGCAATGGTCTTTTATTACTGGTAGGGAATGTGGCATACCCTTCTTGAGCATATTTCCGAATAGAATCAAACAGGGTTTTTAGCATCAAAAGTACATCCCTGAATATACGCAGAAATATCTTCCGGTTTGAATCTATATCTCATACCAATTCGACTGTATGAAATTTTCCGGTCCTCTATGAGTCTTTTCAACGTGGGTGCACTTATGTTTAACATCTTTGCGGCTTGCGGTAGAGTTATGTAGGGCTTAATCATTTTTCTAGACCTCCTGGTTGGGTTGTTGATTCTAATTCGGTTACGTGTTTTTGTGAAGATTTATTTTATGTTGGGAAATATACCCATCATCTTCTCAATTTCACAAGACATATTCTGTTGGGCCGCCATTGGTGAAATTTTATCCAGATTAAAACCATAAAGATCGTTACCATCCAGCATTGCTTTTTCGCCCTTACAAGCCTCAGAATACAAAGAAGGGACGATATGTGCAGACGCGAGTAATACCCCCCTAATAAAACAATCACCAATATCACGCATTGTGAGGCCCACCACTAAAGTCTTCCCTCTTTTTCCTTGATCTGTATGAGCTTGCCCGTTGTACAGTCTTTTTCTACTCATTTTTGGTTTCTTCACTTTACACCCTCTTTCTTTAAGTTATTCAAGACTGTCTGCCATTTCACTTAAGGCATCTTGTTTATTTTCTTTCTTCTTATCCATAAACCAATCGTGAATGGTTGCAAATCTCTCATAAATATCACAGACTGATTTTGGGATCCAAAATTGATCAGGAAACTTAACTAATTTCAACAGATATGCTTTATTTGTTTCCTTGACTATTTTTATTATTCGATAGTCTGTTGTGTCTGTGTCCGAGATATCACAATCATAACCATTGTCTTCAGCGAAGCTCATTTTTTAATCCCGTCCTTCGTAACTACATATTGCAAAACCACACAATATTCCTAAAACAAACGCTACAAACATAGGTAACACCAGTTCCATAATTACCTCTTCTCTTTCTCATCAACCAAAATACCATCCATATGGTCGATTTCGTGTTGAATCAGCCGCGCAAGAAATCCCCGGGCACTTTTACGTTTACCATTAGTCGTGTACTCAATTTCATATGCGCGGCTAACTGAAGTCCACCTTTTTGGTATGGAAAGACATCCCTCTTTATCGGTATGTTCTCCATACCGCGCAGTAATGATCGGGTTATATAGGACACCTTCTTTTCCAGCGTATCGGTACCACGCAAAACGCAAAGGTACGCCGATCTGAATAGCGGCAAGTCCACACCCTCTAGTCCAGGCAGTTTTGGTTGCCTCTTGGATTCTTTCGATTAGTTTAAGATCGTAGACTTCATTCGGTGTGGTGGGTTGAGATACTTGCCTGAGAAACTTACGGTCTGTGATTATTTCATCCACTATATTCTCTCCCATAGCCTTTTTCTTAGGCTTACGTTTTGTATTTGCACAAACGATAAATCACCCTCAAGTGTTCTTATCTGTGAATCTTTTCGTTTACAATTAAAGCATTGCCTAAATCTGGGACACGAATGATTGTGTGGGTGGCACATTGTTGTTTTAAAATCAAAACAAAAAGCACTCTCCATAAATTTGGTTTCCTCAACTTCACCACACGACACACAATCATTACAATTCATAACATTTTTCTCCTTTTTAGTTATTGTAAAACCTGTCGCTAAGTACAATTCCCCAAATTAGGGGCCAACCAATTACAGTTATCATAGTTGTCCAAAATCCAGTTTTAGACATACCGGGCTTGGAGTCATTGGCCACAATAAACCCTAAAGTTATAGTCATTCCGATTAAGTAAATCACCATTCCCTCCATTTCACCATTTCAAGAAGTGTTACATTATTGTTTCCGACACGCGCTTTAAAAAATGCTTTCAGCCTTCCGGCCAACCTTAACCGGATGGAATTATTTGTGTCCACTTCAATAAGAAAGTCTTTTTCTTCATTATAAATTAAAGTGCGCTTGCCACCATTGTTTTGGCTGACTTGAACTTTTACGATCATTTCTCCGTGTTTCATTCATTCACCACTTTTTTATATGCAACCCCAGAGAGTCCGAAAATCGCACCACAGTTTGAATTTTCACATCTTTTACCTGATCCTGCGAACGACCACGCTGTTGTCATTGATTGTTCTTTACAAAAAGGGCATCCTATGTGAATCCACGAACTACCGTGCTCACTAAATCCCTGCCTGACTGTATACTCATTTACTTCACATAATTTTAGTTCTGGGTTGCGTAAGTGATTACACATATCGGTGTATGTTGTTTTCATTCAATCACCAATTCAATATCCCCTTCATAAAAATTACACGATTTTACGTTGTCGTTCCCTACCCCATTACCAAATTCAAAATTAACACCTTCTTCCATAGTTCCGTTGTGCATACAATCAGGGTATAACCCTACGGTGCAATTACTGCATAAATCTATTGTCGTATCTTTAGCTTTTTTCATACTTTCCCCCCAATTAAGTTCAAAAGTGTCTCTGGATTTATCGAGGTCAGTTTCTAAATAAGTGGCAACTTCAATTCTCTCACAACATAAACACCTACGTTTACCTTCAAGAGTGCGGGGGAAGATATTTAATGACACAAGCCGAATTCCGGTTGCTTCCCATTTGTCGTGAAATCCTAATTTGCAGAGGAAAAACTTAAGTTTCAATACTTTGGGGAAGGTGATTTTTTGTGTGGTTTCTTTCATTCTATACTCTCGATTCATTTTCGACTGAATTGATAGGAACTTTATTTTAGTTATGTTTGTTAGGTTGTCAAATTTTATTTTTTAATAGCTGTCCGGGACATTAAATGTCGGTTCTCCGTCATTAGCCACGTCTTCTAAGAACTTTTTGCACTCAGGCCAGGGTATCCTAGATCGGGTTTTATACACGCTCTGGATAATAAGCCACCCCTCATTTGATTGACGCTCAAGCATTTCCTTAGCCACTCTCTTGGCAAATTCTATACGTCCTGCGTTATTCATACAATCCCCGTAATTTCTTCGTCCAATACCGGGAATTGCTTTTTAAGGCCCTCAATTTCGTCCCGGTAGGTCTTGGGGTCGTTATGGCTTCCGTTAGCGTACAGATACAATTTATTGAGCGTAGACACACATTCTGTCAGCATTTCTTGAAGCTGGGCGGCTGAATCTACACAATCACCACCATTTACGTTGTCAAATAACTCTTCAATTGTTTCCATTGGTTTTTCCTCTCTGTTGGCCGTTTATTCTTCCCACCCTTTTACTAAATTAATGCTCCCTGTGTGGTTATCGAGAGCTAAAGAATTTACTTTATGGGTATCTGATGTTTGGAGTATTTTTAATCTAACTGTGGTTTCATCACCATAGACTTGTTTAAGAGCTCTGGCAAAAGCTCTTACCCCTTTTGCATTTACTATGAGCATTCCTATCTCTTCCATAACGTTATCCTTTCTCTCGTTAAAGTGCCAGCCGGGGTGCCGCTAGGGAATAGCGGCACCCTGGAAAAGCATCTCACCGCTTACGGCTGGCAACTATTTGTTAGGGCATTATGTTATTCCCTCCTTTTTATTTCACTATTGTAAAAATAGAAAATGCGTCTTATTGTAATCATTTCTCCTTCATAAAATATATCTTCAATTTCTATATCCCCTAGATAAAGCTTACAGTCATATTTTTTAAAATTGTTTTTTAATAGTGTTCCTATCTCCCCCTTTTTAAATCTACCAGAGGCATCATCAATTAATATTTCAGCCTTCATAATATCCCCTCCTTTTTCTAGGACAAGCGCGACATTGGTACACTATGAATGAAACCTTGTCGCGCTTGTTTCGGCCCCCCTTTAACGCCGGGGCCTCATCAGCTAGATGCGCGATTAATAGTTTCCGTTCCGGGAACGGCCTTCATTTTTTGCATCAAACCCATCAATCTCTGCAACCAGAGCTTCAATTTTGTGACGTTTGTTGTCTCTGTGAGCATCAGAAAGTGCCGCTTCGATAAGCTGAAGCTCCCTGATTTCTTCTTCTCTCCGTTTGACCCAGCCCATCCGTTGGTCAATTTTGCAATTGATAACAGTTATGGCCCGTTTAATCCTATCCTCCACCACTTCAATTAATTCCTGGGCGGCTTCAGTTTTCAATTCCTCAAATGTCTTCATTATTAATTTTCTCCTGTTCCTAGTTTCAACCCCTTATTTAAGTCCCTTGATTTTATGCTTCGTGGGGTTAATTTCTTAGCATAAAATTCGACCAGTTCAAGCCCTGGGTCCCGGCTAATTGTATTTAACATATCCTGAACTTTTGTCAAGCTCCCGGTTTGACTCAACCTATCTATTCTTTGTTGACGGATCATAAAAACTGTAGCGCGTAGGTGGTATGTGATTTTACTCATATTAAATCACCCTTTCTTTTTTCATCTAATAAGTGAGACATTATTTTATATGCTCTTTTCATTTCTCCTGGGTTCTGTTTACCGCACCTAATACAAAAACATTCAATGGGGAAACCACACAAAGTTCTAAAATGGAATTTATGTCCGATAAAAAAGCAGAATATACCCATAATTTATCCCCTCAATTTTTTTAAGTGTTGAAAGTGGATTGCATACAATTGCTTTTTATTCATTCGTGCGAACCGGGCCCGGTCTTGTGGCCAGTAATAAATAAGCCATTCAATCAAAGTAATTTTCGTGCGTGGCGTGTGATATTGTTTCATTTAATCAATTTCCGCATAATCGATTTCAATATATTTTAGGCTTCCTGTTTTCTTTATTTCTGATATGTCCATTTCTCGAACTTGTTTTATGGCGGCGGCCTCATCATTTGCGGAAACTTCTACCGTGTAACCGTACATAGCTTGAATATTAACTTGAAATGTTTCCATAAAATCACATCCTTTCCTGGTTATGTCCTAAGACGCGCCTCAAATATGCGGCGCGTTTCGCCTCTTGTTAAGGCTCATCAGTTAGGACTTAAAATACGAAGCCTAAGCCCTCCATTTCTTTTTTGAATGTCTCTATGAGGCCAGGAAGACGGGCCAGCAATGCCTTTTTATCCCTTAATTGTTCGAGCGTTGCTTCTGGCCAAACAGCACGAGACCTTGCGGCCTCAAGATTAGGATTGCTACCCTCCCCTATTGTATACACTGGTTCCCAAGACGTTAAAAATGTACTTTTTGGTTTCTCTTTTGAATCTGTCCAACTGACCAAGTGTATATTTTCCTCTTCGCCTTTCTTGTTTCGTGTAACAATTTGCCAGACAGGCAATCCAGTTTTACCGTTTGTGAGGTGTCTCTTTTCGTCTTTTTTTAGTCCCCGGCAATCAGTATCCCTGGCGTGATAAATTGTGTTTGCAACGTAGTGCATCGGCCCGGTTGAATCGAACAAATGCCACTTGATCAAATGTTTAAACTCTGGAAAATATTTTTCAATCTCTTCGTGAATATGTCCCCCGGAGTGCTCCCGGAAACGTCCCTTTCGGTATTCGTCAATGTATCCGGTTATTGAAAAAGAATTGTGTCCGTTTCCGTATTGATCGTCATAACGCAACCTTACTTCTATGCGGTAACGTGTACCTCCACTCCTAAATTCTTTCGTAAAATTTTTTTTCTGGTGGCTTGTGAGTGTGCTTTCCATAGTGTTTTATCCTTCCTTGGTTACTGATAAGACCTCATCAGCGTACATATAATGTACGGACGCGCGCACGCATTGTGCGCGCGCGTTTCGGTCTGTTACTTTAATTTGAACGGCATCACTAAACATAATACCTCAAAGCTTTCAAGACGTAACATACCCCCGGAGTCTTGGTGTGTTGCTTTAAAGTCTGAGTTCAAAGGGGCAAAGACAAAAATTGATTCATAATCATACGCCTCTTTAAAGTTATCAAATAAGACCAGGATAGCTTTAGTTAGTGACGTATGATCGTTAAGGCCTTTGCCTATATGAATATTTACACTGGGGTTAGAAGACACAATTTTTGAGTTTGTTATATGACTCACATTTGGTGTGACAGTTTCGGTCTTATTGATTGTAATTTCAGTAAATACTAGACCGTCTTTTTCAACTTTCAAGACTTCATAACTCCCGTTGTCGAGGTTATCTTCCAGCCTTGATTCTTTGTTTATTCGCATTAAAATACGTCCGTCTGTTGCGTGAATTTCTTTATCCCATATAATTAATTCCTTATATGCGTGACGGTTGCTTTTACCTGATCGAGCTAAAATCCTTTTTATTACTTTCCATTGGTTATGTTTAACAAATATTGTTTCCATAGTGTTTTATCCTTTCAATAGTTGAATCAATTGTTTCGGTCTGTTTCCGGTTTGCTTGTACCAGTTGCTATTTTTCATTTCCTTTATCTGTTGGTATTGGTTACGTGTGCGGGTTGCGTGCTGTAATTTCCTGAATTTAAAAAGACGGTTCCCTAGATTATATGCCATATCTGTCAATACTATTTTTTCGTTGTCCAGCAATGTTTGCCACAATTCCCTGGAGCCAGTGAACCGCTTCGCGCGACTGATTGAGTCTTCATATATAGATAAGAATAATATCTGAGCCTGTAAGCGTGTCATAGGTGACGGACATTTTTTAAATCGATTGCAGTTAAATCCATAGCCGACTGTCAATATTCCACGGGTGTCATAATAGGGAGTGGAGGAAAAACCCTCAAAGCCTTGCGTCACCTTCTGACCGTCCAATTGCCAGGCACACAAACTCCCACAAGGCAATGATAAGAATAACGCGAAGGCTAAGAGGGTTTTATTCATTTTATTTAGTAGCCTTCATCTATAATATGACCATTTAATAACCACGATGCGTGAAATCTCCCAATGTCCTGAATAGTCTCGACAATATCACCAGTATACCAAGTGTATTCATTGCCTTGACGGCATACGTGGAAGGTAATGTCTGGGTTGTTTTCGCTTTGTGTTCGTGTTTCGTGCATAACTCGGTTTAAGTTTTTAGAGTGTAATTTGTCTTTTTCTAACTGTTCTTTTGTTCTCATAGTGTTTATTTCCTTTCGTTATGTTCTATCTGTGTTATACCATCGGTACGTTATGAATTATACTTTAGTTCTATTAACGTGTCAAGCATCTTTGTATTTATTTATGTTACGGACTTCAACGAAGTACCAATTAGGTGTATGATATGTAGGATAGAATGATACCTTGTTTAAAGTGATAATATATTATAGGACGTATATAGGGGTATAGGGGGGTATCCTACACTTTAAAATTACACACGCTTACAAAAGGTCGATTCTATCATACATATCCTACACCTAATTGGTATGAGGTTGAAGAACGTAACGAAAATAACGTTGTTTTTAGCCTTTTTTTAGCCTTTTATGGTATTTCCCATCATTCTCCCTATTTTATTGCGTGACATTCACTTCTAATCAATTATAGTCACCATCCCGACACCTAGCTATGCCTACATCTGGCACGTTCAACACATCCACACACTACACATCATACATAACGTATCGAATGTATCGAACGATTAACCATCCAAGCATTGCCGGACGAACCCCAAACTTTTTTATATTTTTACCCCACCCCCCTGTAAATTTTAGGGGTCGTGGAACCTATTGACGGCCCTCCTCCTCCCTTAAACAGATAGTAGTTTCTCCCTCTCACACATCCACTCACTTACATAAAGAGTCCCGTCCGATAAGATAGTTAATACTAATAAATACTAATGGATACAGATTAGTATTAGGTTCAGGTACACTACACTAATTCTTGACAAACCCTACACCCCTGATCTACAATTCAACCAATGAGTAAGACAGGCATACATCCAACTTCAACCAGGAGAAAATAAAATGCCCACAGGTATACCGAACGCACAAGGACCAACAAAAAAATTAGAATTTCTTTTGAAAGCCAGTATCGTTGCAGTAATCAGAAATGCTGGCGGTAATGAAGAAAAAAAGTTTTACACAACCGTTTTTGAAATTAACCGGGAAGCCGCAAAGATGCCGTGGTATGTTTTAGTAAATTACCTGGCACCCGGACATTTAACCAACCTACTGGGACCTATGGGTCAGGGATGGATAAAGGTCTACGAAACAAAGACCATCAAACTTATTAATCGAAACAACCCTAATGATATTACCGATATCCCATTTAGGGTTTTGACTGAAGACCAGTTGGATATTTTTATTGCGCGTTGGGAGTTGCCGGTTAGACAAAAAGCCTTTCACGACTTATCGACAGCCAGACGATTTGTTGCGTTGTATCAGGAAGACCCAAAAGGGTATATGATTCAATACGACCAGTACGTTAGTGGAAAAAATCGTACGTACCCTGAGCTTGACAAATTCAGAAAAAGTTATGGTGTTGAACAAAGCTCCGAATTGACGGGGGAATTTGATAGTGCAGACAGAAAAATTGTGCCTCCGGTAATGACCCCGGCTCCGGTACCTCCGGTGACTATGCCGCCAGTGCTTACACCTCCGATTAATCCGTTGGCACCACCAGAACTTAATCCGATGGTGTCACCTGCGCCCGTGCCGCCCGTTGGTGGGGAATTGATAGCACCACCGACAGTACCTGCGGAAACTGAATTACCGCAAGTGCCGGGACCACACGTTATGGGAATGGATCCAGCATCACCGGAACCTTCACAAACAGTTGAACACGTTATGGATGGGGACGGTAACATTGTGAACCCCCAGGATACATCGGGTGTCCCTAAGGTTCCTGCGACAGAAGAACCAAAACAACCAGCGGATCAGAACCCTTTCGGGAATGTCTGAGGATAATCCGTTTGTACCAGTAGTTGTTGCCAATCCGTTTGCTCCGGTGGAAGAACGTTCTCTTACTCCACCGGAGGATCGAACCTACCAGGAAGTAAATGATCGTGGCCACATCATTGTCTACAAACAAGAATCTGGGGTCCCGGTAAAACTCCAGGACTTAGGCCACATTAAAGACCGTTTCAATCAGGCGATTTGGAAAGCGGCGTTACGTCACCCCAACAAACCACTCACCGAAGAAGAATTGGAAGAGATCACTAATGTTGATCTGGCGGCGGTGCAGTTAGCAAGTCGTGCGGCTGGCGGGGATATGGATGCGATAAACGCACTCTTTGACCGGGTACTCGGAAAACCAAAACAGACTTCGGAATCAATTAACGTTGATTTAAACATTGACGCTATACTTACTGGGGAGAAAACTGGACCCCCGATCATTGAGATAAAAGCACAAGGACCGGAATATGGAGGGGGAGTAAAGATATGATCTCAGATGAAGAAGTTATGGATATAGTAAAACAAACATTAAAAGAAAAATGGTTTGAGTTATCACCTAAAGAGAATTTCCCTGACACTCCTGAAGTGACCCAACAACTCGATATATTAGAACGGCAAATTGGGGATTAGGGGGTTGTGTGAACGATAAAGAAAAACTAATTTCACAAATTAGTATCCTCAGAAACAATATGCCGCTGTGGACTTCACGGTATGTGAAGATCAGACCCAAAATCGGTGGGGCGGCGATCCCTTTCATTTTTAATAAAGCGCAAGTTACCGTCCATAATTTTTTAGAGAAGATTCGACTTGCTGGCCACCCGGTCCGGGTGAACATAGTGAAGGGTAGGAAACAAGGAATCTCCACTTACATTGCCGCCAGGTTTTTACATCGGTCCACACTCAACCGGGGCGTACCTGTTTTTATATTGGCGCATATATCTCAATCCACAGACTATCTTTTCAAGATGGTTAAGAGAATGTATTATCACCTTCCGGATATTTTAAAACCCAGTGTGGCCGCGTCCAATAAAATTGAATTGAGATTTGGCCAGATCGATTCGGAGTATGCACTTGGATCCGCAGAGTCTAAAAGTATTGGCCGTGGTATGACCCCCATCCTTTTACATTGTTCAGAAGCCGCGTTTTATTCACACACTCAGGAACTTCAGACCGGATTGATTCAAGGTGTTCCGAAATGTCCCGGTAGTGAAATCATTTATGAGTCAACAGCCAATGGGACTAAAGGAATGTTTTATGGGTTGTGTATGAAAGGTGTTGAGAATAAAGATGATCTATCCCGGATACAAACATTATTTATTCCGTGGTTTTGGCAGTTGGAATACAGAGTAAACGTTCCGTCAGGGTTTAGGGTTTCGGTAGAAGAAGCAGAATTGATGGAAGTATATAACTTAGATTTAGGACAGATAGCTTGGAGAAGATCAGTAATCGAAGATGAGTTTAATGGGGACCTTTGGATGTTTCGCCAAGAGTACCCATTGCATTTACTTGATGCGTTTGTGACTTCCGGGGACGTACTTGTTAGAGGGGAGTTTGTTGAGGTAGCCAGAAAATTGGATATACAGCCGGACCCGTTTAGTCCTAAAGTTCTTGGCGTGGACGGTGCGGATAGTGGGAATCGCACCGTTCTCGTTTTGCGGCAGGGTAAAAAGATTTTGTGGTATAAAATATTTTTGAAGATGAAACCAATGACTCTTGCCGGGATTGTCGCTCAAGACATAACCAAAAACGATATTGATATGGTTTTTCTTGATGTGGCGTATGGGTATGGTGCCCGGGACAGGTTAAGAGAATTAGGGTTTGGCCCTAAAACTCAAACAGTTCATTTTGGAGAAACACCACTAGAGCCTGAGATTTACAGAAATAAAAGAGCACAGATGTTTGGGTATACGAAAGAATGGTTTGAAGAGGGGGGCGCGGATATTCCGGATGATAATTTGTTTGGTCGGGATATTATGATGATGCCGGCTTTTGAACAAACTGGAAGTAGGGGCTTGCTTTCTTTGCCAAGTAAGATTACAATTAAAAAAGAGAACGCAGGAATATCTCCGGACATTGCGGATGCAACAGCTTTAACTTTTGCGTATCCAGTAATGCGAAGACAACAGATTGCGCGTGTTGGGGTGATGGAAGTTGGAAAATCAAAAGCAGTCAGTATATTTAAAACACGTAGGCAAGCCAATCAACACCATCTTTCTGAAGACAAACCAAGTGAACTTTTTATACGGCAGGGGGTGAACCGTGGGTGATTTCATTGAGAACATTATTGATCCGTTTGAGATTTTTTTTGATCGTGACGAGGAGCGGGACCGTTTACAGGAAGAAAATGAAAAGTTAAAAAAGGAACAGGAAGATAGACCCGGCGATAAATCAGATCAGGAGTTAGCTAAACTTAGGGCCTTCCGTTCTGGAACAGTTTTCACAAATACTTTGGGTGAAGATATAACGGATGCTCAAACTGAAGGCACAAGGTTAATTTAATATGCCAAGGGTACCAAAGACCGGAGACCTTACAAAAGTAGTCGCGTGGCTTGTGGACACACGGACTCAATACGTCAACGCAAAAAAGATGTTCACTACCCAGTACGATATCCTTTCGCAGTATTTTTTCCAAATGAAAAAAGGACTTCAACCCCTTTCTGCTACCCCATCACCCCAGGGGGAGTTTTTAAATGATGGATCCATAACTGATAATATTGGAGCTTTTGCCGCACGTAATATGGCCTCGGCGTTAATGGCTTCTATCTGGAAGGGGGAGGCTCGTACAGTTCAGGTTATGCCTGATAGAGCTATCCGCATAGATGACAATAACAAAAAGTATTTTGTGACTATCTCTCAGAATTTTGCTGATTATTTGGATCGTACAGAAGCCCGGTTTGAACAGGCTCTTGATTGTTCTCTTTTGGAATCGGTTGTTTACGGAACATCAGGTATGGGAGTTCAGCGAGGGGATTTTGTTTCTCCGTTGCGGTATCACCAACAGTCAGTTTTGTATTTTTATTTAGGATACGATGAGGACGGTGCAGTCGATACCATAATAACTGATAGGCACAGAAACGCAAAAGAGTTGGTTGATGAGTATGGTATCTCAAAACTCCCTGGTGTTGTTCAGACAGCTTATAGAACCCGGGATATGATAACTCATTTTACGGTATCAAAATACATTGGTCCCAGAAGTATGTTCCGGGCGGCAAAGGGCAGGTTGTCTATGCCTTTTGTTATGTTTGAGTTTATGCCCAACGAACAATTTTTTATGAGTGAAGGTGGTTTTGAATCGTTTCCTATTCCCATTTTATTTTTCTCTAAGTTGGATCACGAAGACTATGGACGTTCACCGGCAATGGATGCACTTCCCACGGTTCAGCAAGCTAATGTCGTTACTGAGATATTAGCCGAGGGTGGGGAAGCTACAGCAAAACCCCCATTGGGTTTATATGACAACGGATCTCTTGCCGGTAAAGTAGTTGATCTTTCAGGTGGGGCATTAAGTGTTTTTAATGTTTCAGGATCAATACCAACTGAAAAACCAATTTTCCCTCTGTTTGTTGTTGGTGATCTTACTGTAATGTTAGAGTGGTCGAAACTTTTGCGTGAATGGGTGGGTCAATTCTTCCTCTTAGATAAACTTTATGATCTGCCGACACAACAAAGAATGACAACTAAAGAGGTTGGGGTACGGGACAGGAATCAATCCCGGTCCCAAACATCTTATAATTCACAGTCCCTAAGATTTTTAACTCAAACATTTGAAAGGTCTTTGGATATTTTGTTTGATATGGGACTTCTTGGAGTTAAGGACCCCAACAACCCTTTAGATCCAAAAGTTATAGCTTTGAAAGCGGCAGGGGTAACGCCCATTAAAATTCCGGGTGACGTGTGGGTCAGAATAAGTTCCGGACAGAATTGGTATAATCTTCAGTACATTTCCCCAGCGGCGCGGTTGATGCGGTCAGATGCTTTTCAATCCGCTACGGGTTTTTTACAAGTCATTGCGGATCTCAGTCAATTTATTCCTGCATTTCAAGACACGATTAATGTTGCAGGTACTGCTCAGAAGTTGCAGGAACTTCAATCGACCGACCTAGTAATGATTAACACCCCAGATCAAGTTGCGGCCATCCAGGAAGCGCGAAGGAGAGCACAGCAAGAAGCGGCTGAACTTGAGAAACAAAAAATTCAAGCAATAGCAAATCAGAGTAACGCACAAGCGGCGGCGGCACAAGCTGGTGCTGTAAGTACAATGACGAAATTAAACCAACCAGGAGAATAAGATTATGGAAGCACAACAGCCAGTAGCACCGAGAGTACAAATGAAGAACCGGGCCGATGAAAAATTAAAACAACTTGAAGAAGAAAAAATTCAGGCCGGTAAATGTTTTGAACGGATGGGAGACACCGAAGACGGTTTTGCTTTTTTGCAGTATATCTATAAACTTACAGGTGCTGGTAAATCCCCCCTCAGAGTGAGTGGAGTTACCGGGGATGTGGCAGACAGCATTTCTATGGTTATGGCTGGGAGGCAGGAAGTTTGGGTAGACATAAGACCCCTCCTATCTGATAAACTTTTTTGCAGAATTGTTTGTGAAAAAGGCAAGTTAGGTGGTGAGTCCAGTGGTTGATCCAATCGTCCCTCCCGTTGTACCGCCAGTTGTACCACCAGTTGTACCACCAGTTGTACCACCAGTTGTACCGCCAGTTATACCACCAGTTGTTCCCCCGGCCCCTGGCCCGACTGATCCGAGATTACTAGGTGGATTAACCTTTAAAGTGCCTGATCAGTACGCCAGTGAGCCGTGGGCGAAATCTATAACAGACCCAACCGCTTTGTGGAAAGAGTTTGCAAATGCTCAAACCCTTATCGGTAAGAAGGGGATTATACCCCCAGTAGAAGGAGCAACACCGGAAGAAATAAGATCATTTCATACCCGACAGGGATGCCCTGAAAATGTTGAGGGTTATGAGTTCCGGACCATTGATGCTTTGAAAGAGAATAAAAGAAATGCGGAGATGGACAATAAACTTAAGAACGTTCTCTATAAGCACGGGGTCAGTAAAGCTGTTGGTGAAGCAGTTATGCACGATTTGGAAATAGTTTTGCACGATGCTACAAAACCCCGCAGGGATCAGAAGGCCGCATTAGAAACGGGGTGGACAGAATTAAAAACCAAAACCTTTGGTGCAGACGCTGATGTGGTAACAAACAATTTTAAGAGTGTTATTGCTGAATCCCTTGGTGAGAATAATAAACATTTGTCGGCTAAATTGAATTCGATGGACAATGAGAGCTTGGCAACACTAATGATTTTCTCGAAAACGATTCACGATGCGTTTGTTGGAGAATCCAGGATTACACCCCCAGGTACCCCTTCTCCGGACGGTGATCTTCAATCATCTTTTAATGCGCTCTCGAAAGAAAAACTTCAGGTCAAGCAAGACAATAATATGAATAAGTCTGTTAAAGATCAGAAACTTCGGGAGATCAATAAGAAGATGTTGGAGATAGGAACTAAGGCATCGGAGAAAAAGATAGACCTTTTTAAAGTTAATTAGTTGTTGACAGAACAAACCCTTTATGGGTATGATTTGTTAGATAACGTCCGGGGAAAGTCGGGGTAGCGCGTAAGCGTCCAAACTAATCGGGTAGCGTAAAATGTCATAAACATATATACATAACGCAACCGGAGGGCTTTCCAATGGCAGTCAGAAACGATTATGCAGGATTAGAAACAGTTCTTAAAGATGATTATCTCGGCAACCTATTAAAAATTCCGCAACAGTCCGGCACCCGTCTTTTTGGTGGCTTTTCCGAAGTTACAGTTGAAGGACTTCAACTCTTTGTTGATGGTATCGCTCCTGTCGATTACAGAATCGACAACTCCCAAAATGCTCCGTCTGTTGGGACAGCGGCTAACTACTTTCGTAGAAAGCTCGACACCGACAGAATGATTATCGAAGTTGATTATGATGAGCATTGGTTTAAAAAGACCACTTCTTCAAACCCATCCGCTATCATCACAAGAGAAATGATGAATGCCAGTTTCCGCTTTTTGGATAAGGTTGGTATTCAGGCGGCTTTTGCGAGTGTTAAGTATGGCCAGAATGGTGGGAGCACACTTACGTTTGCTCAAGATAATGGTATCACCATTGATGCTACTGGTGGTTTTACAGATCTGTTGCTTCGTAAAATCAATCACCGTTTTACTGGTACGGAAGTTGTTGAGCCTAACGGTATGAACAATGTTAGGTTTTGTATATCAGAAGATGAACAGTATGATATGGGTGGAATTACCAATCTTGTAAGTGGTGATTTCCAGAGACTATATCCTGCCGATGCTAACGGAATGCCAAATGGTTCTGGGTTCCAGAAAGCATATGGTATGAATATGGTTTCTTTTGGTGCTCAGGCCGAAACAGGCAAGATGCTTGCGGAAGCTTCTGGTGTCCGTGATTGTATCTCATTTGGAAACGATGCCTTGCTTTATGGTATGGCTCTCGATGGGGTCACGTTTGAGGTTATCCCCTTGACGGAAACCAAAATCTCAACTGTCCGGTTAAGAATGACTCTTACTGCTGGGGCTGTTCGTTCTGATGGCCGTAAGGTTATTAAGTTTCAAACGACAGTTAAGGATCCAAGTACGTTTTATGCAGCATAAGTAGTTTTGTGCTCCCGCCTTTGGATAGGGGCGGGAGCACACAGTAACGAAATAATTTTTTAAACGCATTATGGAAAAGTAAATTGGAGGGTATTATGGCAGTCGTTGACGTAAAACAATTCGCAGGAACAGCAATCAAGTCGTTAAAAAGAACAGGTGTTGATCAACTTGAGATTATAGCTCGGGTGTCTGTTGTGAACGGAAATAGCATTGCATCTATTTTTCGTTTTGCTCAGGTTCCGGTTGGCTACATTGTGGTTGGTGGAGAAATCAATACTGCGGGTGTAGCTGGGTGTACGGATGTTGACTTAGGCATTTACTTGGATGCTGAAAAAGGTGGGACGGTTAAATCTGTTGATGCTCTGGTTGACGGTATGGATCTCTCTAGTGCTCTTGCTATTGGTTCTGGTATTAACCCTATTGCGGATTTGGGTGTGGATAATATCGATAAGCCGTTGCAAGAACTTGTGTCTGATGGCAAAGGCCAGTATCAAGCATATGTGTTGGCATTGTATTTGAATGCCGCCGCTACCGCTTCTGGTGATTTCCTTATTCGTCTTCGTTTGATAAACGGGGCTTAATACTCTCCTTCGACTGAGACTAGTGGTGTGTGGGAGGTTATGAGTTTCCCACACACTAGCCCTTAAAGGAGGGAAAATGTCTGCACCTGTTGCACCAACAGAACTCGTAAACTTATCCCTCGATATTATTAAGACACTAACGATTGAAGATGTTGAAGTTCCAGGATCTGATGCTATTGCAGTTGTTATGAATCGTTGGTGGGATGTAAGTCGTAGAAATTGTCTTGAGGGTTTCCCCTGGGTTTTTGCTAAAAAACGTGTTGCAATCCCACTACAAGCCGTAGCTCCCATTTCTGGTTATGACGATGCGTATAAGATACCCAATGATTTTATTTCACTTAATTGGATGATTGACGAAAAAATTCCTTTGTCTCAATTTGATTACACTGTTGAATCTCCTAATATCTTAATCGATTATTCCGGGGCTACATCTCTTGATATTGGATATACTTGGGATTCAGTAGAAGTTCCTAGATGGTCTTCGGCTTTTAAAATTTATGTTGCGTATCAATTGGCGGCGTATACTGCATTCAAACTATCCGGAAACATTACAATAACAAAATTAGTTCAGGCTCTTTTACCTGCGGCTAGATTGGAAGCCAAGGCGGTTAATGGGTTGCAGGATCCACCTAAAGGATACAGGTCAAGTAGTATGTTACGGGCCAGGAGGCGAAACAGTGGTGCTTCCCAGCGTACTATCAGTTAGGGGGTTATTGTGGCAGAGCTTAACGCGCCGATTTATAGTTTTAAGGCTGGGGTTTTAAGTAAAAAACTTTTAGGTCGCCCTGATCTTAAGTTAGTTAGGGAAGGTATTCTTACCGGGCAAAATTTCATTACTGAAATTCAAGGACCCCAACGGTTTAGGCAGGGGGATAAATTTGTAAAACTTGCTCGCAATAACATACCTGCAACTTTATGGCCTTTTATTTTTTCTGATGGTCAAGCTTTTGCTTTATCCTTTACTGATTATAAGCTTCGATTTTTTATTGATGAAGGGGCCATTGTTGAGACAGCTAAAAATATTACGGACATAACCGCAGATACGCCGGGGGTAGTAACATCCAACACTCACGGGTATGTTACGGGAGAGGAAATATTTGTTGCAGACATTGTAGGTATGACTGAATTAAACGGTCAGTTTTTTTACGTTACTGTTATTGACCCCAACACATATTCACTAAAAGATGTTGATGGTAATGATATCGATACTGATACCTTTACCGCGTATTCTTCTGGGGGTACCACAAAACGGGTGTATGAGATAGATACCCCATACACTCAGGTTCAGGCAGAAAGTTTAAAATTTGATGGGACTGCCGACATTCTTTATTTATTAGATGGGGTTCATCTCCCAAGAAAATTAGTCCGTAGTGGTAATACTAGCTGGACCCTCCAAACATATGCCCGGATCAATGATCCATTTGAAGCCATAACCATAAGTGCCATAACTCAAGCCAACCCAGCAAACGTCACCACTGCAACCAATCACGGTTTTGTTACCGGAGATCAAGTTTTTATTGAAGATGTTGCCGGTATGGTTGAAGTTAATAATTTATATTTTACAGTTACTGTTATTGACGTAACACATTTTACTTTAGATGATACCAATTCTTCTGCCTTCACAGCTTATGTTTCAGCCGGTCAAGTTTCTCCGGCAGGAAAACAACCCAGTGCGGTTGCGTTATATGGGGCATCTTTATATCTTGGGGGTACTGCTGATGATCCTGATTTTTTCTGGAAGTCTCGGAGTCCTGATACAACTACGGGCGCGCCCCGTTATGATGATTATACTGTAGGCACTGATCCGGAAGATGCTGTTTTTTTACCACTTCAATCTTTAGGGGAGGGTATTGCAAAAATACATTGGTTTGTAGGCACTCGGGCTTTTCTTGCTGTAGGTATGGTCGGGGGTATGACTAAATTAAATGGGGGTGCGGATTCTGTCCCCATTACAAATGTAGATGTAGGAAGTTTCCCCCTTGACTCTTTTGGTGTTGCCAGCGTTACACCCTCAGTGTTTGGGACTGATTTGATCTATATTCAGAGTGGGGGAGAAAACGCTATGAACTTTCAATTTTCCCTCCTTAATGATGGGTTTGAGTCTTTTGATACTATGATTCAAAATGATGAAATTTCCCTTGTTGGGATACGTCAATTAGCGTACCAACAATCCCGCCCTGCACTTTTATGGGTTTTATTGAATAATGGAAATTATCTTTCTTTGACATATTCTAGATCCGAAGGGGTAGCGGCGTGGAATACACATAAAAGTGGGGGGACAGAAAGTAGTGATGATGAGGGAGTGATATCAATATGCAGACAGCCCCAAGCAGACAGTAATGAAGATCGAATGTGGAAATGTGTTAAGCGGCTTGTTGACGGGGTGGCTCGGTATTACATTGAAGTTTCTGCGGAAAATCCGGACGTTCCACAAATAGAAGATTTTTTTACCGGCTCAGGAAATAAAGAATCGGATACAACAAAATATTTAGGGAAATTGTGGGAAGTCCAGAAACGACTTATTTATGTAGATAGTGCTCTTGTGTTGGACACCACACAAACAGTAACTGTTACCCCTGCGGCAGTGTCTGGGGACAGTGTTGTTTTTACTGCGGCATCTGCTATTTTTTCAGTAACTGATATTGAAAGAAAAATACGAGTTAAATTAGTGGATGGGGACGAAACCGGCATAGCTCGGATTATTGGTTTCACATCATCTACGATAGTGACGTGTCAGATCCAACAGGACTTTGCAAATACTGATCCAATAACTTCTGGTAATTGGTATTTTACCCAGAACACCATTAGTGGACTAGGGCATTTAGAGGGTAGGGAAGTCGTAGTTACAGAAGACGGTGGGGCATCCCCAAATAAAACGGTTGTTGATGGGTCAATTACTCTAGAAGATCAAGCGACTTATGCCGTGGTAGGTTTAGGGTATCTTGGTATTTTACAAACGATGCCTATTGATCTCATATTGAGTGCTGGCATCACTATGGGTAAATATAAATCCGCAGGGTTAGTTAAATTTTTAGTTCGGGACACAGTTGGTATCTCATATGGGATAGACCCATACAATTTGAATGAATTAAAATTTAGGTCGGGTAGTGATATTGGGGGTAGGGCCGTTCCTCTATTTAGTGGTTGGATTGATGCTCCGGCATTTGATGATTACGGTATTAAGAAAACATATTATGTTTTTCAAACAAGACCATTCCCCTGTTCAGTTCAGGCTATGGTTATTGATACGGAGGCACCTTTTGGAGAAAAGTAAATGGGTGCCCTTCCATATAGGCCACATACTCCGTTTAAAAATAAAGACAGCAAGAATACCGGCTGAAACCCGAAGTGTGGGGAGTGATAGGTTTGCGTTAGAATATGGAAGAGATGTTCTTTTACTTGCATTTTTTGTACCTTTGGGTAAGCGTTCTGTTAATATGTTTTTATTGCCGGGGTTGAAACTGTACACACATAGACGTTTGGCGATAGAATGTTTAGAGAACGGACTTGATGATTATAGATCAGTGAAGGGGTTGCTTAGAGTACAAGCGACAACCCCTTGTGAAAAACGATTTATTTCCTTTATGTTTAAACTTGGATTTCATATTGAGTGCACATTAAAAAAGTTTAATGATGGGATTGATTATTTAATGTGGGCTAGGATTTACGGGGGATAATATGGCGTGGCCTCTTATAGTGATGGGTGTTCTTAGTGCGGCTTCAAGTGTTATGGGTGGTGCATCTAAGAAAAAAGCGGCAGAAGAGGAAGCTGGATTTCTTCGTGAAGAGGGATCTATCCTTTATGGTGAAGCTCTTAGGGATGCCTCACTTGTTAGAAAAGAGGGTGAGATTTTTGCTCAGAATCAGAGTATGGAATACATAGCTTCCGGAGTGGTTTTGGGTGGATCGGCATTGGTTACATTAAGGGAAACCCGGCGTAAGGCAAAAGAAGAAGCAGACGCGATTGAAAAAAGAGGAGAAAGTCACCTCACATTAGCCACAGGTAGGGCAGATCAATTGGACGATCAAGGTAGGTCAAATATGATTCAGGGAATTATTGGTGGGGTTTCATCTATTTTTTCTACGTTTGGTGGGGGTAGCAAATAATGGGAACAGTATCTAGATACAAACAAGGACGGTTGGCTTCTTCGGCTGTTGGTACCCCGGGACTTAATAGGGTGGCTGGCGCGGTTGCTGAAAGTGTCGGTAGGCTTGCTAACGTTATAGCCCAACGTCAACAAGCCTTAGATAATGTAGATACGCAGAATAGATTTTACGACTATGCCCAACAAGACGAAATACAAAGGGCTGACCTTCAAAAACAACACAGCCTAAATCCTGAAGCTTTTCAATCTGCGTATTTGAAAAGCAGTGGTAAATTAGCCAATCAATTTCGGAGTAAATTATCGGATCGGCAAAAAGGTACCTTTGATACCTTAGTTAAACAGAGGGGGGTTGGTACAACTAAAAGTAATTTACGGTGGACGTTTGACCAACAAACTAAAGTAGCCCTTAATGGAGTTGAGGAAGGATCTACCAGTTTTGCATTGGTTGCGGGATCATTAACCAGTGGGGATGAATTTGTAGAAGCTACCACACAATATTTAGAAGCTTTTGATCAGATGTATGCTCCGGTTTTGGATCCACTTACTGCAAGATCGTCAAGAAGGAAGTATGTCCAAAACGGGGCACGTATGTATATGGCTTCAATGTCGGATAATAATGGTGGGGGCGTTATCCAGTTAGCCAACGACCTTAAGAATAATGAAGAATTTAAAAAGATCATTATTGATGCTTTCGACACTAAGGGATTAATCACATTACAGAAACAAGCAGATAAGCAAGTTGTTAGTTTTATTTCTGAACAAGGTTTTGATTTATTGAATGGGGCAAATAAAGCTACTGTGGCTTTAGTGGTAGAGCTTTTTGATAGCCCAACAGGTTTATCTTTGGCTGAGTCTGAACAGAATGTTATCCGTACAGAAAATGCTCTCAATATTGTTCGGGCAAAAGATCCTGAAGGTAAGGTGTATGGGGAGCATATAAAACTATTGGAAGAACAGCTTATGCAATCTCAGATAATAAATGAGATAGCACGAAACAGAAATAATAAAAGCATCAAGACCGATATGGGCATAAAGGCAGAACTTCAACAGAAGATTAAGGATGCGACCCTGGGCATACACACTACATTAGAACGGAGTACATTAGCTCAAGGGGTTGCTGAAGATCTCCTTGGTGTTGGAGATCGTGGGTTTTCTTTTCGTGATTTTGTCAAACGGTTTAGTTTGTTTTCGCAGGTGCCTGAAGGTGGGGACCCTTTTGGGGTTGGAGATAAAGCGTTAGTTGCTCCAACCGATATAAGTAAGGCAGAAGCCAAAAAAGGTAAAAAATCATACGCTGAATATTTAAGGGTCTTCTATGAACTTAAAGGGGAAATTTTAGCTTATAGACTAGCAGGACTAATTAATGATAGTACCGCGTCTATGTTGATTGGTATGTTCGCCAGTCAATTAGACACACTCGATCAGTATGAGAGGCTAGCTGAAGGAACAAATGATTTCGCTAAAGCGTTTAACAATTTTGACAGGTACGCAAAAAACGTAAGCATACCTGGGCTTTCTAAAGAAGCATCTAGATTGAGACGAGAAGAACTTAGAACCAATATGATGGATGAATTTATATCTCGAAGATTTACTATGGTTAAGCAAATTGAATTGGCCGGGAAAGGAATGGGATCCCAAAACGTACCTGCTGATAAATTGATTAAAGATGTGAGAGCTAAATTTGCGAGGGCACTTATTCCAAGTGAGTATGGGGCATTAACTGAAGGGGATATCATAGACCAGTTTGGATCTCCGGTTGAATTTGTTCAGATTAATGGGACCACAGGCAGGATGGTATTACGAACACCAAAAGAGCTAGATAAAACACTAGGTAACGTGTAGGTATTTATGGCTAGTCAATTAGAAGAATCCACAGGAAATGATTTAATAGATGAGGCTGAACAGACTCAAGCCTTAAGGACCCGTGTGCCTCCCCAGCCTTCCGGTAAGATGGCTGAACTTATTGATGATGATACCTATGGGGAAATGTTTACTTTCCCCAGCGTGGATAAAAACGCTTATTTTACCAGGACTAAAGATCAGGAATTTGGTGATCTTAGGCCAATGAACGCTACGGTTTTTCTTGGTGATTTTATATCTCAATTTTCTGAAAAGAATAAACGGTTTTTCAGATACCGGGTACCCACTCTTGTAGGTGGGGTGTTTAAAGTTATTGGTGTAGGATTAGAAGAAATTGGGGAAAGGATATCCCCTGAACCAGATATATTTGATACGTTCGGATCCACCCTTAGAAATTTAGGTACTCACCTTACGGTGCAATCACAAAACGCTATAGCTGAAAGGGAACGTATATTAGGCGTTGAGGGCACTCCTGGGGCTTTCGCGTCTGATGCGTTCACTTCTATACTCTCGGTTATAGGTGTGGCAACCACACTGGCTATAGCGGCACCCGGGGTGGGAGCCTTGGCCATTGCCGGGGGCACTGCTAATGTCTTTGGGATTGAAGCTGGGTTAAGTACCATTTCAGAAGGTATTGATGCAGGGGCCGACCATAAGAAGTCTTTAGCTTGGGGGCTATTTAATGGACTGGTCACAAAGAAATTAGAACTTATGGGGTTGAATAAAATTTTTGGCCGGACATTTGTTAAAGGGATAAACTTTACAAAGCGACGAATTTTAACCACTATCGGTATTGAAACAGGTACTGAAGGATTGCAACAGCTTAGTGATGTGGGTGCAGGATTTGGTACAGGAGCACGCACCCCTGAGAATACCACTTTTATGGATGTTCTTGGTGAAGTGGTTTATGCCGGGGCACTTGGTATGTTTGTTGGTGGGGCAATGGTTTCTGCTATAGCCATACCTCAAAGAGCTAAG
>SDBT01001798.1_pt1 | contig 38306 bp, 27 predicted proteins | sample 2277101 | NCBI WGS metagenome assembly SDBT01 (sample SAMN10404973, study PRJNA504765) | marine sediment metagenome | isolation source: marine sediment core GS10_PC15, 103 cmbsf | place: Arctic Ocean: Southern Knipovich Ridge | collected 2010 | reverse complement strand
CGACCCGGTGATTGGCTTTTTCCACCGGGGCAGAGCCCTTGAGATTGTGACATATTCAGATCCGGGATTTGACTCCTACTTCTCAGGCAACACCACAGATATCTGCCCGGTGGGAGCCTTGACAACTGCTGACTTCCGTTTTGGAGCCCGCCCCTGGGAGCTTAACAAGTCTGCTTCAATTTGCAATCACTGCCCGGTTGGCTGCAATCTCACTATGAACGTTCGCCGTGAAGCAGCTTCAGGCGGTGACTGGGTCGTTAAGCGTGTGATGCCGCGCCAGAACGAATCGGTAAACGAAATTTGGGTTTGTGATAAAGGGCGCTTTGGTTACCATTTCGCGGCCAGCAGTTCGAACGACCAAACCAGCTTCAAACGCCTCAGCCAGCCTTTGGTGCGCAAGAACGCAGGCTCGGACCACCCTGGCGAACTGGTTCCCGCAAGTTGGGACGAAGCGCTATCGGTGGTTTCCGAGCGATTTGCGGAGGCTGGAGACGGTTTGCTGGCTTTAGCAGGGGGACGTCTTGCCAACGAGGACTTGTTTAATCTAAAACAGTTAACAACTACTCTAGGCGGCGAAGCGGTTCTATATACACATATGGCTGGTGGTGAGCTTACGACACAGCTTGGAATTCAGCCGGGATCGGATATTGGCGCAATGGGACAAGGAGATGCCATCCTGGTTGTGGCGTGTGACCTCGAGGAAGAAGCGCCGATCTGGTGGCTGCGGGTTAAACAAGCGGCTGAACGCGGAGCTCAATTGATCGTCCTTAACTCGCGATCTACCAAACTGGATCAGGCGGCTGCTTTTGTCTTGCGGTATCCCTTTGGCGCTGAGACATCCGCTGTATTAGCGATTTTAAACGCACTTTCTGAAAAACGCTTGAGATTACCCGAGGTTGTCCAAATGTTAGAGCGCGACCCCACTCTGCAAGCGGCTGCAGAGGTCTTTTCCGGTGCGAATAATGCCTTGATCATGTATGGAAGTGATTGCATTGGGCTTACCGAATCGCAAGCTCTTGCCCAGGCTTGCGCTAACCTGCTCGATGCCACGGGGCATGTTGGTCGACCGAATAACGGGCTCCTGGGTGTGTGGCCGCGAGCCAACGACCAGGGGGCTTGGGAGTTAGGTATCCAGACACATACTAAGTTAGGGGATGCATTAGGGGCAGCAGCGGCTTTGTATATAGTGGCAGCGGACCCCGCCGGAGATGACCCTACCTACCTGGGTCAATCGGGGTTTGGTGGAAAAGCTTTCGTGGTTGTACAGGATCTCTACCTGACTCAAACCGCCCGCCTGGCTGACGTTGTCCTGCCTGCTCAATCATGGATCGAGCGCGATGGCAGTTTCACTTCTGGCGAACGACGTACGCAACGTTTTTATCCCGTTATTCCCCCAAGAACGGCACCCGCCAGCCGTGCGGAAAGCCCGAGCACAAATAAAGCTCCCCTTCTTATAGCCGGAGACGAGGTGTTGGAAAGCCCATTACCTGACTTCACCATTACAGCTATGATCACATTACGGATTGATTCGGAAGCCAAAATAACAGCCTCAAGCGCAGCGAGGGTGTTCAATCAGATGGCTGAAACGGTGCCCGCATTTAATGACCAGACCTACTTGAAACTGGCTCAGGTGCATGAACAATGGCCAATTGTCGGTAGGGATGACCTCTATTACGGTGGTACATCATACGAAAATACAGGTGGGTTAGGCATGCAGCTTGCGCTAAATACCAGCGATACCCCATCAACCACCAGGCTTGCAGGTACAACCGTAGAATTTGTGCGCATGCCAAAACTTGGGCAGATCGCCTTTCCGGTCACGCGTCTATACGACCGGGGAAAGACATTGATGCCTTCCCAACTGCTTCACGAACGCACTGGTGAACCTTATGTTGTGCTCAACGTAAATGACGCGGAAATGCTAAGAATTAAGGATGGGGATATGGTGCAAATGACCGTGGCAAACCGCGAGTCTGACTCACCTGAGATGGTAACCACGGAGCAAACTGTTGTGGTACAGGCTCGTTTAGACCGGGAACTTCCCGAGCGGGTTGTGCTTGTGCCGCGCAGTTTCGGAATTCCGATAGACAAACCGACGCCTGTTGAGATCAGGCGGACAGAATAACAAATATTGACTGCTTGCATAAAAGGAAACGGCAATACTGGTAAGTTGATTAAAACGATCATTGAGGATTTTAAATGGAATATGGTCTGATACTGGAATGGATAATCAAAGCGGTCCTCATGCTGCTGATTTTACTTATCGGCTTTGCATATACGACCTACCTCGAACGCAAAGTCCTGGCTCGCATGCAGGTCCGTTATGGTCCAAATCGCGCCGGACCCAAAGGTTTACTGCAACCGGTTGCCGACGGTGTGAAGTTGATCTTTAAAGAAGAACTGATACCCGCCAAGGCAGACAAGCTGTTATTTATCCTTGCTCCAGTTATTACCGTTCTTCCAGCCCTGACCATCCTGGCAGTGGTGCCGTTTGGCGGTACAGTGAACCTGTTTGGACGAGAAATTACGCTCTCAATCGCTGGAGATCTCAATGTGGGCATTCTTTACCTTACCGCAGTAACATCCATTACTGTATATGGAATGGTACTGGCAGGCTGGGCATCGAATAACAAATATGCCATGATGGGTGGTATTCGTGCCACGGCTCAAGTTATCAGCTATGAACTCGCTCTGGGATTAGCCTTTATTGGTCCCATTTTATTAGCCAGCTCAATGAGTGTAAACGAAATTGTGAACGCCCAGGGACGTATGGGCTGGTTTTTCATCTATCAACCAATTGGTTTTATTATCTTCTTGATCGCCACCTTAGCAGAAATCAACCGCGTTCCGTTCGACCTGCCTGAGGCTGAACAGGAATTAGTCGCTGGCTATCACACTGAGTATTCGGGTATGAAGTTCGCGTTGTTCATGATGACCGAGTACATAAAAATGATAGTTGTCGCCGTTCTTGCAGCCACTTTTTTCCTGGGCGGCTATCTTGGTCCCTTCGTGGAGCAAATACCCTGGCTGGGACCAATCTACCTTTTTATCAAAGTGTTCATTCTAGTATTCGGTATTATTTGGGTGCGCGCAACCTGGCCACGTTTTCGCTATGACCGCCTGATGGCATTTGGCTGGAAGATCATGCTGCCACTAGCTGTGTTGAACGTATTATTAACGGGTGCCTTTATTATCCTGTTCCCGGGGGTCATCCGTTAAACCTTATGCATATTTGGTCCCACAGCACCCTTTTTGGAGGTAGGTAATGTTTGCGATTGAGCTTGCTCGCGGTTTGTATACCACCTGGCGCGAGATGTTTAACAAGCCAGTAACAATCCAATATCCGGATCAGAGACGACCGGTGTACCGGCGTTTCAAAGGACGTCACTCTCTTCACCGCTATGATAATGGATTGGAGAAATGCATCGGATGCTCTTTGTGCGCCGCGGCATGTCCAGCCGATGCGATCTTCGTTGAATCGGCTGAGAATACAGACGCAGCACGCTTCTCTCCGGGCGAACGCTACGCCAGCACCTACGAGATAAATATGCTGCGCTGCATTTACTGCGGCTATTGCGAGGATGCCTGCCCGACTGAGGCAATTGTTTTGGGTGACAATTACGAACTGTCATTTACCGACCGCCACGATGCAATTTACACGAAAGAAATGCTGCTTGAAGCGTTGCCGGAAGGCGTCAGTTCAACACCTCGGGAAGTCAAGCCTGGTGTATACACTCGTGCTGTACCTGAAATGAAAGACCCGGTGGATTGATGAGAATAGATCGCTGTGACCTTTGGTTGACTTGTACCGCCAGAACATATTATCAAGAGAAAACCAAATTCTAGCGATCAAAATGGAGTGGACAATGATCCCTGACATGATCCTGTTTATTATATTAGCCATCGTAGCGGTCGCTTCTGCGCTTGGGATGCTGTTAAGCAGAAGTGCCGTCTATTCAGCTCTCAACCTGATCCTTAATTTTTGTACCGTTGCCGTACTTTACTTGATATTAGGTGCCCCATTTATCGCCCTTGCACAGGTCACCGTTTATGCCGGTGCGATCATGGTTCTGTTTTTATTCGTGATCATGCTGCTTGGCGTCGAACAACTGCGCAAAGGCTCGGCGTTGCTATGGCAGCAAACTTTAGCCATCATATCAGGGCTGTTACTGCTGGCTCTGACCGCTTATGTAATCTTCATCCGTCCAACAACGCTGCCCCAAGTGAGCCCCACCCAATTAGGTTTCGGATCACCGGGAGCAATTGGAGAAATCCTATTTAACAAGTACCTGCTTCCATTCGAAGTGACCTCTGTTCTGCTCCTGGTTGCCATGATTGGCGCAATCGTACTGACGGGTAAAAGAGAACCCAAAGCAAAAACGTGACTGACAGGTCTTTATACACAAAGCTTTGCAGCAGGTGGAGGTGATTAATGGTCCCTATTCAATACTTTATCGGCTTATCCGCGATTTTATTCATTATTGGTATTCTAGGAGTCCTTATCCGGCGCAATGCGATCATCATCTTCATGTCTGTCGAATTAATGCTGAACTCCGCAAACCTGGCATTTATCACTTTTGCCCGTATGTTCCAATCCCTGGACGGGCAGGTTTTCGTTTTCTTTGTCATGGCAGTTTCGGCTGCGGAGGTTGCTGTCGGTCTAGCGCTGATTGTAGCTATCTTCCGGAATAAACGAAGCATCGATGTCGATCAAATAAACAGCCTGCATGGTTAAAGAACCCTGTTGGATTTTCAGCAAATTGCTGATTTTCGATCAACGATCATCTAAGCAGGGTCAACAATCTGAGAATTTTTGAGGTACGCCAATGTGGTTGAGTGAAGCAGTATCAAGCGGTCCACAGTTCTTTTACCTGGTGCCCCTGGTTGTTTTATTCCCGGTGATTGGTCTGCTGGTCAACATGGCTTTCGGTGGTCGAATGAGCGAGAAGGCTATCGGATGGTTGGCGAGTGCCGCCGCCGGGCTTTCGTTCGTGGTTGCCGTGTTATTAGGCACCTCTCTCCTGAGCTATCCTGAAGGCGCAGTCGTTCCAATAGTGGATTGGATCACCATCGGTGAGCTAAACATCACCTGGGGTTTCCAGGTGGATACGCTGTCGGTGACTATGATGCTGGTAGTGGCAGGAGTCGGCACATTGATCCATATATATTCTATCGGTTACATGCACGACGATGTGCGCTTTCAAGGCGATCCGGGTCGCTACCAGCGCTTTTTCGTCTTCATGAACCTGTTCATTGCCATGATGATGATCCTGGTCAGCGCCGATAATTACCTGATGCTGTTCGTGGGCTGGGAGGGCGTCGGTCTTTGCTCTTACCTGCTGATCGGCTTCTGGTATGACAAGGGTGAAAACGGAATTGGCAACGCTGTCGCCGGAAAAAAGGCTTTCATAGCCAACCGCATTGGTGACTTCGGCTTCATCCTCGCAGCTTTTATCATGTTCTGGATTTTTGGCACATTTGAATTCAATGCAGTCTTTGAACTAGCGCCCGAAGTTGCGTCCTTATTTCCAGCGGCAATAGTGGCGATCACTCTACTCATGCTGGTGGGAGTGACCGGAAAATCGGCCCAGATTCCGCTCTTCGTCTGGCTTCCGGATGCCATGGCTGGTCCTACCCCGGTCTCTGCGCTTATCCATGCTGCCACCATGGTGACCGCCGGTGTTTATCTGATCACCCGTTCAGCCACACTGTACAATCTAGTACCTCAGGTACAGAATATCGTGGCGCTGGTTGGCGCCGCAACGGCACTGCTTGCCGCAACAATCGCAGTTGGGCAATTCGACATCAAAAAGGTGCTGGCTTATTCAACCATCAGCCAATTGGGGTTTATGGTGGCTGCAGTGGGCATGGGAGCTTATGTTGCAGGAATGTTTCACCTGGTGACACACGCCTTTTTCAAAGCCCTGCTGTTCCTCTCCGCCGGCTCGGTCATATTAGGTCTGGAACACGCCCACCACCATTTGGAGCACAACTTACAACTCAAACTGCCAATGGATGAAAATGACCTCCATTTCAATCCCCAAGACATGCGCAATATGGGTGGTTTGAGAAACCGTATGAAGATAACCTTCTGGGTCTATCTGATCGGCGCCATCGCCCTGACAGGCATCCCGCCTTTGGCAGGGTTTTGGTCAAAGGACGAGATTCTGACAGATGCAGCCAATTTCAACCCGCTTGCTTACTGGATGATGCTCGCCGCGGCTTTCCTGACCGCCTTCTACATGGGACGCCAGATGCTGATGGTCTGGTTCGGTAAGCCGCGCAGTCTCCCCGCCGAACATGCTGACGAAAGCCCCCCGATCATTACCGTGCCGTTGATCATCCTGGCTGCCCTCGCCGCGACAGGCGGCGCACTCAACCTTCCGATATGGCACTCATTTACGAAATGGCTGGAAGACAGCCTGGGACACCTGCACGCAGCCGAATTTTCCCTTCAAATAGCCGGGATAAGCTCATTTCTGGTGTTGGCAGCCATTTTCTTAGCCTGGCTGCTCTACGGACGCAAGTATCAAGCCATGCAGGAACTGCCTCCCGACAAGCGACCGGATGACCCGCTGCGCCCGATCCTCGGTCCTGTATTCACCGCTCTGAATCAGGCGTGGTGGGTGGATGAATTGTACTGGACGATCATTATTAACCCGTACGTCTCCCTGGCTCACTTCCTTGCAGACGTGGTCGATTGGCGTTTCTTGCACGACTGGGTCCACAACACCGTGATCGTTGGAGGTTACAACAAACTTACACAGGTGTTATCAATTCAGATCGATCTTGGTGTGATCGACGCCATAGCTAATAAGCTCGGCGACACTGTGAAACGAGCCGCGGCCAAATGGCGTGTCATTGAGACCGGCTATGTGCGTAATTATGCCCTATCGTTTTTTGTTGGTGTGGTTCTTATTCTTGGATACTTGATATTACGTTGATTCGTTACCCTTAATCCCCCAATCAAATTCTCCCCTCAATCAAGGGGATAGGCGCCGGGGAAAGGGATAAAACGCAGTTAGCGGCGATCGGTCGACAAATACCGTGTGAACCGCTGGAGGACAAGATATGAATTATTACATCGACCCCTTGACCTTGGTCACATTTTTCCCCGTGATAGGCATTGTGGTGCTGCTTTTTCTGCGCGCTGACCAGAAGGTACAGGCGCGTTGGGTGGCTCTAATCACTTCGCTGATCACTTTTGGCATTTCATTAGCCATTTTAGCCCAATTCAATCCAGCCAACCCGGATCTCCAGATGGTCGTAAATATCCCATGGATCCAGGTCGCCGGGTGGAAAATCTCTTACTTTATGGGTGTGGACGGCTTAAGCATCCTCTTGATTTTGCTTACCACGTTACTGACGTCATTATCCATCCTTTCCACCTGGACTGCGGTACAGGACCGGGTGAAGGAATTCATGATCTTTTTTCTGCTCCTCGAAATGGGAATGCTGGGAGTATTTCTGGCGCAGGATCTGTTCTTATTCTACGTCTTCTGGGAATTCACGCTGGTGCCGATGTATATGTTAATCGGCATATGGGGTGGCAAAAGACGCATTTATGCAGCGATCAAGTTCTTTCTATACACCATGGCGGGATCCATCCTGATGCTGCTGGCAATCCTATGGCTGGGTATATATAAAGGCACGTTTAATGTCCCCGAACTGGCTGCAATGGGCGGCATTCCACCCAACTTGCAGTTCTGGTTGTTCCTGGCTTTCGGAGCGGCTTTTGCAATTAAAGTACCGATGTGGCCTCTGCACTCCTGGTTGCCGGATGCGCACGTCGAAGCACCCACTGCTGGATCGGTAATCCTTGCCGGTGTACTGCTAAAAATGGGCACCTACGGTTTTCTGCGATTCAATCTCCAGCTTTTCCCTATTGCTTCCGTAAAGCTCGCGCCGTGGGTGGCTGCCCTGGCAGTCATCGGCATTTTGTACGGCGCTGCCGTGTCTTACGCCCAAAAGGACGTCAAGAAGTTGGTCGCCTATTCATCTGTCAGTCACCTGGGCTTTGTGATGCTGGGATTGTTTGCCCTCAATTCACAAGGTTTGCAGGGCGGCATCCTTCAAATGATAAACCATGGTATCAGCACCGGCGCCTTATTCTTGATCGTAGGGATGCTTTACGAACGGCGCCACACACGTGATATGGACGCCTTCGGCGGTTTGTGGAAAGTGATGCCCATCTATGGCGCCCTGACACTGATCGTAGTGCTTTCATCGATGGGGCTTCCGGGGCTAAATGGATTTGTGGGAGAATTTGCAATTCTGCTTGGTTCGTGGGGTGCAGGCTTGCCAGGCGGCGTGCTGGGCTCTCCCTGGTTCACTGCATTAGCTGCCCTTGGGATTATCCTGGCTGCGGTCTACCTCTTATACATGTTCCAAAAACTGTTCCTCGGACCGGTAACAAAGGAAGAAAACCGCGTCCTGTCAGATATAAATTGGCGCGAGATCCTCACCCTAGCGCCCCTTATCATCCTGATCTTCTGGATCGGTCTGTATCCCAATCCCTTCTTCAATTTAATGTCCGCTTCTGTGGATCAACTTCTGAGCGCGATGCAGACCGCCGCTGTAGCCGGAATACCATAATGTCGATCATGAACTGCCCAAAATATCATTGGGATGTGAAATTCGTCTGGAGCCTGCAATGAGCTTAAACGACCTGCTGGTAAATCTCAACCTGATAATGCCTATGACCGTATTGACCGCATGGGCATGCGTGCTCTTATTGGTCGATTTGTTCATCCCCAAAGAGCGCAAGGGAATCACCGCCTTGCTCGCTGCGTTGGGTTTGCTGGTTGCCCTGGCGCTGGTGATCAGCCGTGCTGGAATTGCAACCTCTGCGTTCAACGGGATGATCATGATAGACGGGTTTGCCACATTCTTGAGCGTGATTTTTCTCTTGAGCGGTCTGGCGGGCATTGCAGTGGCTTACGATTACCTCATGCGATCTGGAATTGAGCGCGGCGAATATTACGTTCTGCTCCTGTTCTCCATTGTGGGGATGATGCTGATGGCAGCGGCAGCCGACCTGATCATGGTGTTCCTGGCGCTGGAACTGCTGTCTATCCCGCTGTATGTTTTAGCTGGTATCGCAGTGCCGCGCCCGGATTCCGAGGAAGCCGCCCTCAAATACTTCCTGCTGGGGGCTTTCGCATCCGGGTTTTTCTTATACGGCACGGCACTGGTGTACGGCGCCACTGGTTCGACCGCCTTAACAGAAATCGTGTCGGCGACGGCTTCCGGCAGTGTGAACCTGTCATTTCTCGTGATCGGCGCCGGATTGATCCTGGTAGGTCTGGGCTTCAAGGTCGCGGTGGTCCCTTTCCACATGTGGACACCCGACGTTTACCAGGGCGCGCCTTCATCGGTCACAGCTTTTATGGCAGTGGGCGCCAAAGCAGCCGGGTTCGCCGCCCTGCTGCGGATTTTTGTGCTGGCATTTCCGGCGCTCGCGATGGATCTGACCCCCGTCCTATGGGTTCTGGCAGCTTTTACAATGGTCATTGGAAATGTGATCGCGATCGCTCAAAGAAATATCAAACGCATGCTGGCTTATTCCAGCATTGCTCACGCCGGATACATTATGATGGCGTTGGTACCCTACGGGCTGGGAGATGTCGCATCCGATACGGTCGCTTCTGCGCTTTTCTATCTACTTGCTTACATGTTTACCAGTTTTGCAGCCTGGGCAGTTGTGATCGCATTAGAACACAACATGGGTGAAGGAAGAGACACAAACGGGCTTTCGCTGGAGGATTATTCCGGTCTGGGTCAAAAACAGCCTGCATTGGCTGCTGCAATGACAGTTGCCATGCTCTCCTTCATTGGAATTCCACCAACATTGGGTTTTGTGGGCAAGTTCTACCTGCTCCGCACCGTCATCGAGGGCGGCTTCCCCGGGCTGGCGCTGATTGGTTTGTTAACCTCCCTGGTTTCAGCATACTACTATTTGCGCGTGGTGGTGTATATGTACATGCACGATGGCGAGCCCGTTGTGAGGCGTGAGCCCTGGTTGTACTTCACAGCCCTGGCGACAGCAGTTGGCGTGGTCGTTCTGAGCATTTTTTCCGAGCCTCTATTCAACTGGGCATCCCAGGCGGTGCTTAAGTTGATTTGAGTCCACTTCCATAATTCGCCAGACGAACATACAGCAAATTACTTGGGCTATTCCAAAAGGTCCTCACTCTGAGTGTATCCACAGCTCGTTACGCGCTGTTAAGACAGGAAGAAACTATATTCAGTGTCATTGCGAACGTAGCGTAGCGGAGTGTGGCAATCTTGTCTCTGACCGGGAGGTCGCTTCGTCGGGCAATGCCCTCCTCGCGATGACACCATCAAGTTTCTTAATAGCGAAGTGAAGAATCTCACAGATTAACACAGAGATATCCCAATTCGTTCAGCATGACAATTCCAATCCTTTAGCAATCTGAGAAACTGTTAAGAGCCAGCTTTCGTCCCTTGCGATAGGTCTATAAAAGTGGCATAATGATGTGCCCTTTTATTGGGACCGCGGCGAGAGCTGTTAGATGTAGCTTTCGAGACATATGAAAAAATGAAGGAGTAAAAAAACCATGACAACCAAATCCAATTTGGTGAAATTTACAGCGCTATTAATATTGATCAGTTTGTTCGGCGCGGCCTGCAGCCAGCCAACGCCTGAAGAGGCTAAAGATATCGTGATCGGTCCTGAGGAGTTTGGGAACGGTCAGGAAGCAGATGCCACTCAGCCCCCAACCAGGACCGCCTCTCCAGCCCCGACGGGCACATCCACTTTAGAACCAGCAATAACCCCCTCACCAACGAGCACCTTGCCTCCTTTGGAGCTCCATTTGAGTAAGGCTGATGAATATATTGACAACCTGGAATACGGACTTGCCCTGGAAGAGCTGAATCAAGCCATTGCGATTGGTCCGAATTCAACGGAGGCTTACTACCAGCGGGGCACAGTTTACCTTGATCAAAACAAGTACGATGAAGCAATCGCTGACTTCACACAAGTGGTCACACTCGATGATTCCATCGCTAAAGCATACAGCGGTCTTGGAATTGCCTACGCCCAAACGGATAATTTCGACCAATCATTTATCGAATTCGAAAAAGCCCTTAACATTGACCCTCAAGACCCGCAAATTTATATCAATCGGGGCATTGCGTACGTTGTAAACAATCAAAGTGGGTACGCCCTGGCTGACTTTGACAAAGCGATCGAATTGGAACCTGAAAACGCAGCAGCATATCGCTACCGGGGTGTGCTTCACACATTCAGGGGCGAAAATGAACCAGCCATAGCGGATCTCAACCAGGCACTTGCGCTGGATCCGGAAAATCCAGAGCTCTACCTTGCGCGTGGTAACTACTACGCTTCTGTTAATGATTTGGAAATGGCTATCGATGATTTTTCAGAAGCTATCGCCCTATTCCCGAATTTTGTTGAAGCATACTATCTGCGTGCTAGCTCATATGCAGCCCTGAATGATAACGAAAATGCGATTAGCGACTTTCGAAAAGCCCTAGAAATGGCAGACAGTGGAGATTTACAAGAATTAATTATTCAAGCATTAAAAGATCTCAACGCTTATCCATAGAAAAATCTCTAAATTTTTATGCTGTCCAAATTGGGCGCATGAATTGTCCCCCAACAAGAAACAAAAGAATGGCGGTTTAAAACCCGCCTTCTTTATATTTAATCAACCAACTAATATGCTACCGAACAGTCTCCAAAGCATCAACTGGTGCTGTCCCAAAAGCATGCAGTCGCCCTACAAACTTCGTAGGGTCTACAAATTTCATAGGTCAGGTTTCCATTCCTGCCAAAGATTAATTGTATACGTAAAGCATCGGCGGATAGGGATATCCGCCCTACAAACTACATAAGGCAGGTTCCTATACCTGCCGTTTGAAAGGTTTGCCCAAAGCCTCGGCAGATAGGGATATTCGCCCTACTCTGTAGGGTCTACAAACTTCGTAGGACATGTTTCCATACCTGCCGATGGTGGAATGTATACCCAACAACTCGGGGTTGTCTAAAATTCGGTATAAAGATCAGTCCATTGGCCGGCCAACCCTAAACCGGCATGAATATGACGGAAGATCATTCTGAATAAAGCGATCCGGAAGGAAGATTCTATTATATTTTATTTTAATGGAAACGTCTCACCGCTCTATGCGGGGGGAGTTCCAGATCGCCCAATCATCGTCATAGCCGCCATCAGCTTTGACAAGAAACAGCATCTGGATAGAATTACCTTTCAAGCCGGACAAGTCTAACTTCACAGGCATCAGACTGCCATCGCAGTTCTTGCGCCATTCACCGAGCGAATAAATCGTATCGCCTTCTTTATAAGCAATCTGGAAAACGACACTTCCATTCCCGCAAGTCCCATCCGGGTCAGCGATAAAACCCAACCGGGCTATGAGGTGGTCGCCACTCTGGACAAGATGGGGCGGGAAAATACCTGCAATGACACCATTTTGGGCGTGTTTTGGATAAGTCAAGAGCAGTTTTCCGGAAATGCTCCCGTTCTCAAGTTTAACCTCGTCCTTGATCTTAGCACTGCCATTTGGATCATTATCAGATCCCCCAAAAGTCAGGTCGGTATCGAGCGTGTCACCCACGCCGCTCTTCCAATCCGCTTCGAGAGCGCGGGCGACGAAATCATAGACGACACCATCTGCCACTACAACCTTAATTTGCGCCCAAAAAGGTTTTGACCCATCGTCACCTACACCGAATTTATCCCCGGATGGGTCTGCTAATTTAAAATTCTGGCGCTGTTTCCCGCCTTCCTGCGGAGCTTCCAACGTTACCGTAATATCAACCGTTTCGCCCGGAGGAACCGAACCGGTAGTCAACTGCACCGAAGCAGGTGCGTTAAAAACGTTTTGTCCTTCAAACACGAGTGCGTAAGCCTGAGTCCAGGTACAGGAACCAACGTTCCGCAGTCGCCAGGTTTTTTTAAAACTCACCCCAGGAGGGAATTCGGTATTATCCGGCACGGTGACATCCTTTACAAACTCGGCTCGGTTGCAGGGCTTTGTATCTGTAGGGGATATAACGGTTGCAGATGCTGTTGTAGGGGTTCGATTCTGGGGTGAAGGAGTCCCGACCCTTGTTATTGTTGCGCCCGGTCCGCCAGCAGTAGCAGGCGGTTGGGATACCTGGGTCAATTGTGCCTGTACGGTCTGCGCTGCTGAGGTATAGATATAACCAACCGGCGGTTCGGTGGGCGTCCCCCTTCTCGGCATGTTGCAGGCGTTGAGTGTAAACAATAGAATTAATAAAATCCCTGGAAAAACATAGTTGCGGCGATTTCGAACCATCTTCACGTTTGTCCTCCTTGGATTTCCATTTGCTAACGGCAACCTCTCAAACTGACTGTACTATAGAATGGATGCATCCCATAATTTAGCAGTTTTTTACTTCCTTCCTCGCCAGAATTTTATTTGTTGTGCCCTATTATAATGCAGCCCAACTCGGGTAGCCGGAATACAAATCTAAAAAAGTGGATTGGATCACGAACTCCAATTCAATTACTGTTCAATGTTAAGAAATTTGAGCTAATGGATCTAACATAATGGCTATTTAATCACCGGAAGAAATATTCTAATCTCTGCTTAATATACAACCCCCTTTTTGCCTATTTTCATGCAATTTCAGGCAAAAACAAGGTAAAAACAGCCCTTATTTTAAGATATTGTTAAATCCATTACCTAATTTCATTACTAAAACTATTGACTTTTATTAAATGATGCGTTATACTCCTGACAACTTACGAACATCTTTATGTTCAAAACACTATCACAAAAGGAGAATGTCGGATGAAAAAAGTAATGTTGCTCGTTTTGACTGTCATGTTGGTATCGGCTTTCCTGATGGCTTCAGGGCCATCGCTCAGGGTTGTCACATTGACTGTCATCAACAAATCTGGAAACGAAGTTATGATCAAGCTGGAAGGTTCAGAAATTGGAAAGCAGTTCTACTACCTGACCATCCTTGAGGGAAATAAAAATTGGCCCACTACGGAAGTCTTCACTGTCCTAGAGGATGTCTACAAGCGCACCACCTGGTACGGTGAGGGTGATGTCGCCCAATGCGTTGGCTTGTCAAGCACTGGGTGGCTGGTTATGGACCGAAACCAACGCTTGGTTTTCACCCCCTGCAACTATGTACCCAAGCGCGTTCTGGAAACATATGATGCGGATACGAACAAGATGGTGTACACACAAGTAACAAACGCTGGTGAGCCCTCGATGGAGAAGGTTGTATACATCAAATACGAGAAGGTATGGTATGGAAACGACCTCAAGGCAAAAGCCATTACAGGTTCAAATATTGCTGCTCGAAGATGTGGAAACTTGTGGGTTGGCTGGAAAACAACATCGACAAAAATTCCGAATCTCTGCCAGTGGCGCTACATTTACGGTGGGCTTGATTAATAAACATACACTGTAAAACGGAATGTCCGGATTTCACTACCGGATAATCTAAGAAGTTGAATTCAAGACCTTGCCAAAATTGGCAAGGTCTTGTTCTTTGGTATAATCAAGCATAATCACAACGAAGATATCAGGGGCACACCCTGTGAACTTTGTGCTTTTGTAGTGGCAGGATTAATAGATATGCTGGAAAAACTGGCTGGAATTGAGGCAAGATACGAGCAGATCAACCAACTGCTTATGGATGTGGGTGACGACTACCAGCGCGCCGCCGAACTTGGCATCGAGCGTGCCGAGCTGGAGCCCATTGTGTCAAAGTCACGCCAGTACCGTTTGGTTTTAGATAGCCTGGACGAAGCACGTTCGCTGCTGGACTCTGATGACGAAGAACTGCGCCAGCTCGCCGAAGCCGAAATAAACGACCTGGAACCGCAGATTGAGGTCCTGGAAAACGAGCTAAAGACCATGCTGCTGCCCACTGACAGCCGCGACCAGCGCAACGTGATTATGGAAATCCGGGCTGGCACCGGCGGTGATGAAGCCGCCATCTTCGCCGCCGATATGTTCCGTATGTACAGCCACTACGCCGAGCACCAAGGCTGGAGCATCGAGGTGCTCTCGTCAAACCAGATCGGCGTCGGCGGTTTCAAAGAAATCGTTTTTATGGTCAAAGGAAAAGGCGCTTACTCACGCTTGAAGTATGAATCAGGGGTCCACCGCGTGCAGCGTGTGCCTGTAACCGAATCACAGGGGCGTATCCACACTTCAGCCGCCACGGTTGCTGTGCTGGCGGAGGTGGATGAAGTGGAAATTGTAATCCCGGAAGACGACATTAAGATGGACGTCTATAAGTCCGCCGGAGCGGGAGGCCAGAGTGTACAGAAAAACTCCACGGCAGTCCGGCTGACCCACCAGCCCACCGGAATTGTCGTGCAGTGCCAGGACGAGCGATCACAGCTTCAAAACCGCACCCGGGCAATGAGCATCCTGCGTGCCAGGCTGTACGAGATAGAAATCGAGAAACAACGCCGCGAAGTTGAACAGGAGCGCCGCTCCCAGGTAGGAACCGGCGAAAGATCAGAAAAGATCCGCACCTACAATTATCCCCAATCGCGCGTCACTGACCACCGAATAAATTTATCATCATACAATTTGCCAGCCGTTATGGAAGGTGACATTGAGGAGTTCATCGATGAACTCGCGACCCATGACGAAGCTGAACGCCTGGCAGCCGCGGGACTCGGGGACTGAATTACAATCACCCGCCAGCCAATTAATGCACCTTTTTTTAAATCATTGATACAAGTTTCTGATATTCTGGATGAACTGCACACCCGCTTATCGTCCGTCAGCCAGACCCCGCTGCTTGACGCACAGGTGCTGATGGGGCATGTTTTGGGACGGACGCGCACCTGGGTGCTATCCCACCCGGAAGCAGATCTGTCGTCTGATCAAGAACACGCTCTAAGTGATGCCCTTACCCGCCTGGAAGCAGGTCAACCGCTGCCCTACATTTTGGGGCACTGGGAATTCTACGGTCTGGACTTCTATATTACCCCTGAAACGCTCATCCCTCGTCCGGAAACGGAACTATTGGTGGAGCAAGCTATTTCCTGGTCGCATACAAGAACCAAGCCGCTGCGTGCGGCGGATATCGGCACCGGCTCGGGCTGTATCGCCATCTCACTGGCGCTCGATGCCTCCAATGTACACGTGATGGGGTGTGATATTTCCCTGACAGCCCTTCAGGTTGCCAAAGCGAACGCCAGCACGCACCGGGTTTCGGGAAAGGTCGATTTCGTGCAGTGCGATCTTTTACCGCCAGTAAAGGTACATTTTGACCTGATCTGCGCCAATCTGCCCTATATCCCCACTGAGACTCTGCATTCTCTCAAAGTTTATCAAAGAGAGCCAGCTCTAGCTCTGGATGGCGGAGAAGATGGGTTGGGGCAAATCCGGCGCCTGCTCAATGAGGCAGAAACGATGCTCGCTCCAAGTGGTCTGCTCTTACTCGAAATTGAAACCTCTTCAGGCGCGGCAGTCCACTCGCTGGCACGCGAGGCCTTCCCGAAAGCTGACGTGCAGGTGCTGCCTGATCTGACCGGTCGCGACCGGTTGGTCAGCGTGTTAACATGATATAAATACTGTGGCAGCAAGAAATCACCATAAACAAATTAGACTACTCACAGCAGTATGTTAATATTCCTTTCGAAATTCCTCCCGTTGATGTTGTACCCCTTAGGGTTGGCTTTCATTTTTGTCCTGACCGCCTTGTTATTAAACAGCCGCCCGCGCTGCCAGCGCGTGTTCTTGATCCTGGCGCTGGTCGTATTATGGCTGGGAAGCAGCCGCTGGGTGGCGATGGGTTTAACCCGCTCGTTAGAATGGCGTTATTTCCCCCCTCAGCGCATTCCCGAGACCGAAGTTGTCGTAGTTCTCGGTGGGGGGACTGAACCCCAACAATTTCCGCGACCTTTAGTTGAGGTCAACGGCGCCGGAGACCGGGTCTTATATGCGGTCTGGCTTTACCAACAAGGTAAGGCGCAGAACATCCTGCTCAGTGGGGGCAGGATAGATTGGCTTTCCCATGAGAGTACGCCTGCGCAGGAAATGGCGGATTTATTGGAAATGATGGGTGTACCGCCGGAGGCTTTGTGGCTGGATGCAGATTCACGCAACACCTATGAAAATGCAGTCAACAGCCGCGCGCTGCTGGAGCCAAAAGGGATTAAAAAGCTATCGTTGGTGACCTCCGCTTCACATATGCCGCGCGCCGTAAAGCTCTTCGAAGCGCAGGGATTTGAGGTCACACCTCTGCCAACAGATTACTTGGTCACGGATTCAAATTGGCGTCAACTCACCGGGGGCAGCCTGCAATCCCAGATCATAAATCTGATCCCCAACGCCAGCAATCTGGCGCTGACCTCCCGCATATTAAAGGAGTATATAGGTATGTTGTATTATGTGATCACAGGATGGCAATGATCGTACATATATGCAAACGCCAGGATTGGGATGCAGCCCTAGAAAATGGCTTCTACACACCCGATTCTTTAAGCGAAAACGGTTTCATTCACTGCTCGCAACCGGAGCAAGTAGTAAGTGTAGCAAACGAATTCTACAGCAAGCAATCTGGTTTGGTATTGCTGTGGATCGATCCGGGGAAGGTAAATACCGAAATCCGTTGGGAAGCGGCAGTTGGATTACCTCTCGCTGGAAACCAGTCACCTGCGGATGTCTTCCCCCATATCTATGGAGCGTTGAACCCGGACGCAGTAATATCAGTTTCTGGTTTTTCACCAGATGGCGATGGCGTATTTCGCAGTTTACCAGAACACTGATATAACCACTTTGAAAAACTTTGCCAGGGTCCTGGGTCCCGGCACGGTTTTTTTATAGACGTTAGCAATTCGGTTTAACGATCTGATTACGTTATAATGCCAGTAGTATGATCACCATCACAGATCTGATTTCCATCGCAGAATCCGAGTTGCAACTCGAATTCAGGCGCGCCTCCGGACCTGGCGGGCAGAACGTCAACAAGGTCTCGAGCGCAGTGCTGCTGCGCTTCGACACGAACTCGCCCTCCCTACCTAATGATGTACGTGAACGCTTAGTAAATCTGGCCAAGAATCGGATCAATGAAGATGGGGAGCTCATCATCCAAGCCAGCAGGCACCGCAGCCAGGAACAGAACCGCCAGGATGCTCTCGAACGGCTGGTTGCGCTTATTCGTGAAGCGGTAGAAGAGCCAAAAGCACGGGTAAAGACCAAACCGTCACCCGCATCAAAAGAAATCCGTTTAAAATTTAAAAAGCAGCGGGGCGAAATTAAAAAGCAGCGGCGAAAAGTCCCCCAACCCGAAGACTAAAAACCCTTCCAATTTTTCGACTATCCGCCGGCGAGGACGCCAGCGGGTTATTGACATTATTCCACGCAAAACACGTGCACTTCACGCGGTCCATGTACGCCGATGGTCAGGGTCATCTCAATATCAGCAGTGCGGGAGGGACCACTGATCAGATCAACAACTGAGACCTGATGCACTTCCCGCAGTTCCAATACTTCCGGAAGGGTTTCATATATGTCTTCCGCCTTCAAGATAGCAATATGAACTTCAGGCAGCAAAGATGCGGTCTGCGGTCGTCCAGCCCCACTGGGAAGCACGAGCGTTCCAGTTTCTGCCACACCTGCCAGCGCTCCCGTCAACCCGACCTGTATAGATGCGACTGGTTTATGGCTCACCCGGATTCCCGCTGCCCGGAGTGTTCCCAAAAATCCGGCCGGCAACTCCGCCTCTTCCCACGCCTGGATCGAGGAAACACCTTGCTCTTGCAGCAGTTCCAGGATAAGTGGTGGCAGGTGACTCTCCTGGCAGCGCTTAAAGGTACCGCCTAAGGCGATAAGTTCAGATTCGAAGCGTTCGATTAAGGGAGAATGGGAAAGGGGAGATAGAGACGGGGAGAATCGGGAAGAGGGGCTTGATGCGGTAGATGCTGGTATTGGTTGTAATTCAGACGGTTCAGAAATTTCCGTAACCTGCGCACCCTTGGCAAACCACCTGTGGAAAGTCATCGTTGAGGGGCGGGGGATATCTCGGCTGTAGCCCCAACCCGTGAATGATGGCAGGCGCAACCAGGCAGAGAAAGGTGAGAACACACGACTAAAAGCACCTGCCAAGCGCTGTGCAGCGGTGAAACGCCATGGTGAGACCGCGATCCAGGCATACAAACTCAGTCCTAATCTCAAGCCGCCAGGCACATGTCCGGGCGCTGGTGGGTTAACCGGTTTATCGCCATTATTAGCACCAACAGGTTCGTCAGCCTCGACCAATCCCGCACGCACGCGTAAGAGCAATTTGGGAAGGTCAATATCCACCGGGCAGGCTTCTTTACACGCTCCACACAGGCTGGAGGCGCGCGCCAATTGACCGAAATCAGTCCCGCCAAAAAGACCAGGGGACACCACCGAACCGATGGGCCCGGGATACGTAGTGATCTGGCCTCCCACGCCCACGTACGCATGTCCACCGATCTCGCGGAATACCGGACATGCATTCAGGCACGCACCGCAGCGGATGCAGTACAGCGATTCGGCAAGCGGAGAACTTTTGATCCTCCTGCGCCCGTTATCCACCAGAATCAGATGCCGCTCCTGGGGACCGTCAATTTCGTCCTCGCGCCTGGGTCCACGTATCAGGCTGGTATAAACGGTCAACTTCTGACCCGTTGCAGAACGAGGCAGCAGGTACAGCATGAGCGCCAAGTCATCCAGAGTGGGCAGTATGCGCTCGATACCCATCAAAGCGATGTGTACTTGCGGCAAGGTAGTGACCATGCGCCCGTTACCTTCATTGGTCACCAGGCACAACATCCCATTCTCGGCTATCCCAAAGTTTACTCCTGAGATTCCGACGTCAGCCTTCAGAAATGTTTCGCGCAGCACACTGCGGGCTGCCACCGTCAGCGCGGAAACATCTTCCGTATATGGCAAACCCAATTTTTCCTGGAAGATTTCAGCAACATCGCCACGTCTTAAATGCACAGCAGGGGTGATAATATGGGAGGGCGGTTCGCCGCGCAGTTGGATGATGAATTCACCCAGGTCGGTCTCCACGACTTCCAAACCCGCTTTCTCCAAAGCCTGGTTGAGGCGAATCTCCTCGCTGACCATCGATTTCGATTTTGCGATTAATTTCGCCGAGTGCTGCTTGGTTATTTCAAGCACAATTTGGACTGCCTGGTCGGCGTTGGATGCTTGATGGACGATGATACCGTTATCGCTTGCATTCTTGATTAATTGGGGCAGATAGCTGTCAAGATTGGAGATGACATCCGCCCGCACTGCATGTGCCCGACTACGCATCACCTGCAGGTCTTCAGGAAGCGAGGCGTAAGCCTGGTGCAGGGCGTTCAACCGGCGCTCAGCGTTGCCATCCAAAGCTGCCTGTAAGCCGGGATTTGCCAGGGCATTTCTTATGTGAGTTCTAAAAGGATCGGTCATAAGGAATAAGGGAGTATAGGATTAGGTTACGAAGTATCAAGGATTTCGGCAATGTGCAAGACACGCTGTGGAAGACCACGGCGGTGTAAACCCCCATTAATATTCGTCATGCAGCCCGCATCGCATGACACTACAACCGGCGCTCCCGAAGCCTGAATGCTGGCGATCTTGCGATCGAGCATAGCCGAAGATATTTCGGGGTACTCGGCAGAAAATACACCACCAAAGCCGCAACACTCATCGCTGTGGGGAAGTTCTACAAACTCTGCATCGTGCACCTGCGATAACAGGGTGCGCGGCTGCTGGTCAACTCCGATATCACGCAGCAGGTGGCAGGAGGAATGGTAAGTGAGCCTGCCACTGTAGCTCGCCCCTAAATCAGTCACGCCCAAATAATCCACCAGGTATTCAGTAAATTCATACGTGCGTTCCGCCAGGGACTCGGCGCGCGACAACCAATCCGGATCAGAGGCGAAAAGTTCCCGATAGCCGTGGCGGAGCATGGCGGTGCAAGATCCGGATGGGACCACAACTGCCCCGCGCGTTTCTTCAAACACCCGGATGGTGTGCTCGGCAAGGGGACGAGCCTGGGCACGTAAACCAGCGTTAAATGGCGGCTGTCCACAGCAGGTTTGTCCCTGCGGGAATTCTACTTTCACGCCGGCGTATTTCAATACACGCACGACGGATTTCCCTATCTCCGGGTAGAGCGTATCCAGGATGCAGGTGAGGAACAATTGAACGGTTTCACTCATTTAGGTATTAATTTTATCCGGGTAATGACGCTGGCGGAAGCTGTTTTCATTAAATTAGAATATAAAGATTAACGCTTTCAGCGGTTGTTTATGGTAACATTCAGGTTTGCGCCGTGTCGATTCAACAGCGCATATTATATATTATCAGGAATAATATCTTTAGAACATTAAGGATGGCGATCAAACCTTATGGAATTATATCGAGCTCAAATTCCCAATCACTTCAGTTTACCACGCCGCATTAACAGACTGGAAGAACTGGCATACAACCTGTGGTGGACCTGGAATCCCGACGCTCAACGCCTGTTCTTGCGAATCGACCAGGATTTATGGGAACGCACTAACCACAATCCTGTAAGTTTCCTACGTCAAGTCGAACGCTCACGTTTAAACGCGATCACAAACAACCGCTACTACCTTGATTTTTATGACAGTATGATGCGTGAGTTTGACAATTATATGGAAGCGAAGGACACCTGGTTTCCACGCAATTTCCCAGACCTGGAAGATCACCTGATTGCTTATTTCTCTATGGAGTTTGGATTACACGAGGCACTCCCAATTTACGCTGGCGGTTTGGGTATCTTGTCTGGAGACCACACCAAGGAAGCCAGCGACCTGGGTCTGCCATTTGTGGCAATCGGGTTCTTCTATACCGAGGGTTACTTCACACAGCATATTTCCGAAGACGGATGGCAGGAAGCCCGCAATACCGTCCACACTTTCAAAGACCTGCCGGTTTTATCTGTACTGGATGAAAACGACAAACCACTAACAATCCGGGTCGAATTACCCGGGCGGGATGTGTTCGCACGCCTGTGGGAGATCCAGGTTGGGCGTGTCCCACTCTACTTGCTGGATACCAATATAGAAATGAATTCAGCCACCGATCGTGCCCTGACAGCCCGGCTTTACAGCAGCGATCTGGATCTGCGTATCTCCCAGGAGATACTGCTGGGCATAGGCGGCGTGCGTGCCCTGCGTTCGATGGGTTACAACCCCCAGGTATGGCACATGAACGAAGGTCATTCGGCTTTCCTGATTCTGGAACGAATTCGAGAATTGTTGGAGACCGGAGTCGCATTCGAAGAAGCTGCTGAAATGGTAAAAGCGGGCAGCGTGTTTACCACTCACACACCCGTCCCTGCTGGAAACGACGAATTTCCTTTATGGCTGATTGATAAATACTTCTCTCACCTCTGGCAGCAGCTTGGTTTGGACCGGGATCAATTTATCGACCTTGCCCGTCACACCGTAAGTTGGGGGGAAACCTTCAGTATGCCAGCGTTGGCGTTACAATTATCCAGCAAGAGCAATGCAGTTTCAGAACTACACGGACAGGTATCCCGTGGGATGTGGCATTTTCTATATCCGGAAAAACTGGTTGAGGACGTGCCCATCACACACATCACCAACGGTGTTCACACGGGCACCTGGTTGGCACGGCGTCTGCGCCACCTGTTTAATCGTTATTTGGGAGCCGATTGGCTAGAACACGTTGACGACCCAGACATATGGGAACTGGTCAATAACATTCCAGACGAACGGCTCTGGGCAGTCCGGCAGCATCTCAAACGCAAATTGGTCGCCTATATGCGCGAACGTGCCCGCAAGCGTTGGCTGCACGGCGGGTGGCACCCGGTGCAATTGGTCGCTTCGGGTGTCTTGTTGGATCCATATGTATTAACAATCGGCTTTGCACGCCGCTTCGCTCCATATAAACGCGCCAATCTGATCCTGCGGGATCTGGAGCGGTTGCAGAAAATCGTCAACCACTCCGAAATGCCGGTACAGATCATCTTCGCTGGTAAAACCCATCCGGACAATGAAGGCGGTAAACTGCTCATCCAGGATGTTTACCGGGCTGTCAAGCGACCAGACAGCGGCGGTCGATTGGTGTTTTTGGAAGATTACGACATGAATCTGGCACGATATCTTATCCAGGGCGTTGATGTTTGGCTCAACACCCCCCGCCGCCCGAACGAGGCTTCAGGCACCTCCGGACAAAAAGCCGCTTTAAACGGCGTGCTCAACTTTTCGATATTAGACGGCTGGTGGCGAGAAGGTTACAATGGTAAAAATGGATGGGCTATCGGGCAGGACAGCATGTATGATAATCCCGAAATGCAGGATGAAGCCGACGCAGAGAGTCTGTACGATATCCTGGAAAATGAGATTGTCCCGCTATACTACCGGAAACAGGCCTCGGACGGCTTACCGGGTGATTGGATCACTCTCATGAAGGAATCAATCCGCACATTAGCACCTCAATTCTGCACCCGCCGGATGGTCATCGAATATTTGGAGCGTTTGTATCTTCCTGGCATTCAGGAGCAGCACATACCCGACGAAGTAATCTAAACAACGATGACTGAAATCTTCTTATCACCACAAGTATGGTTGGGAGCAGGCTTGATCTTCTCCCTGCGCGTTATTGAATTGAGCCTGGACACAATACGCGTGCTGATGGTTATGCGCGGCAGAAAAGGTCCAGCATGGTTACTGGGATTCGTTCAAGCCACAATTTTTGTCTTTGCGATAAGCTATGTACTGTCGGGTCTGGACAATCCGATTAATATGTTAGGCTACGCGGCCGGCTTCGCGACCGGCACAGTGGTTGGAATGTACATCGAGGAGCGTCTGGCAATTGGACACATTCAGATGAGCATTGTCAGCCCCAGGCGAGGATCCGCGATCGCCGAAAAAATGCGTGCGGAGGGATATGCTGTTACCGAGATACCTGCCAAGGGCAAAGATGGCATGGTCACAATGCTCTCTTGCTCCATATTGCGCAGAAATGTGGGTAAAGTACGCCAGATTGTAAACCAGGCAGACTCAACCGCCTTCATCACGGCGGAAGAAGTCCGACCCGTGCGGCGCGGTTTCTGGCGTGCCTGAGGTTTCCAGTTGATGCAGGCATTTCTCCAATCGGCTCTCTTTTCAGCTCTCATAATCTTTACCTTGCGCATGGCAGACGTGTCGCTATATACCTTGCGTCTCTTGATGATCGTGCAAGACCGCAAAGCCCTGGCTTGGGTGTTGTCTTTCATAAAGTCGTTCCTGTTTCTAATCGTTATTAAAATTGTGCTTGAGGATCTCGATGACTGGAGCAAGATCCTGGCTTATGCCACCGGTTTTGCGACCGGGCTTGTGGTTGGAATGTGGATCGAGGAAAAGATTGCAGTTGGCTATACTCACCTGCGGATTACCAGCCCACGGCGGGGTGCCGAACTTGCTAAACGCCTACGCGTCGAGGGATACGCAGTTACCGAAATCGCCGCCCAGGGAAAAGACGGAATGGTCACGCTGCTTAACTGCAATGTGCTCCGAAAAAAGGCGCCTGAGGTGGAAGAGATCATCATCAACTCCGACCCGGAGGCCTTTATTACCGCCGAAGCGGTGCGCTCTGTCCAACGCGGATTCTGGCGCAGGTAAGGATTGGCAATGTGATATAAGATATCCGTTGAATGTGCTTATTTGTTATTGACTTTGGTATTAAAACCTTTACCGGAATGGTAAAGGTTTTTTAATTTCTTCGATATCAAAAGGAGGTAATATTTGATGTTTCCTGATAATATAATATTAGCCTAAAGTAGTAGATGCTCCATGAGTGGGTTCAATGATAAATATTTTTGAGTAAAAAATAATCTTGAAACGAAGAGGAACGAATGATTGGACGATTGAAGATGATCGCGTTGGCAGCTAGGGTGGTGAGGATTGAACCGGTCATGGTAGCCCCTTATTGAAATAAGTTTACAGTATGGAGCTTAATTAATAGCACAATAGTTCTGGGAATGCAAGGGCGAAATGGGGAAATTTAAACAAAATACCACTTTGGGGGATAAGTATTAGAGAGGAAAAAGGATACAGAGGAACAGGAAAGCAGGGATTGCCAACGCCAGAAGTTTAATGTAAGATGAGAGATCAATATAAAGTATTAGGAGACAACTTATGGACCCATTGCTGCTAGCGCGTTCACAATTTGCAATCACAACCATCTACCACTTTTTCATTGTCCCACTCACACTGGGACTCGCGCTTATCGTCGCCATCATGGAGACGATATATGTCGTCTCTGGCAAGGATGTTTACAAGCAAATGACAAAATTCTGGGGGAAACTGTTTGTGATCAACTTCGTCATGGGCGTCGTCACCGGCATTGTCCAGGAGTTCCAGTTCGGGATGAATTGGTCTGAGTACTCCCGCTTTGTGGGCGATATTTTCGGCGCACCGTTAGCGATTGAAGCGCTGCTGACTTTCTTCCTGGAATCCACATTTCTCGGCATCTGGATATTTGGATGGGACAAGTTGTCAAAGGGGATGCATGCTGCCACAATTTGGCTTGTAGCAATCGGCAGCAGCGCGTCTGCCTTCTGGATATTAATTGCCAACTCCTTCATGCAGGAGCCGGTCGGATATGCAATCGAGAACGGACGGGCTGTAATGACGGATTTCTTGGCTCTGCTTACCAACCCCAACCTCTGGGTGCAGTTCCCGCACACCATTATGGCGGGTCTCGCAACCGGAGCTTTCTTCGTGCTGGGTATAAGCGCATACCACCTGCTCAAGAAGAACCACATCGATTTATTCAGGCGCTCATTTCAGATCGCCGCGATTGCCGGCAGCATTGCAATCGTATTTATCGGAATCAACGGGCACGCTCAGGCGCAGCATATGGTCGAAGCGCAACCCATGAAGATGGCAGCCGCAGAGGCACTCTGGAACACCGAATCACCAGCCTCCTTCTCTATCCTGACGATAGGTAATATTGACATACGGGTGCCAGGCGCACTGTGCTTGCTGTCTTATAGCCAGCTAGATTGTGAAATCAAAGGGATAAACGACCTGCAAGCTCAATTCGAAGGTGAATTCGGACCTGGGAACTACATCCCACCTGTTGCAGTCGTGTATTGGTCTTTCCGTTTTATGGTTGGGGCAGGATCTCTCATGCTGCCCCTGGCAATGTACGCGCTCTTTTTATTGTTTGGCAACAGGTTAGAAAAACCCAGGCGCTCATTGCATCTCTTTGTGTGGGCAATCGCACTGCCGTTCATTGGGAACACGTTCGGCTGGGTAATGACCGAGATGGGAAGAATGCCCTGGATTGTTTTTGAACTGATGAAAGTCGAAGATGGTCTCTCAAACACCGTGCCAGCTTATTACGTGGTTATCTCTCTGGTTGGTTTCACCCTGATATACGCCGCCCTGATGGTAGCCGCGGTTCATCTGATGCTTAAATATATAAAAATTATTCCCCCGGCTAACGAAGAAAACCCGGCAGAAAGTGAGGGGCAGACTCCCTCACTGGTTCCCCCCCAAGATTAACGGAGACAGAAAATGGATCTGAACACAATTTGGTTTATACTCATCGCGATACTATGGATTGGTTATTTCGTACTGGAAGGCTTTGATTTTGGCGTCGGGATTCTGCTGCCCTTCTTGAGTAAAGACGACGACCCGGCTATGGTTGATAAGAAGCGACGCATGATGATTAATACTATCGGACCCCACTGGGATGCAAATGAAGTTTGGCTGCTGACAGCCGGTGGGGCTACTTTCGCCGCATTCCCAGAATGGTACGCGACCATGTTCAGCGGCTTCTACCTGGCTCTTTTCCTGATCTTGCTGGCTTTGATATATCGAGGCGTATCGTTTGAGTTTCGCAGCAAGGATAAAAACCCCAAGTGGCGCAATCTGTGGGATTGGGGAATATTTATAGGCAGCGCCTTGCCTCCGCTGCTCCTAGGCGTCGCCTTTGGAAACCTGGTGCGTGGTGTCCCAATTGACGCTAATTTCAATTACGTAGGAGGTTTCTTCAATTTACTCAATCCGTATTCACTCCTGGCAGGGATTACATTGATGTTATTGTGCACATATCACGGCGCAGTTTTCTTGGGTTTGAAGGTCAAAGGCGAGTTAGAGGAAAAGGCTCGCGCAGTTGCCCAGAAACTGTGGCTTGTAGTGGTTCTGCTGCTGCTGGTGCTTTTGATCGCCACCTACTTCACGACTGACGCCCTGTCACAATTGGGAGTCAACCTGGGAGTAATTTCCATCGCCGTCATGGTCGCCATACTTCTGGCTGGTTATTTTATGCGCAATAAAAAGAACGGCTGGGCGTTTATCATGACATCTTTAACGATTACCACCTCATTGATCACCATGTTCATGATCCTTTACCCGCGCGTAATGATCTCCAGCATAAGTCCAGCAAACAGCCTTACAATTTATAACGCCTCATCAAGCCCGTACACTCTCACTGTGTTGACTGTGATTGCGGTCATTTTTGTGCCCATTGTTTTAGTGTACCAGGCATGGAGCTATTGGATCTTCCGAAAGCGGCTCACGATCGATTCCCATCTCGAATACTGATAGGGACAACAAAGCACAGGCTGGTAATTGTTAGTCAGCCATATGAATCTCGACAAGCGCCTCCTTCACCTGGTCAAAGACAGCCGCCTCTTCCTGGTGCTGACAATTGGACTGGGACTCACGGCAGGGGTGTTCACCGTGGTTCAGGCGGGTCTGCTAAGCCAGGTGATAGGAAAAGTCTTCCTGGAGGGGGAAACCTTAGCTGAAGTAACCGGACTGCTGGAGTGGTTGCTGATCGCCATCACGATGCGGGCAGTTACAGTCTGGGGCAGCGAGGTGTCCGCCAGCACACTCGCCATCCGCATCAAGACCAGCTTGCGTCGTCATCTCTTCGAACACATTCTCAAGCTTGGCCCCACCTACGCACGGGCAGAACGCACCGGGGAATTGACCAGCGTCCTCGTGGAGGGAATCGAGGCATTGGAGACCTACTTCAGCCAGTACCTGCCAGGTCTGGTCCTGGCAGCCTTGATTCCGTTGGCATATCTGGCATTTATTTTTCCGCGGGATATACTCACCGCAATAATCCTGCTGTTAACGGCGCCGTTGATCCCGCTCTTTATGGTCCTGATCGGAAACAAAGCCCAGGAGCTCACCCAGCGCCAATGGCGTACATTGAGCCATATGAACGCATATTTCCTGGACATGATACAGGGTTTGACAACCCTGAAGACTCTCGGACGCAGCAAGGAACAAACCAAGACAATCGCGATTGTCAGCGACAAATTCCGTCTGAGGACCATGAGCGTTCTGCGGGTGACCTTCCTGTCCGCCCTGACGCTGGAGATGGTGGCAACGCTCAGCACAGCAATCATTGCTGTCGAGATTGGACTACGGGTGCTGTACGGTCGAATGTATTTCGAACAAGCTTTATTCCTACTTATTTTGGCTCCGGAGTTCTACCTGCCGCTGCGCTCCCTGGGGACCAGATTCCATGCCGGTATGTCGGGCATAGCTGCTGCAAAAAGAATATTTGAAATACTTGAAACGCCCATCACCTCAAATGCTCAAACAAGCAGCCTTGATCAAGAAACAACTGGCACAAACCAAGAGTCTCAATTCTCAAACATACAATTCAAGGACGTTCATTTTACTTACTCCTCAAATCGCCCGGCTTTAAGTGGGGTCTCCTTACAAATCCTTGCTGGGCAAAAGGTGGCACTAGTTGGACCCAGCGGGGCGGGGAAAAGCACCATCGCCGGTATGCTGCTGCGTTTTATCGAACCCTCGTCTGGCAGCATCACCATCGATGGGCAACCATTGCTCGAAATACAACGCGACGATTGGCTCAATCAAGTCTCCTGGGTGCCCCAGCATCCCTATTTATTTAATGACACAATTGCGACCAATATCCGTCTGGCTAGTCCAGAAGCCAGCCTGGATGAAATCAAATGGGCGGCGCAACAAGCTCACGCCCACGAATTCATAAATAAACTTCCCCACAGATACAACACAGTTATCGGAGAACGAGCGACTCATCTGAGCGGTGGTCAGGCTCAGAGAATCGCCTTGGCGCGTGCCTTTTTAAAAGACTCACCCTTTATCATTCTTGATGAAGCGACTGCAAATCTGGATCCCCTGCACGAAATCCGGCTGGTGGAATCGCTGGAGCGGCTATTGGAAAATAAAACCGCTTTGATCATCGCCCATCGTTTGAACACCGTCGCTCAAGCCGATCAAATTTACCTGCTAGATAAAGGAGAGATGCTTGGCGCAGGGGTGCACAGAGAACTTATCCAAACGGAAGGACTCTACCAGCGACTGGTGCAAGCCTATGTTGAAACTACTGTACCCATCAGCCGTCCGAAGGAAGGGACCCTCCCTGAAATAAAAAGAACGGACACCCCCCCTATGGAGAGTGTCATTCCGTTTAAAACAGGCTTCGCCACCCCCGGGATGTATACAAAACAAACTTACTCCTACCCAAAAATCGAAGCGTCTACTTCGATAAGAACATTCAAACGCCTGCTCTCATACTTGAAACCTTACAAATGGTTGGTGGCGTTATCCATATTGGTTGGATTTGCTACGGTTGCCAGCGGCGTTGGTTTAATGACGACCGCATCATATATCATCTCTGCCGCGGCGCTGCATCCGTCTATCGCAGTACTTCAGGTCGCCATTGTAGGTGTGCGGTTCTTCGGTATATCGCGGGGTGTTTTCCGCTACCTGGAACGCCTTCTTTCGCACCAGGTGACTTTCCGCCTGCTTGCACGACTGCGAGTGTGGTTCTATAGTTCGTTGGAGCCGCTTGCACCTGCCCGAATCACACGCTACCAGGGCGGCGACCTGCTGGCGCGCATTGGGGGGGATATTGAATCGCTTGAGAGTTTCTATGTTAGAGCCATAGCCCCACCGCTAGTGGCGGTATTAGTAGCACTTGTAGTGGGATTCTTTCTATCTCGTTTTGATCCCCTCCTAGGATTCGTGCTTGTCTTCTGTTTCTTCCTGGCTGGTGTCTGCCTACCCATCCTGATACGCCTGTTAAGCCAGAATGCCGGGCAGCGAGCTGTAGAGCAAAGAACTACCTTAAACATCATGCTCGTGGATGGAATCCAAGGGATGGCAGACCTGCTGGCTTTCAACCAGGGCGAAATCCGCAGTTCTCAAATCGCCGCGACCAGCAAGGAGTTTAGCAGAACACAAATGCAAATGGCGCGTATCAGCGGGCTGCAGTCATCCCTGGTACTCTTTTTGGCAAATTTGTGCATGTGGGCGGTGCTGCTGTTAGCGATACCCCTGGTCGCCATGGGGCAGATCGGGGGTGTTTACCTCGCTGTACTGGTGATGGCAACCTTGACCAGTTTCGAAGCCGTGATCCCGCTACCGCAGGCAGCTCAATACCTCGAGATCAACCTCCAGGCTGCGCGCCGACTTTTTGAAATTTCAGACACTGAACCAGAAGTCAAGGACCCTGAACTCCCCCAACCGGTGCCCTCGGATTTCAACTTAGAAGTGAAACACCTGCACTTCCGCTACCCGCTACCCCCTTCAACCCGATCCGCAAGCCTGTCGGATGACCACTTCAGCGAGGATGATCCCTGGATCCTAGACGATTTGAGCTTCAAAATGCCTCAAGGCAAGCATCTCGCTATCATCGGACCGAGCGGTGGGGGGAAATCGACCATCGTAAATTTACTGCTGCGTTTTTGGGAGTATAACGAAGGGGGTCATATTTTGTTGGGCGATAACGAACTGCGAGCCTACAATCAAGATGAACTGCGGCAGCATTTGGGTGTTGTGCCGCAGAGCACCTATCTATTCAACGCTTCGATACGCGAGAATCTGCGCGTCGCCCGTCCAAGCGCTTCACAAGTTGAGATCGAACAGGCAGCCAGGCAGGCGCAAATCCACGACTTCATCCTAACCCTTCCGGAAGCATACGACACCTGGGTAGGAGAGCAAGGACTGCGGTTAAGCGCCGGCGAAAGACAGCGTGTGGCAATTGCTCGCGCCATTCTTGTAGATGCACCAATGCTTATTCTGGACGAAACCACCGCCAACCTGGACTCCATTACAGGTCGCCAAGTGCTGCACGCACTCCAGGAGGGATCAAAAGGTAGATCGATGTTGTTGATCACCCATCGATTGGTTGGTCTGGAGAATATGGATGAAATTCTTGTTTTAGATAATGGGAAAGTAGTCGAACGCGGTCGGCACGAAGGTCTAATGAGCAAAGGTGGATTGTACCGGCAGATGTGGGACCTGCAACGCCAACTGCTTGTTGAAGATGTGTATTAACAACGCATTTTTACAACCGGCGTTATAAGAAATCTGCGATGCGGGCAATGCTCTGTTCCAGGTCAAATTGGGTGTTGTTCTCCAGGATCAGAACCTCGTTGTATTGAATCTCTTCTAACTTTTGCATGAACGCCCGGTAATCCAGCTGACCTTTCCCCAAAGGCAGGTGATCTATTGTACGAGTAAAATCGCCAACAGACTCGACAATGTAATCATGCAAGTGTATGTCTCGAATTCTATCCTGGTGACGATCCAAGAAACTCAACTCACCGCCAGGTTGATAGGCTAAATGCCCAACGTCAAGGCAAATACTGGTCCCGTGCTTTTCAATTACGGGCATAATTAAATCGAACGAGGGTGCCTCCAAAGTCTCCACACACAAGTTGATCGGATTGATATACTCAGTTATTTCAGACAGCGAGCGGTCTGCCTGGGTCAGAACAGCCTCTAAGACCATTTCTCTTTGGACAGAATCCTTAAAGAATGTAGTCATCTGGATGGTTGTGTCCCCCCACAGATGTAGTACATAAGCATCTACATATAAAGGTTCGGATAGTTCGACCGCGCGGCGGATACATTCCAGACTGGATTGGCGGATGGTTTCATTCAAACTGGAGCAATCGATCCACGTAAAAGGTAAGTGCACAATGCATGCAAAGCCAAGTTCTTTTTGCAGCACAGTTACAGACTTGTAGAAACTTTCATCAAACACTTGAGGGAAAATAATACCCAAATCGAGGCTAAGTTCCACTGACGACAATCCATATCCCTTAACTATCCTTCGAATTGCTTCCAACCTGCGTTTCCTGAATTCTTCCGGTCGACTAACGTCGACAACCCAGCCAGCCAAAGGAATTGTGGTTGTGCCAATCTTCATGTTTTATCCTCTCTCAAAACTGCGATCAATTTGTCCTGAACTAAAACATTGTATCACCTTCCCCAATTCCGCGCTATAATCGGCAGTACAGAACACTGCTTCGGCAGTATAGAACACTGCTTAAGAGAAGCTATTGACTATTAGACTGGGAGACTATAGACTATCAGACTGAACAACTACACGACTATCAGACTATGTGACCACCTTATAAGGTGACCACCTGACTAAGATTAAATTCCTATGAAACAACTCTTACAGAATCTTCGAACCGGCGAGACGCTGGTCGCTGAAGTACCAATCCCGACACCACAATATGGTCAGGCGCTGGTGCGGACGGTTGGCTCCCTGGTATCGTCCGGCACAGAACGGATGATAGTGGAATTCGCCGAGAAATCGCTGCTCGCCAAGGCGCGATCGCGACCGGACCTGGTTCGCCAGATGTTTGATAAAACCCGCCGGGAGGGGGTTCTTTCCACAGCCGAAGCGGCTCTAAACCGCCTGGAGCAACCCATGCCGCTAGGTTATTCGTCATCGGGCAGGATCGTCGCCCTGGGCGAAGGAACAACCGGGTTCCATGTGGGACAGCGGGTTGCCTGCGCAGGGGGCGGATATGCCGTCCATGCCGAGTACGCCGCCGTACCGATCAACCTGCTGGCACCTCTACCAGATGGCGTGGACTACGAATCGGCTGCCTTTACAACCCTTGGAGCGATCGCTTTACATGGATTTCGTCTGGCTGAAGTACAGCTCGGTGAACGGGTAGCAGTTATTGGTCTGGGGCTTCTTGGACTCCTGGCTGCAGGAATCGCCAACGCTGCTGGATGCCGGGTTCTGGGAATAGACCCAAATCCCGAGCGGGTTGACCTGGCAAAAAAGATGGGAGCAGAGGCTGTCACCCGCGACCAGGCTGAGGGTGCTGCGGGTGCATTCTCCAAAGGGATTGGATGTGACGGGATCCTGATCTGCGCCGATACAACTTCCAACGATCCGGTGGAACTTGCCGGCGCTATCGCCCGCGACCGGGCTCGCGTCATCGCAGTGGGCGCAGTCGGTTTAGAAATCCCCCGAAAAATCTATTTTGAAAAGGAACTCACGTTCCTCAACTCCCGCTCATACGGACCGGGTCGCTATGACCCAACCTATGAAGAAAGCGGACACGATTACCCTGTTGGCTACGTGCGCTGGACGGAGGGTCGCAATCTGGAAGCTTTCGTTGATTTATTGACCGCAGAGCGTCTGGATGTAAAGCCCCTCATCACCCACCGCTTTCCCATTGACCAGGCTGCAGAGGCGTATGAGTTGATAACTGGCAAAAAAGACGAGCCATTTTTAGGGGTGCTGCTCACCTACCCGGAGGCAAAACCGGAAGGTGAAGAATTTGACAGGGGTGTAAGAACAAGGACTCGGGAGAACAATCAAGTCAATCTTACTCCCGCAGCAGCCGATATTAAGGGGGTTTCAGTAGGTGTCCTGGGAGCGGGCAACTTTGCGACCTCGGTAATGCTGCCAGCAATGAGTAAAATCCCGGACATCCATCTTATCGGAATTGCCTCTGCATCCGGTATGAGCGCCCAACACGCCGCTGATCGCTACGGTTTTTCCTACGCGGACAGCGATGAAGTCAGAATAATAAACGACCCGGACATCAATACAGTCGCTGTTTTAACGCGTCACAACCTACACACACGCCAGGTATTGTCCGCTCTCCGAACCGGAAAACACGTATTTTGTGAAAAACCCCTGGCGATCAACGAGACCGAACTCAATAAAATCGAACAATTAATGCAGGGGGAAAGGGATAAGGGGGAAGAGAATAATTCAAATATAACACCGATCCGTTATCCCTTGCTTACTGTCGGTTTTAACCGCCGTTTTGCCCCCCTTGCCCGCCGCATGAAAGATTTTCTGGAAAATTGTCCAGAACCCCTGGTGGCGCACTACCGGGTGAACGCCGGCTATCTCCCACTGGATCACTGGCTGCATGACCCCGATCAGGGCGGCGGTCGCATCATTGGGGAAGGATGCCATTTTGTGGATTTCCTAACCTTCTTAGTCGGCGAATCGCCAACTGCAGTAACCGCCTGCGCACTGCCCGAATGCGGGCGCTACCGGGAGGATAACGTCGTATTGACCTTCAGCTATCCGGATGGGTCGCTCGGCACTATCAGCTACCTGGCAAACGGTGACAAATCCTTACCCAAGGAGCGGATTGAAGCCTTCTGTGCCGGACGGGTCGCCGTGCTGAACGACTTCCGCACGCTCGAAACGATCTCGAACGGAAAACGCAAAACCCTGCGCGCACGGATGCGCCAAGACAAAGGTCACCGCGCCGAATGGGAAGCTTTTTCCAATGCAATTTTAAGCGGTGGGCCTCCCCCAATTCCTTACGAGCAGCTTTTCAGCGTGACACGCGCCACTTTTGCTGCAGTGCAATCACTGCGGAACGGGGAAAAAGTGGGGATCAACTGAACGATACGTCCCTGAGAGGCAAGTTCGAACGCTGCAATTTTGGATTCAACTGGAATTCACAATGGGTTTTCCGCTCTCATTGGTTTCCCGCGTAACCCAGACAGCCAACAACAACAATACCAACCCGACGGCGTCAAACAGAATAAACCGTCTGACGGTGTTGTGAAGCGCCTGATGCCCGACTGGTAAACTCAGCAGCAGCAGTGTTTCTCCTACCAAACCGATCGCCTGCATGACGGTCGCCTCGTATAACGAAACTCGATACTTCATTGGAGACAACACTGCAACGAAATATGGGACATTCCACATCAAGAACAGCAAACCAATACCACGGACGTAAACGATTCCCATACTACCTTCAAGCCCAAAGCCAGGGACGTAAACCCTGGGCTGCAATAAGAACAGCAGTGCACACTGGACATTAACGAATAAGACCGTTCCGATCAGCACGCGACCGAGCCATTTTCTTCTGTGCATGAATTTCATTCCTCGATATCCAGATGACGCTTATTGAATCTCAAAAATTAATTCATAGCTTATCACAAAACCAGATAACATTTTCCTGCTCTTGGTCAGTCTGCTGGATGCTTGAGTTTGACCACACATATACAGGGTGATATGATATGAAAAAATTTACTTTATTGCGATCCTGCGATTTTGTCCAATCGATGGAAAGAAAACGATCAGTCCTTATCCTTTTATAAGCGGTCCAAGTTGAATATATGCCCAGCTTCTCCATAACTTCTAAAGCCATACGTGAGCTAGGTCTCAAGAAATTGGGGCTTTTCACCTGGTATCAACTGGGGTTGCGAAGCGGGTATTTGCGCTGGTCCACCCAGTCCGCATTACGAGCGGTCAAAGCACGCCAACAATATCTTGACTTCCTACCTGTGTTAAAACTCCCTGGACAGGACGAATTGATCGCTGTGCTTGGCAGTGATGGAATTGCATCCCTGCTGACAGAAGCCGATGAAATCGCATCTGGTCAGGTGCGCCTGTTTGGAGGCGACCCGGCGCCTCTACAATTGACCCTGCCAGGGCAACTTCTACCCTGGACAGAATATGAAAGAGACGGTGGTAAGGCGCATGAAGTACTCGATTACGACCAGGATATAAAATTCGTCTGGGAGCCGGGAAGGTTTGGATGGGCATATACGCTGGCGCGGGCATATTATTTAAGCGGCAACGAACGTTATCCCGCCGCATTCTGGAAATACGCCATGCTCTTCCTTGATAACAACCCACCATATCTGGGACCGCATTGGGCTTCGGCGCAGGAAGTGGCTCTGCGCTTGATGGCGTTCGTTTTCGCGCTGCAAGTGTTCAACGGGGCAGGGAACACATCGCCCGAAAATAAAGCTCGCCTGAAGGAATCGATCGCCGAGCACGCCGCCCGTATCCCCCCCTCACGATCGTACGCTCACGCCCAGAATAACAACCACTTGCTGAGTGAGGCGGCAGGATTGATCACAGCCGGGTTTGCCCTACCCAACCACCCTGCGGCTCAAAATTGGCTCTCTTTGGGTTGGCGTTGGCTGAACAATGGATTTAAATCCCAAATCGCCGTAGATGGCATTTATACCCAGCACAGCACAAACTATCATCGTCTGATGCTCCAAATCGCGCTGTTGGTAAATGCGCTTTCAAAAAAACCCGATCAGAGAATCGAACCCAATCCGGCGAATATTGGGTTTTCCCGGGAAAGCATGCAACGATTGTCCAGCGCCACTCACTGGCTGCTAGCTGTTCTTGATCAACATAGTGGCTGTGTCCCCAACCTGGGTCCCAACGACGGAGCGTATATCCTGCCTTTGACGGTCTGCTCTTACAGCGATTTCCGTCCTGTATTACAGGCAGCAGCCTGCGCGTTCCTGGGAGAGCGACCTTTTCCAGCAGGTCAGTGGGACGAGATGAATTTATGGTTGAGGGATAACTATCAAGGGGAGATAGGGGAGGAAAATACCCATTACCACATGTCCGCTATCCCTACGCACAAATCTCCTCACGTTCTACACAACTCATCCAATGATTCATGGGCTTTTATCCGCGTTGCCCAATTTGCCGACCGTCCAGGTCACGCTGACCAACTGCACGTCGATCTGTGGTGGCGCGGTCTGAACATCGCTCAGGATGCTGGAACCTACTCCTATAATGCGCAGCCACCGTGGGATAACGCCCTGACACAAACTAGCGTGCACAACACTCTCACGATAAACGAGTGCGACCAGATGACCCCTACCAGCAAGTTTTTGTACCTGGATTGGGCGCAAGCACACCTTGTATCTCACGAACGGGCTGAGGATGGAGCCTGGGAGCGGATTTCTGCCCAGCATAACGGCTACCACCGGATTGGGGTCACCCATAGGCGCTCGCTCACTGCATTAAAAACCGGCGAATGGATCGTGGAAGACATTCTGCTCAACAAGAATCTGCGTATTGCAGGTCGCCATTCGCCATTCTCGATATGCCTGCATTGGCTTCTCCCGGACTGGTCCTGGGAATTCGTGAGGAAGAATCGCGATTCGGAGATCGGGACCCAAACAGAAAACCTCGCCCCCCAACTCACAGATAAAGACTTGCCGTTGATGATGCTCCTTCAATCACCGCAAGGTTGGATAACCCTTCAAGTGGACTGCACCCATAATGTTGTAGCAACTACGACCACACAACAGGATACACCTGACCCCCATCCCCTGCAATTGCAGGTCATTCGGGCTGGCAAGCTGCTGCTGGGCGATGGCAAGGTTTCACCTATTTTGGGTTGGTTCTCCCCTACATACGGGGTAAAAAAACCAGCGCTTTCGCTGCGGATTAATGTTAAAAGCACATTGCCCGTATCTTTTACAAGCACCTGGAGACTGCCGGAGAATTCAGTCTAAATGCACATATTACTGCTCCACCAAGCCTTTGTGGCGCTTGACGAACCAGGTGGAACTCGACATTTCGAACTTGCGCGCTTACTGGCGGAGCGCGGTTTCAAGGTCACTATTATTGCCAGTCCTGTCAGCTACCTGACAGGCGAAGTGGGAACAGCAGCACCTTCTTTTTTTCAAACTAAATCAGGTGGAGGTGTTACTGTCCTGCGCGCATACACCTATACCGGTCTTCACCGCAGCTTCGCACACCGTCTGCTCAGCTTCTTCAGTTTCATGATCTCATCATTTTGGACAGGTTTACAAATCCGGGATGTCGACCTGATATGGGGCACTTCTCCGCCGATATTCCAGAGCTTGACCGCGTGGGCGCTTGCCCGTCTGAAGCGGGTCCCATTTCTCTTCGAGGTGCGCGACCTGTGGCCAGCGTTTGCCATCGAAGTAGGAGTCTTGCGCCAACCCCTGCTCATTCACGCTTCAGAGTGGCTGGAAGGCTTCCTGTATCGTCATGCCGACCAGCTGGTGGTGAACTCGCCAGGATACATTTCCCACGTTCAAACTCGCGGCGCAAGTCGTGTGGCTTTGATACCTAACGGGACGGACCCGAGTATGTTTGACCCTCATGAAGATGGGGTCGCCTTTCGCAGTAAACATGGATTAGAGGGAAAATTTATCGCGCTGTACGCTGGCGCCCACGGTTTGTCTAATGACCTGGGCGTCCTGCTGGATTCCGCTGCGCTTTTGATTCAGCGCCCGGACATCGCTATTGTTTTA
>SDBT01001797.1_pt1 | contig 38336 bp, 25 predicted proteins | sample 2277101 | NCBI WGS metagenome assembly SDBT01 (sample SAMN10404973, study PRJNA504765) | marine sediment metagenome | isolation source: marine sediment core GS10_PC15, 103 cmbsf | place: Arctic Ocean: Southern Knipovich Ridge | collected 2010 | reverse complement strand
CGCTGGAGTTGCGGGCGCCGATGTTGGATCATAGCTTGGTGAGGTTCGGATTGTCGCTACCGGTTGATATGAAGGTGAGGGGATCACGTGGGAAGGTGATCCTGCGGGAGGCGTTCGCGGATCTGCTCCCGGCGGAGATCCTCAGGAGGCCAAAGCAGGGATTCGGAGTTCCACTGGGGAAGTGGTTGCGGAACGAGCTGAGGGAGACGCTGGTGGAGACGCTTATGGACACAGGGGGGCTGGACTGGGGGGTTTTCCGTCGCGAGGCCGTAGCAGGGTTAATCAACGATCATTTGGTCGGTCGAGAGGATCACGGTCACCGGCTGTGGGCGCTGCTGGTGTTGGCGAGGTGGTTAGCGAAGCAGGGATGAGGGGGGGGGTGTCCCGGGAGTGTTCCATGTGGAACAATTGTTGAGAAGGGGAGGATTGGTTGGGGAATCGTCGTTACTTTTTCACTTGCACAGCAATTCAATTGCGGTATGCTCTCTTGCGAATCCCTGAGGCTGATGTTCTACGTGGAACGGATTTCACTGGTCGATTCGCGATTTGTGACTAACCTCCCGAAATCGGGAAAGGAGGCCCGAGATGGCCGATACGAACGGTTCCACCCGTCGCAAGCGTCGCCTTGGTCGGGGACTATCCAGCTTGATCGTCAATTCATCACCCGCCCAGGACGACCCCAATTACGTCGCAATTCAAGGATCATCTTCGAACCGACAGGCCGCGGCGGAACCGATACCCCATGGAACACGGGACGCCGGAGCGCTCGGGATCGCAATCGACGCAATCGCAGCGAATCCGTATCAACCGCGGCGTGAATTCAACCCGGAAGCACTCACGGAGTTGACCGAGAGCATCAGGCGGCAGGGTGTGCTCCAACCGCTTATTGTCTGTTCAGCATCAAAGGTGGGGGGAGACCCCGAGAAGCCTTACGTTCTGATTGCCGGGGAGCGCCGCCTCCGCGCTGCCCGCTTGGCCGGGATGGAGTCCATCCCCTGTATCGTCCGAGACGCCTCGCAGGACCAGATGCTCGAGTGGGCGCTCGTGGAGAACATTCAGCGAGAGGACCTTAACCCGATCGAGCGAGCACAAGGGTATCGTCAGTATATGGACAGGTTCAATTTGACGCAGGCCCAAGTCGGTGAGCGTGTAGGGCAACCGCGCGCGACCATCGCTAATCACTTGCGTCTCCTAGACTTATGTGACGAAGCGCAGGGCCTCCTAGCCGAAGGACTGTTGACCTTCGGGCACGGGAAGGTCCTCGCGGGAATGGTTGGCGATGTCGAACGACAGGTGGCGCTTGCGAGGAAGACGGCCGCCGAGGGATTGTCCGTGCGCGAGCTGGAGGAGGAGGTAGCGGGCGGGCGGAAACGCGGGCGAGCTGGGGGAAAAGGACAGGGCGGATCGGGCGCGGGACGGGCAAAGGCGGCGCACCTGGTGGACCTGGAAGAACAACTCTCGCACTGTGTAGGAACGCGGGTGAAGATTCTCCCGGGGCGGGCGAAGCACTCCGGGCGGATTGTCATAGACTACTACTCCCTGGATGACTTCGATCGCATTGCAGGCGCGCTTGGACTGCGTGAAGGGGTGTGAGTAGGGAGTCGCGGGACTCTCAGACGTCGAGATTCTTCACTTCGAGGGCGTGGTCCTCGATGAAGTTTCTTCGTCGCTCGACGTTATCGCCCATAAGGAGCGAGAAGAGGCGTTCGGCCTCTTCGGCGTCCTCGGTGCGGACGCGCAGGAGGACTCGGCGTTGCGGGTCCATGGTGGTTTCCCAGAGCTCATCGGCGTTCATCTCGCCGAGGCCCTTAAAGCGCCTAATGTCGATTCCTTTTGATCCGATCTGGCGGACCGCGGGTGCGATCTCGGATGTGTTGTCCAGTTCGAGTTCCCCAGTGTCATTGACGAGCACGTACTTGGCGGGGGATTTCTCACCGGTGACTAGCTCCTCGCGCTTCAGGAAGAAATCTTCCATGGTGAACCCGCGCTGCTGGAGTTTGTCGAACAGCGCGGTGATGTGCTTGACCTCATGAAGTTCGGAGCGCTTTTGAATTCGCTCGTCGTCTGGAGCGTTGTCGGGACCGTTGGCGGGGTTGTCATCGTCCAGGAGTTGATCCTGGTGTTCTGTGAGGGCTTTTTGGTATTCGGCAGGGGAGTGGCAAAAGACGTTTCGCCCGTTAAGGACGATCCAGTGCGTGGGGAGTTTTCCGTTCTTGCGGTGGTTCATAAGTTCGCGAAAGGCGAGACCGCGGCGCTCCACGAGATGGATCTTCTCGGCGAGGCCTTCGAGGATTTGGATCAGTTCGGAGAGCTTGGGACCGGAGAACGAGAGGTGGTTTTTACCAGTCTTGGTGGTGAGATCGCGAATCTGGAGTTCCGTTCCGTCGAGCCCGAGTTTAATGAGGGACTTGCGCATCTGTCGCTCGTCCAGGACGTACTCTTTGTGGCGCTTGCGGGAGACGAGGTAGAGAGGTGGTTGGGCGATGAAAACATGCCCGTTCGTAACGAGCGGTTTCATGTGACGGTAGAAGAATGTGAGAAGCAGCGTGCGGATATGCGACCCGTCCACGTCCGCGTCGGTCATGATGATAACCTTACCATAGCGCAGCTTGCTGATATCGAACTCGTCCTCTCCGATACCGCACCCCAGGGCGGAGATAATCGTCTGAATTTCCTTGAAGTTCAGGATCTTGTCGAGGCGGGCCTTCTCGACGTTGAGGATCTTCCCCTGAATGGGGAGGATAGCCTGGGTGGCTGCGTCGCGGCCTTGCTTGGCCGGGCCACCGGCCGAGTCGCCCTCGACGAGAAACAGTTCGGTCGTATCGCGGTCTTTGGAGCGGCAGTCGGCGAGTTTTCCGGGCAGCGACCCGCTCGACAGCGCGCCTTTCCGCCTCGTCAGATCGCGGGCCTTGCGGGCGGCATCGCGGGCCTGCATGGCTTGTAGGCCCTTGTTTACGATTCGCCTGGCCTCGGTGGGGTGCTCCTCTAACCAGGCCCCGAGCTGTTCGTTAACAACTTGCGTGACATAGGTTTCCACTTCACTGTTGCCTAGCTTGGTCTTGGTTTGGCCCTCGAACTGCGGCTCGGGGACCTTCACCGTGATGATAGCGGTAAGACCCTCGCGCAGGTCGTCACCGGAGGGGTTGGACTCTTTCTTGAGCAGATCGGCCTGGCGGGCGTAGAAGTTGATCGTCCGCGTGAGGGCGCTTCTGAAGCCCGAGAGGTGCGCGCCGCCTTCGACGGTGTTGATGTTATTGGCGAAGGTGAAGACCGTCTCATTATACCCGCTGTTGTATTGCAGGACGATGTCGGCGATGAGCATGCTGTTCGGGTCTTTCGTGGAGATCACGATGGGGGGGTGCAGGACGTTCTTGCCCTCGTTCAGATGTGCCACGAATGCAAGAAGACCTTTCTTGAATTGGAATGTCTCCTCCTTCTCATTACGCTCATCCTTGAACTTGATGCAAACACCCTCGTTAAGGTAGGCCAACTCCCGCAGACGCCCGACGAGTACTTCATGTCGGAGGGAGATGTCGGGGAAGATCTCGGGGTCCGGGCGGAACGTCACCTTGGTGCTCGTGCGTTTGCGCTGCCCGATTATCCTCAACTCGCTCACTTTCTTCCCGCGTTCGAAAGACATCGAGTAGAGATTCCCATCGCGGGCGACCTCCACCTCAAGCCATTCGCTCAGGGCGTTGACGACGGAAGCCCCCACCCCGTGAAGGCCTCCGGAGACCTTGTAGACTCCGTGGTCGAACTTCCCCCCGGCGTGGAGGTGGCAGAACACTACTTCTAACGTGGAAATCTTCTCGGTCGGGTGCGGACCGACAGGAATCCCGACCCCGTCGTCCAAGATCGTGCAGGACTCGTCCGGGTGTATCACGATGTTGATATTGTTACAGCGTCCGGCCATCGCTTCGTCGATGGCGTTGTCGAGGATCTCCCAGACGAGGTGGTTCAACCCGCGTGTAGTCGTGTCCCCGATGTACATACCCGGGCGCTTGCGAACGGCCTCCAGGCCGCGCAGCACCTTGATCTTGCTCTCGTCGTAAACGGTCGGATCGGGTGATTTTTTTGCTACGGCGACGTCCTTGGCCACTCCAGGTGTCTCCTTTCTGCAAGGGTGTTTCGGCTCGAGAGTACCTTCAATTGCGGCAATAGGGCGCTGAGACGAACCCTGTTCCAAAGCAATGTTCATTATCGCGCGCAGGAGGGACGGACACCAGCAAAAACCAGGAACAATGAAGGGTTTTCCCCTGCTGTAAGTGCTGCGTATACAAGATCTACAACCAAGCCACCGCCCCACGCTTACATAGGAGTCACATTAGGAGTGTTCCGTCCCGGTCGATGCAGGTTTTTAGGTTGTTGTCGAACATTGTGCTCGCCTTGCAGGAGGGTTGCCCGGGTGAATCCGGGGGCGTCAATTCGACCCGAGGCACCCCGCAAGAGTACGAGACAATCCTGGGATTGGATTTCATCAAGACCCGGTTGGCTTATCGTTTTGCGGTTTGGGGAGTGCGTCGAGTTGCTGGTTTATGTAATCGCAGGTGTGGTGTTCGCCTTGGGCGGTGGCGAGTTTCAGTCCGGTGGCGAAGGTTTCCCGGGCCTCGTCGAGGCGGCCGGTGGTTCTCAGTACCTTTCCAGCTTCAACGTAGGCGGGAAGGTAATCGCTGTCCAGTTCGATGCACTTCTTGAATTCTTCGATAGCGTCGTCGAGGTGCCCCAGAGCCGCGTACTCCATCGCGAGCGTGTAATGGAGAAAGACATCACCGGGAGCGGCGTCCAGCATGGATTTGATCTTATCGATTCTCTCACTCACTGCGGTTTCCTTGCCCTGCAATCCGATCCGCGTTTATTCTATGGGCTTCGATCCAACCAGAGAAGAAAATGACGGGAGTGGGACCATGAGACTCTACACGAAAGTCGGGGACGAAGGGTTTACGAATCGACCGGGCGATCAAAGGGTGCGCAAGTGCGATCCGCGCATCGATGCGGTCGGTGTCGTGGACGAACTGAACGCGGTTCTCGGTTGGTCGGTTGAAACAGCCCGCGATGAGAAGTGGGCTGAAGTCCGCGACGCCCTGCTCCCACTGCAGGGAGAGCTGCTCACCGCGGGGGCGCTGCTAGCAGCCGCCGGTACTGGCGTGCGAGCGAACGTCGAACTGGACGAAGGGGCAGTCGCGAGAATGGAACAGCAGATCGACTCCGCCTGGGAGAAGCTGCCCGAACTGAAGCATTTCGTCCTACCGAAGGGCTGCGAGTTGGCGTGCCGATTGCACATCGCTCGGACAATCTCCCGCCGCGCCGAACGCAGTATCGCGGGGATGATGGAACTGGAGAACCAAATCGCTCCCGTGATCCCGAAGTACTTCAATCGGCTCAGCGATCTGCTCTTCGCACTGGGGCGCCTGGTCAACCAGATAGAAGGACTCGAGGAGCAGACATGGGAGCCCGACTGCGCCGAATGAACCTCCCCTATCTGACAGGTGATCTTCCGGGTATCGGCGGGCGGATAAAGCAGCGCGTGGAAGATTTTCGCGTGGAGGAACTGCCTCTCTACGCCCCCTGTGGTGAAGGGACCCACGTGTATTTCCGAATCGTCAAGAGGGGAATTCCAACGCCGGGGTGTGTGGATAGAATTGCGAAACACATGGGCGTGCGACCGGGTGAAATCGGAATCGCGGGGCTCAAGGACGCCCAGGCGATCACCACCCAGATGATGAGTCTCGAACACGCCGATGCTGAAAAGCTCAGCCGCTATCGCGATAGGGACATGGAGGTGATCTGGACGGGGAGGCACGTCAATAAGCTTCGCCCCGGGCATCTGAGGGGAAATCGATTCATCATACTCCTGCGCGGGGTGGGCGAGGAGCAGCTTGAGCCTGCTCAGAGAATTCTCGACGTCCTGGTGCGGCGCGGGGCGCCCAACTATTTCGGTGAGCAGCGATTCGGGGCGAGAGGTGACACCGCTGATATAGGCGCCGCCATGGTCAAGGGCGATCTGGAGGAGTTCCTGGCGATCCTTTTGGGTAGGGGGCAGCCTGACGATCCGCCCCATTGCCGGGCCGCCCGCGACGCCTTCGATACGGGCTTCTATAATCGCGCGCTTGGGCTCTGGCCGCGTCACTACGCCAACGAGCGCCGCGCCCTTGCCGCCTACAAGAAGAAGAAACGCCCCGCAGTTGCGCTCTCCGCAATCGACAAGCGGATGAGGAAGCTGTACGTCTCGGCGTTTCAAAGCGCGATATTCAACGATGTGCTCTCGCACCGCCTGGAGACCATCGATCAGGTGTTGTTGGGCGACTTGGCGCAAAAGACCGATACCGGGGGGATCTTCTCCGTCACCGACGCTGCGGTAGAGCAACTGCGCGCCGACGCCTTCGAAATCTCGCCCACCGCGTTAATCCTGGGCTATCGAAGCAAACTCGCATCGGGCGAACCGGGGCGGATCGAGCAGGAGGTCCTTACCGCATACAGAATAACCCCCGAGGACTTCCGACACGTCGGTTCGCTGGCGGTGAAGGGGACTCGCCGCCCGCTGCGTTTTCGCCTCGATTCGGCGACCCTCCGGGGGGGAACCGACGAGCACGGGGAGTACCTCGAACTCGCCTTCGCCGCACCGAGTGGATCTTATGCAACCGTGGTCACGCGAGAGATCACGAAAGTCGATACGTAAGTTCGCAAACTATACAGTCCCATTGAGGTCCGCTAGAACGCCTGAGTCGCACTCTACTTCGCTGCCCGTTGCATCCCACCGACAGAATCCTCGTTCGGGGAATTCGAGAGGGAATTGAACAATTCGCTGAAAGCACTATGCGCCTCGGGTCCGAGTCTTCCCCCCAGGACAATCGCTTCCTGGAGGAACTCCAGTGCGGCGGCCGAGATGTCTGTGACGGGTTCCTGAGAGAGCTTCTTGTCATCCCACGTACCGGTGACGTGAATCGTTGTGAGCTTGTTGGAAAGACTCGCAGCCAGGTTCATCATCGGGACATGGTTCAGGACTTTGGATAGCCCGCGAAGCTGCAGCGTGATAATGCGAAGGTCCAGTTTGCGGTTCAAAAGGTTGATCGTTCCTCCCGGTTCGACCTTCATTATGCTCAGTGGGTCTGCAAGAATCGCCTCTCGCAAGGTCACGACCTCCCCGCGCAGGGAAAACACCGCCTCCATGCTTGAGAGCGTACTATTGTGACCGATGGGATCGTTGAGCAGGGCGAAGATCTCTCGCGTGATCGGGTCGCCCCGGGCGTTGACGTTTTCGAGCACAACTAGTCCGCGCCCACGCAGGTTTCGCAAGTCCGTCCCGCTTCCGGTGAATCGCAGCTCTCCGGTGAGAACTGCGGTTCGAGGGGGGCGGGGCGTTGCGGGGCGTTGGGGTAAGCTGTGCAGCTGGAGCCTCTCGGTGCGGATAACCCCGGTGTATCGAAGCGCACGATCTTGGCCCGCGTCTATCGTCAGCGAACCGTCGATCATCCCGTTGAGTGCGAGCGAGCTTAGCTTTGCCTCGATGGAGCGACCATCGCGGTTGCGACGCGTAATCGTGAGGTTTATTTCCCGCGCAAGTGGCTGCTCTCCAGCGTCGATCCGCCCGGAAAGGCGCACTTCCTCCTCACTGATGACATCGAGCTTTCCGGAGGCGACAATCGAAGTATCGGTGAGCCCGGCGAATTCCAGGCGGACCCCGTAGGATTTGGCTTCCCGTGTAATTCTCAGTGCGATGGGAGCGTATCGGTGAGTGACTTCTCCATCCTTATGGAATGCAAGTGAGGCATCTTGGGCGCTCAGCGATTCTAGATCGAACTGCTGTTGGATTCCGGGATCGTCGGGGATCCGGAACGGAAAGACGAACCTGCTCCCCGTGCGGTGGATTCGCAGTTTGAGCCCTTCCATCGTGACATCTGTAACTATCGGCCGCGCTCGAATCAGGTCTCTCAACACCAGCGTCACGGTATCCACCGAAACGTGCTCCTGGTTGTCGCGGTCGAGCAGACGAACGTTCCGCAGGTGCACCGTGTTGAAGTCCCTGAAATCCACCCTCCGGATTTGTGTTTCACCCGAGAAGTACCGCGAGGACAAGGTTTGAAGGCGATGGCGCAGCAGTGCGGGAGCGATCCAGTACTTCGTTGCAAGGGCGGCGGCTACAATCAGCCCCGCCACCGCTGCTGCGGACCAGCACAGAATCTTCGTTCGCCGCTTACGCTTTTCCAAAGCCACCCTCGTGTAGTATCTTGGTTCCGGGACCGCTTGCGCGTAGAATCTTGGCGATGGTGAGACTAATTTGCAAGTTGGTTATTGCGGTAGCGCTGGTGGGGCTTTTGGGGGGGTGTCTCGGACTGGCCGCCCCGATCGAGATCGACACCGCCGGGGTCCCACCGGTCCTGGATTATAGTGACCTCGCCTCGGTATTGAAAAAGGTGGTTACCAGCAGCGGGCTGGTGATCCCCACCGCCCTGAAAGCGCAGTCCGAGACTCTGGACAGGCAACTGGCGGTGCTCGCTCTCACCGGTCCGAACACCACGCCCGAACTGTTCGGGACCGACGAAGACCGTCTCGCCTACTGGTACAACGCGCGCACTGCGTGGGCGATGAAACTGGCGCTCGTGCGCGATTTCCCCGCCGAGCTACCCCGAGCAGAAGTGCTTGACCAACCGTTTCCGCTGGACTCTCGCGTCATGAGTCTTCGCGAAATCGACGAGATACTGGAGGCGGACGAGGATTGGCGCGCCCTGGTTGCCTCTCCGGGGGTCACTCTTCTCCGCTGCCCGCTCCCCGCCCAGCCGTTCTCCAGTGACGACATCCGCACGCGGATCACCGAGCGGTTCAATGCCTTCGTGGACGACGAGCGACGGTTCGTTATCGACGTGGCGAACAGGCAGATCCTGGTCCCGCCCGTTCTGTGGTCACTGCGCCAACGTCTGATCGAGGAGCATCACAAGAACTATCAAACGCAGGGGGCGAATCTGACTACCGCGCTTCTACCGCACGTGCGGGGGTCGCCGCATCGGCGGCTTCAGGATGCGATCGGATATGAAGGGGTTCCGGTCGGTTCGTCGCTGCTGCTGGGGCTGTTCGAGAAAGACTGATCTTCCGCGAACCGCCTCTATCCTCGACTCTTCCGGGACTTCTTGACCGTTGATCGCCCTTCCCTGTGTTCGGGTTTCTTTGCGGCGCTCAAGACGTGCTGGGCCTTCTTCAGATCGGCGATCTTGAACACCGCCGTTGTCCGCCCCCCGGGCGCTCCGCCGGTTAAGTATGCGTAGTTGATGTCGATGTGTTCCGCCGCCAGGCGCTCGGTAATTCGCGAGAACGCCCCCGGTTTGTTCTCCAGTTCGAGAACGAGCACCTCGCTCTCGGTCCAACGGTCGTGGGCCTTACCGAGAACCTTGCGGGTCTTATCTGCGCTGTCGCACACGATCCGCAGCGTCCCGTGCTCACCGGAATCCATCAGCGCCAGGGCAATGATATTGACCTTCGCCTTCGCAAGTGCACCGGTGACACCGGCTAGGACGCCCGGCTTGTTGATCAGAAATATGGAAAACTGCGTCGAGACTCGCATTTGTTATTCCTTTCCGTGGGCCGCATATGATTTTACTCGCTCGCTCGGCGGCGCTCAAGACGTTTGCGGAATTGTTGAAGCTTTGAGCGAATCTCAGGGGTTTGCCCCCTTCGTTCTGCAGCGCTTTGCCCACAGTCGCTCCGCCTCGGGGCGGCGAGCGTAGATTGGTAGAAGCTGATTCGGTTCGGTAAACTCTCCCTCCGTCGCCATCTTCCGTCCGACGCGCCATACTCCCTGAGGTTTCGGGCAATAGAGGGATTCATCGGCGAGTTCGATTTCGTCGCCCGGGAACGAGTAATGCTTAAGCGCCTCTCCAGTTAGCAGCAGCGGTCTGGGAGCATGGGAGAGAAACTCCTCGGCCGTCACAACGGACGCGGGACCGATCGGGACGATCTCGGTTCCCTTTCGCTTGAAGAGCGTGGCGTGAACTTGTTCGTACCTTGCATCCATGACGACACCGAGATTCTCCCACGAAATCTCCCGGGCGTTCTCCGCCACCGCCGCCGCCGTCGGAACCGCCACACACCGCAGTTCGCCCAGCATCTGCGCTAACGTGCGCACCACGGTCACTCCGATCCGCAGCCCGGTGAAGCTTCCGGGCCCGGTAGAGACGTACGCGTGATCCAGGTCCTGCGGTTTCAGTTGCGCCCCCTCGAGCAGTGCGGAAAGGCGGGTGATGAGTTGTGCGGCGTGGGGCGTGGAGGCGTCGAGGGTTTCGGCGCGGATTAGTTCGTCTCCGACTCCCAGGGCGAGGCCCCCGGGGCGGGACGTGGTCGAGATCGCTATGGATATTTCCGTTGGCATGGTATTGGCAAGGTGCGCGATTGTAGGGGCTCTATCGAGTCCGGTCCAGTGGGGCTGCTGAATCAGCATCGAGCAAACGGTTTGACAGGGGACCGGGGGGACGGATAGCATTACCGAGATTGCTTTGAGGTGTGTAGAAGTTGATCGCAGTTATCAGCGACATCCATGCCAATGTGGACGCGCTCTCGGCGGCCCTGGAAGACATCGCCGCTCGTGACGTCGAGCAGATAATCTGTTTGGGCGACGTGGTCGGTTACGGTCCGCAGCCCAAGGAATCTCTCGATCTGATCATGGAGAAGGCGTCCGTGACGTTGATGGGCAACCACGACTACGCGGTGCTCTACGAACCGAGCAACTTCAACATGGGCGCGGAAGCGGCGTGTTTTTGGACGCGGCAGATGCTTGAAGACGAACCAGACATCGAAAGGCGAAATGCTCGCTGGGACTTTCTCGGTTCCCTACCGGTCAAGCATACGTTGTCCGGAGAATCCCTGGGTGTGGGCGAGTTGACGTTCGTTCACGGTAGTCCCAGGCGCCCGATCAACGAGTACATTTTTCCCGACGACGTTTACAATAACCCCAACAAGATCCAGGGACTCTTCGATCGCTTCAGGGGCCTGTGCTTCGTCGGGCACACGCACGTTCCCGGTGTGTTCTTCGACGCCCCGGACTTTTACAGCTCTGAGGAACTGGACATGGAGTTCGAGGTCGACCCCGGCCACAAAGCCCTTGTCAACGTCGGGTCAATCGGGCAACCGCGGGACCGGGATAACCGGGCATCTTACGTGCTCATCGAACCGGGTGTCGTGCAGTTCATTCGCGTGTCTTACCCCGTCGAGACGACAGTGGAAAAGGTTTTGGGGATTCCGGAGCTCGACGATTATCTGGGAATCCGACTGAAAGAAGGACGTTGAGGAACCGGGCGTGAACCTACGACGATTAAGTGCTGTTCTGTTGATGTTCTCGGCGGCCGTGCTGGTTTTCATCCTGTACGTGAATCACCAGCGAGCGCAGCGTGAGGTGGATCAATCCCCTGCTGCTACGACGCCAGACGAACGGGCGAGCACCAAGCTCACCGTTGCCAAACCGTCGCCTCCCGAGACGAAGACCCCCCAACTTCCCGCTGCGAGCCCACCAGAGTCTCCCACGGTGGAACAGCCACCTCCTGAGACGACGAGGGTCGAACCTCCCGCGGTGCAACCGACCGACCGCGGTCCTTCGCGAAAGGTCTTGGCGCTGGCGTTGGACGAGGAGGTGTTCTCTCAGATCGGGTCGGTTGAGCCCGAGAGCAAGTACACCTTCTCGGTCGAACTGTCGAATAGAGGCGCCGCCGTTCAGAGCGTGAAGCTCGCAAACCATTTCGCCACCATCGCGGATAAGCGGCGGTACCAGAAAGACCCCCGTACCTACGAGACCGCTCGACTCGAAAACCCCAAGAAATACCGGGGGCATTACAGTGTCTTGAACCCAACTGTGGGCGAGGGTACCGAGCAGTACCTGCCCATGGCGAGCGGGAAGCTCGTCATTCGTCTCGAAGGGGAACCGACGCCCATAGAGAGCAGGCTCGATCGGATTCACTGGTGGCGGCGGAGCGAAACATCTACGGAGAAATCTCAAAGCGCCGTCTTCGAGGTCGAGATTCATTCCGGTGCGACTGCAGCGGAAGTGAAGCCCCTCCTGAAGATCGTCAAGACCTATACGGTCACCGAAGGGGATTACTCCATCGCGATGTCTCTGGGAATGGAGAATCTTTCCGGAAAGCGTCTCACCGTCACACTGGACCAGGGTGGTCCCACGGGCCTACCCCAGGAGGATCGCCGCCAGGACCTCCGCCAGGCCGCCTACGCCTATTTGCAGGAAGTGGATTCGAGAGTCCAAGTCCGACTGAAAGACCTCAAGGAACTCGGAGGCCTGCGTCCGGGTCGGAAAGTGGACCTGGGGTCCTCGGGGGACCCCAACGCCCCCCTTCTCTGGGTGGGACACGTCAACAAGTTCTTCGGATCGATGATGTACCTTAAACCGTCGGACGGCGAGAGTCTCCAGGCAAGCGAGTACAACGCCAGATTCTACGTGATACCGACAGAAGCCGCGGGAAGTTCGAAAATGTATCTCACCAGTGTGCAGATACCCGATCTGATCCTTGAAAGCGGTGAGAGTAAGAATCTGGTGTTTGATATCTTCGCCGGTCCCAAGAAGCGAAGCATGTTCACCGATGCGGACGCCGATTATTTCAGGCCCCTCTACGCGAACCTGAATTACATAGGAACGATAGACCTGGGCGGATGCTTCTGCCTCTCGAGCAAGCTGCTGATGGTGATGATGTGGCTGCTGGACTGGTTCTCTCGCGCGGCGCTGGGGAACTACGGCGTGGCGATCATCATTCTGGTGCTCTTGGTGCGGTTGGTCCTCCATCCACTGACCAAGAAGTCCCAGGTCTCCATGATGCGGATGCAAAAACTCTCCCCGCAGGTTCAAAAGCTCAAGGAGAAGTACCCCGACGACAAGAACACACTCAACAAGGAGATGATGAAGCTCTACAAGCAGCAGGGCGCCTCACCACTGCTGAGTTTCCTACCCATGCTCTTGCAGCTGCCGCTCTGGATCGCCCTGTTTCGCGGGCTGAATGCTATCGTCGAACTGCGACACGCCGCTTTCCTGCCGTTCTGGATCACCGACTTGGCGGCTCCGGACGCGCTTTTCAATTTCCCCAACGAGATTCCATACGTCGGTCCAAGCTTCAATCTGCTTCCGATCCTCCTGGCGATTTCGATGTTCATTCAGCAGAAATTCACCCCGCAAAGTTCGCAGGCGACGGCGTCTCCGGAACAGGCCCAGACGCAGAAGATGATGAAGTACATGCTCCCCGGGATGATGATCGTGTTCTTCTACCATGCCCCTTCGGGATTGACGCTTTACATTATGACCTCGACGTTTGCGGGGATCCTGGATAGTTACTTCGTGCGCAAGCACATCCGTGAGAAAGAAGCCGCTGAGGCCGCTGAACAAACCTTCGTGAGCATACCGGGTAAGGCGGCCAGGTCCGCTCGTCCCAAGAAACCCAAGGGCCCCTTCTGGATCAAGCGGGGATAAGCGCGGAAGCGGGGGGGGGTAAAAGTCCGGGTCGTTCGCCCGTTGCGCGATCAATCGGCCTCGATCGTGACCTCGGCGGGTTCACCAGGTTCGGCGTCGATACGGATCGTTCGGTCGGTTAGTTGGCCGATGACGGCGGCGTTGGTGAGCAGATGGTCGGTGACGCGGTCGGTGACGAACCGGGATTCTTCGTGCGCGAGCGCCGTGATGGGCAGCAGTTGATCGGCGGCGCGGGCGTCGACAATTCCCGATGAGTAGATGAAATCCAGAAGCGGACCGGTGGCTTCGTCGGCGACCTGCTCAGCCGGTTTCCCACGCTCACCCAACGCGAAGAAACCCGCCACGCTCCGCGCAAAAACCGCCCGGAGGAAGACCATCGTCCCCGGACTGTCCGTATCCCACCTAAGGTGCTCGATTGTCGCCTTCCGCCCCGCCTTCGCCAATTGCGAGATCACCTGGGTCCCCTGGCGATGGACGATGTCCTGTGGGAGTTGCTTACTGACGGTAGATACACCATCGATGCGCCTCAGCTTCCCGCGGGTCACCATGCGAACGCAGCGCATGTTATTTCTCGAGCGCAGTCCGCGGATGGTCATCCGCACCTCGCCCCCCCCGGCGGGATAGAACCCGGGGCGGATCATCTCACAATAAATTTGGACGTTGGTGGCGCTGGCGAGGATGAGAAAGACGTCCCTGAGATATTCGAAGCACGGGGCGAGCGGATTGTGCGTCCCACCGGTTACGGTGACCACGCTGTCCCCGCTCGCGAGCGTCAGCGCCGGGATAACGGTCTGCAAGACGAGCACCGTCGAACCCGCCGTTCCAATCTCGAATCTATACTCGCCCGCCTTGAGTTTTCCGGGTGTGAAGGTGAGCTCCTTTGACCCTATCTGGTCGCCGGTGACCTTGGCGTCGCAGACGGCCGCCGCCGCCCTCACTGCGGCCAGGTGCTGATGCCCCAACCCCGGATTCTCCCGGGAGGCGCGAATGTTGGTAATGTGGATATTCCGGTGCAGCGCCGCGGCCAGGGCTAACCCCGTGCGAACGATTTGCCCGCCCCCTTCGCCTTGAGAACCGTCAATGGAAATAACCTTACTACTCACGCCCATGATTGTAATAATCACCGCCGCAATGACAAGGGACCACTCGGGGACGACTGAATAGTGATTCTCGTCCGGCGGTCGGGGAGCCCTTGCGGGTACCTACCGAGTGAGTCACATTGCAGAGCCCGCAATTCCCGCGTGCACTCTATCAAAGCAAATGATCTAATGTTCCGCGCAGGACCATAGGCAAAGGCACCGGCGGTGGAGTTAACCGAATACCTGAATCCAGAGACGCTGCAACAGCTTCAAGATGCATTCACTGCGGTGGGGCAAGTCCCGATTCGCATCTGCGATTCCAGCGGTGCGGCGTTGACCTCTCCCTCCGCTGTGGGGGCTGATTCCTCGGGAGCAGCCGCCGATCAATCGCCTCTCGCTGCGGGTTCCCCCGCAACCGAGTCGCCGATCATGATCAAGGGTGAGATTATCGGCCGCGTCAAGCTCGACGCTGTAGACCCACCCACCCAGGTCGATCCCAGGGTTGGGCGGCTGATCAAACTGGTGACTGGGGTTATTGCCCGGTTATGTTGGCGGGGGCAGCAGCTTCGCACGCGCGTGGACGAATTAGCGACTCGGTACCGCTTGACGGGCGAATTCACACGCCAGCGCGATCTGGCAGCGTTGCTCGATCTGGTCTCGAAAACCGTCGTGGAGGTGATGGGTGCTAAGGCGTGCTCGATCCGCCTGCTCAACGAAGACGGAACCGAGCTGGTGATGAAGTCGGTCGCGAATCTTTCGCACGAGTACCTCGACAAGGGCCCGATCCTCGTTCGCCAAAGCCTGATCGACCAGGAGGTGCTCACTACCGGTGAGGCGGTCCAGATCCTGGATCTCAAGACCGATCCCCGAGTGCTCTATCCTGCGGAGGCGGCTCGAGAAGGAATCGTGAGCGGGCTTTGTGCGGGGTTGATGTACAAGGACCACGCGGAGGGTGTCATCCGCGTATACACGGGGAAACGGCATGAGTTTGACTGGTTCGAGGTATCGATGCTCAAGGCGATTGCCGCCGAGGCCGGCGCCGCTATCGTCAACGCCCGCCTCTACGCCGAGAGCGTCCGGGCGGGGAACATCAGGCGGCAACTGAGAATGGCGGGGGAGGTGCAGCGCAGAATGATCCCGCGCAATCCGCCAGACCTCGACGGATTCGATCTCGCCGCTATCTACGTACCATGCTTCGAACTGGCGGGCGACTTCTACGACTTCATCCGCCTACCGGACGAGAATCTGGGAGTGGCGGTCTGCGACGTGGTTGGGAAGGGGGTGCGGGCTTCGCTGCTGATGGCTGCCATCCGCGCCTCGCTCCGCGCTCACGCAACGAACATCTACGAGCTGTCCGAAGTGCTCGCCATGGTGAATCGCGATCTGTGCGCGGATACACTGAGTAGTGACTTCGCCACGATGTTTTATGGAGTGATCGACTTGAAGGATCGCAGGTTTACCTACTCCAGCGCCGGACACACTGCCCCACTGTTGATTCGCGAGGGTAAGGTTGATTATCTCAATACGGGCGGGGGGGTCCTGGGCGTGATCGCCAACGGGAGTTGGGAGCAGGAGGCGGTCGCTTTGCGAAGTGGCGATACGATCTTGATTCATACCGACGGACTGAACGAGGCGATGAACTTCCAGGATGAGCCCTTTGGCGAGGCGCGCGTGGAAAAAGCGGCGCTGGGAGCGATCGAGCTTTCCTACGATGCCAAGGGTATCGGGAAGCACGTATTGTGGGAAATGCGGCGATTCGCCGGGTTGCAGACGCGATTCGACGATTTAACGCTTGTCACCGTCCGAGTTCTATGATTATTGGAAAGGCGCAGGAGCGCAGAAGCGCTGCAAGCAGCTTCAGGCGGACTGTCGACCTTGGGTTCTGTAACGGCGAACGATAACAGATGAGGGAAGGAGATCATGTGTCCCTTTCGTTTACTTAGCGATCCCGATAAATACACCCCCCACGATGGAAATCTTCTGGGGAAAAAGTCGGACAAGAAATATTGGCTGGATCTTTTCGCCAACCACTTCCGCCAGACGTTGGAGTACGCGGCCGTGCAATATGGTCGGTCGGCAGGGCGGCAGATCGACGCGGCGGCCGCCCAGTTTGGCCAGACGCTCGAGACCCTTCGAACCAATCCCAAGGCGCTGTCGATGGAGACGCTCGACGTCCTCGCCCTGTGCCGCTTTCGCGAAAAGGCCCTCCGCGATAACGGATTGAATGATCCTTTCGCGCACGTCAAGGAGCGGGAGAACGCCTCAGCCCTCGATCTCTACTCCCAAGTCGTCCGCAGGCTGCACGCCTTGGAAGGGCGAGATAAGTGGGAGCACCTCATAGGAAGCGTTTTTGCGGGTAACATCTTCGACCTGGGTTCGGCGGCGACCATGAATCTCGGAACCGAGCCCACCGACTTCCTCACCGCCGTGGACCAAATCAAACCGCGCCCATGGTGCGTGGATGATTTCGACCGGTTAGCCCAGGACTTACCCGACTCCGCACCCACACCGTGGTCGAAGGCCGTTGTCCTCATCGACAATGCCGGGAGCGACTTCATTCTCGGTCTCATGCCACTGGTGCGGGAACTGGCGCTCTATGGAACGCACGTGGTCCTTGCCGCCAACGAACTGCCCTCCCTCAACGACGTTACGGTGGACGAGACTATCCAGATCGTCAGGCACCTCTCCGGCCGCGACCCGGAGCTTGCTGCGCTCATCCGGGCGGGGATGTTCGAGGTGGTCTCAACCGGGAACGACCTCCCGCTGATTGATCTTTCACAGGTGTCCGACGAGCTGAACGAGGCCGCCGAAGACGCCGACCTGCTCATCCTCGAGGGGATGGGCCGCAGCATCGAGTCGAATTTCGACGCATCGTTCACCGTCGATACGATCTGGCTGGCGATGCTGAAGGACCAGTGGGTCGCGGAGAGGCTCGGCGGGGAAACGTTCGATTGCGTCTGCAAATATGCACCGAAGGATGATAATCCGTAATCCTCGAGCGGGAGCTTCCCGATCGCCCGGGACCGTCGATCGGTCTTTCGGTCTTTCGGTCGATCGCCGAATCAATGAAATATCGCTTGCTCGCAATTGACGTGGACGGAACGCTTCTCGGTTCGGATCACCAACCGGACAGCGAGACCGTTGAAGCGATCCAGCTTTCCAGAGAGCAGGGTCTACGAATTTGTCTCGCGACCGGGCGATCGTATGATGAGACGATCGAGATCTGGAGGAAACTTCAGCTCGCACCACCGTTTGAACCGATCATCCTCGTCGGGGGGGCGCTGGTTTCCGAGGGCGATACGGGACGAACGCTGTACCAGCGGACCATCGAGCGAGAATTGGCGTGTGAATTCGCCGACGCCCTCGCCGAGGCTGGGTATTGTGCGATGGGGTTAGTGGACGGTTGGCGGCACGGATGGGATTACCTCCTGTGCGAAACGGGCGACGTCCACACTGCCGTTCGCGAATGGCTGGACAAAACGGGCGCGCGGGTCCGCCGCGTCGGGCGGTTTGCGGAGGCGGGGGACTTCTCCGACCCGTTGAGGATCACCGTGGTCGCCGATCCGCTCGACGCCGAGCAGCTCGTCGCGGAAATGCACGAGCGATTCAACGGGCGGCTCGAGGTGCACGCTATCGTCGCCCCGAACTACGGAGTCACCATCGTCGAGGGCTTCGCCGCTGGTGTGAATAAGTGGACCGCCCTGAACTACGTCGCGCAGGGGTATCGCATCGCCCCGCGCGAGATCGCTGCGATCGGGGACGACGTCAACGATCTGGGGATGATCCGCTCTGCCGCTCTGGGGGCGGCGATGCCCGGGGCGGTGCCTCTCGTTCGCGAGGCGGCGGATCGTGTCGTTACCGATGGGCTCGCAACCTTCATCCGCCGGCTAACTGCGGGCGAGTTAGATTGAGGAGCACGAAGATGAATACATTTAAAACGCTGGTTCTCGCTGTGGGGCTCCTGTGCATCGGGTGCGGACGAAACGTCGGATGGGTGATCAGACCCGCACCCACCGACGAGACGCTGAGGGAAACCGTCATTGCGGCTGACCCGGGGCTGTTCGTCAGCGACAAGATACTCGTTCTCGACGTCGATGGTCTGCTGGTAAACGACAGGGGCAAGGGGCTGCTCTCGATGGGCGAGAATCCGGTTTCGCTGTGGGTGGAGAAGCTCGATAAGGCGCAATCCGACGCCAACGTCAAAGCTCTCGTCGTGCGCATCAACTCACCGGGGGGGGGAGTGACCGCAAGCGACGTGATGTACAATCGGCTGCTGAGATTCCGCGAGCAGCGCAAGATTCCCGTCATCGCCGTCATCGAAGACGTCGGGGCCTCCGGAGGATACTACGTCGCCTGCGCAGCCGATACGATACTCGCACATCCGACCTCGATCACCGGGTCGATCGGGACGATCGTTCAGACGTTCAGCATCTCCGGTACGATGAAGCTGCTTCGCATCGAAGCAAAGGCGCTGACCTCCGGTAAGCGGAAGGACATGGGCAGCCCCTTCAAACCGCTCGATCCCGAGGACCTCGCAATCCTCCAGAAGATGGTCGATGAGTTCCACCAGCGATTCCTCAACGTGGTCAAAACCAATCGAAGCCAAATCGACGCAGAAAAGGTGGAAACCCTCGCCGACGGGCGGGTCTATACGGGCGCGCAGGCGAAGGAGAACGGTCTGGTGGATGAACTCGGCTATGTCTCGGACGCCCTCAAACTCGCCAAGCAAAAGGCCGCCCTCCAGCGCGTCAAGGTGGTGATGTACGACCGCCCCCTCGGATACCGTGCGAACGTCTATTCCACTGCAACTGTTCCACAGGCCGCACCGCAGATCAACCTCATCAACATCTCGGAGTCCGGGTTGCTCTCGTCGCTGCATCCCCAGTTCATGTACCTCTGGACCGGACACACATTGAAATAGGATACGCTCTCAGACTATCGGGAAGCTGACCGGCGATGATGCATCCTGCTGGTTCGATTGAAGCGGAATGAGGCGCGAGCTTTCGTAGACGCTGTGTTTCTCTCCAAACTGCTTCCAGGAATGCTCGCACAGTGAATCGCCGACCCGGGGCCCCACAAAGCAATCGCTCCTCGCTTGCTCCGATTCTTTGTCTGCCCAAACTAAAGGGCCCCAGGCGTTATACGCGCGAGCGAAAAACCGTATGGGCGGGCGGAAGAATTTGGGACCGAGGGGGGAAATTCTTACCGTCCGGGGTCCCAAACGGGTTTTCGCGGCAAATAAGCGGTGTGCAGGCTTTATTTTTGCAGGCACCTGGGTTGAGGAACGTGCTTACCCGCGCGGGATGCCCGCCAGGACGTGCCCTTTTGAGACGGTGTAGAGGCGGTTGAGCGTCTCTTCGTTCCTGTGCGAGCAGACGACCTCACCGACGAAAATTACATGATCGCCCACCTCGAGCTCCGAGACGATCTTGCACTCGAAGTTCGCGACCGCATCGGCGAGCAATACGCAGTCGATGACGCTTGCGGGTTCCGTGCGAGCGGAGGCGGCTTTGAGCTTGTCGGTGTCTCTACCGGACTTCGTCCCGTAGAGCATGGTCTCTTCGGCTTGATGCTCGGAGGGGAATACCAGGACGAACTCACCGCTGGTGCGCAACGCCTCCAGGGAGTATCGCGTCTTCCCGATCGCAACCACCATCATCGGCGGATCGCCCGAGACGATCGTCGACCACCCGAGCGTGATCGGGTTGCACTTTCCCTGCGGGTCCTTGGCGATGGCGAGGCTGACCTGCTCGGGATACTTCAGAACAATCGCGTCTTGGTAAGAGGTCTGTTTCTGCATGGGTCGGTTTCCTCGCAAAGCGCGAATACGGCGCGTTTGTTTGCCACGGATCAGTTGGCCTCCCACTGCATCTTCCACATCAGCAGGATACGTGGGGTTTGAAGTTCGTCCAGCGTCTTGATATTCAGATCGAGCACGGATGCGGAACGGCTTTCCAATAGTTGCACCAGCAGCCCGCGTCTGACGTCGTATCGGACGACCTTCGGGTTAGTGAGCTTCGCCAGCGTCGCCGCCCGGTCGATCGCCGTCGAGAGGTACCCGATACCGTCGATCAACCCTAATTCGCGGGCCTCTTCGGAGAGATATATCTTCCCGTTGAGCGGCTCGGTTTCCTGAACGTGGACCTCCTTGGCGTCCTCCCCGGTTCCGATGCGCATCGTGTAACTCGCCTCGCGCACCTTGAGGCGATCCCCCCGCCCGGCTCGGACGACGTTTTCGAATTTGGCTTGAATTGCGTCCAGCGTCTCCTGAAGGTGCTTACGCTGGCGTGCGTCGGGTTTCTGGACGTAGCTGATCTCGTCTTTCCACCCGCGGGCGCTGGTCGATTTCAGCACCATCGGTTGGATGCCGAGCTTTTCCATGGTCCCACGGAGTACGAACCACGCCATGATCACACCGATGCTCCCCGTAATGGTGGTCGGCTCGGCGAGGATCTCGTCGGCGGATGCGGAAATGTAGTATCCCCCGCTCGCAGCCATCGCACCCATGGAGACCACCACCTTCTTGCGGGCGCCCTGAAGCTGCTCGACGAGGTTATGTATCTGGTCCGCCGCCGATACGCCTCCACCGGGAGAGTTCACGCGCAGAACGATTGCCTTGATCTGCCTATTGGTCTTTACCTTTTTGCAGAACCCCGAGAATCGGTCTGCAGCGTCGGCGTCGATGACTCCGGTGATGCGGTATATCGCTATGGTTTGATCGGCGCGGCCTTCCTTAATTGTTGTATGTGCGAACCCATCCTCGAGACCGGCCGCCAACATCAGTATGAGGTAGAAGTTCAGCAGAATTGATAAGGCGAAGAACACTCCGCCGATCACCAGCAGAATGCGTTTAACGGCCGATGGGCGTCGCGGTGGAGGACCCCATACGCGCGGTGGGCCTACCGGTGCAGGCGGGACGGGCATACCCGCAGGGCCCGCAGGGGTCCAGGGAGGAGGGGTGGGAGGGGGACCCTGACTTGGTGGTTGACCGTTCGCCATCGTGCGTCTCCTTCGCTCGTTCGTCGCCGCATTGTAATCAAACACCACAGGTACGTCTAATGGTACGGTCAAGACAGATCGATCGCGAGGGGGGATACCGGATAAGTCGCCTTTGATCGGCCGCGATAGGCCTCGATTATCCCGCTTACCAGTTTACGGGTGTTTCGGCTGCGTGGGTGCGGAGCTGGGCCATCTTCTGCCGGACCTCGTGCGACATCCGCGAATTGGGGAAGCTTCGCATGATTTCTTCCCCGGTGGCGACGGCTTCGGCCCAGCGCTCGTCGCTGACACAGATGGCGAACTGGACACCGAGGTTGTGGAGTTTGGCTTTGAAGACTCCGCGGGCGGATTCTTCCAGAGCTGCCGCCTCCTGCGGTGTCAGATGGCGGTCGAGCTCTTTGAGCAGATCGATGCCCGCGTCGACGTCGTTTTTTCGCACGGCCTCGTCATAGTCGCTCAGCAATTGACGCTTGCGCTTGGTGCGTTCGACCTCCACGCGTTGTGGGAGATCCGCGACTTTCGGATTGTCCGGGAACAGGCTTTGCAGTTTCTGCGCGCCCCGGAGCGCCTTGGCCCAGTCGTGGGCGTCCATGATCTGTTGAATGCGGCGAAGCGCGTACTCGATTCGCTCGTCCACTGTGGCCTGTTGCGCGACCTGGAGTTCTCCGCTTAGTTGGGCGGCTTCGTCCTCGTACCCGAACTTGGTTCTCATGGTCTCGATCAGGTGGGCCGCCGGTGCGAAATCCTGGCGGATTATGTCGTCCTGGATCGTCTCTCGCAGGGCGTCGATCTCCGTCTCGCGATAGATGAGGGACTTGGCCTCCTCAGAGATGCTGCCCAACTCGATTAGTTTGCGCAGCGCTTCGTCCTGATGTTGAAGGAGCGTTTCGATTCGCTCCAACAGCCCGCTGGAGTCTCTTACGGCGATTGCGTTGGCGATGGTGGCTTGGATGATTCCGTACACCACGAGCACCCAGGCAACGGCGATTAGCGATGCGAGGAATATCGCCACGCTGGAAGCCAGTGGAGCCCACCGCCCGGTCTCGAGGGCGTCGATCGCCGTCAAAGCCGTCATCGCCGCGGTGGCGGTCACCAGTAGTCCAAGGAAGGCCAGCGAGGCGATCAACGCGATTCGAGCTGTCTTGAGGGTCCAGTTGAACTGGCTTTCTTCTTCAAGTGTTTTCGACATCGACATGTTCCTCATGTAGTGACGGTGATACCACCACCTGGGGGAAGTCCGAGAAATCTCTCGCAAGTACCTCTACCAATAAAATTTAAACACTCAAGAGGCAAAAGTCAAGCCTTTGCGGAGAGCACGGGCGCGGTAAGTCTGTTTACTTCCTGGTTTCGGTCACATTAGGTGCGATAGCGACGCTTGTTAGTAGCCCCCGCAGTATGTAGCATCGATAAAGATGGATGTGGGCGTTTTGGGCCCGTCTCCGGTGGATGTACCGCGGTAATTCGAGGACCCCACCATGCCGTACGAGCAAATGGACGTTCAGCAGGTAGCCGCTTACCTGCACCTTGACCCTCGCGAGGTGGCCAAGCTCGCCTCTCGCGGACAGATCCCGTCCCGAAAGGTCGGCGGGAAGTTCGTGTTTTGCAAAAGCGAGGTCGACCACTGGGTCGAAGTCCAGATGCCCGAGCTTGATGCGGATCGCCTTGCCAAGATCGAACGGGGCGTCAGCGCGCATCATGGGTTCGATCATGAGGGGCTTCTGGTCCATCCACTGATACCCGAGAAAGGTCTTTCCGTGCCCCTTCAAGCGAAGACGCGCGAGGCGACGATTCGCGCCCTGGTCGCACTTTCCGACAGTGCGGACATGGTCATCAACCGCGACGAGTTATTGCGCGAGATCCGCCAGCGGGAAGAGCTCTGCTCCACAGCGATGATTCCACAAGTCGCCCTCCCACACCCCCGCCATCCGCTTCCGTACGATATTACCGAGAGTTTCGTAGTGGTCGGGCTGACGGCGGGAGCGATCCCCTACGGAGCGGAGGACGGGACGCTGACGCGCCTGTTCTTCCTGATCTGCTGCAAGGAGGATCGAACGCATTTGCATGTCTTGGCGCGGTTGGCGCTGATGCTGCACAAGCCCTCAGTTGTCGACGGCTTTCTTAGCGCCGAATCGCCCGAGGAACTGGGCAGCCTGCTCAGGTCCCGCGAAGAAGCGGTACTCGCGCACGATCGCTGACTCCCCGGGGCTTAACGCGGCGCTGGGGCGTCAGGGAGATTCGAAATCCAGAACACGACATGAACAAACTCAAGGGACTGCTCCCGATTGTTCTGATCGTCCTCGCTCCGGCGGTGATGTTGTATCACGTCTGGGACCGTCCCGTCTCCGCCGGTGAGGACGACGTCATCTATTACTACCCCCTGCGCAAGATGGTTGGTGAGGCGTTGCGCGAGGGACGCTTACCGCTGGTTAGTTCCCCGGAACCCGGCGGGGCGCCCCTGATGGCCGATCCGCAGTCCGCTGTCACCTACCCCCCCACCTGGATCTTCGCAGCGATGGACCCCAAGTTAGCGTACAGTCTTTCGATCTTTCTGGGGTTCTCGCTCGCCGGGGTCGGAGCGTATCTCTACCTGCGAAGGGTTGGACTTCTCGAAGGCCCCGCCCTTTTCGGCGCTCTCGCCTTCATGTTCTGCGGTTTTCTGGTGGGTCATCGCGTGCACCTGGGGATGCTCCACACCGCCTGCTGGTTACCCTGGGGACTCTGGTGTATCGAAGGGCTCCGCAAAAGGGCTCTGAGGGCGTTTCTGTGGATGGTCCCGATTGGTTTTCTGGGATTGACGGCGGGACACTTTCCGACGTTCATCCAGATGGGACTGCTCTGGGTTGCGTATCTGTTGCTCAGGGCTCGCCCGCTGCTGCTCTCTGCGCTCACCGGAGCGGCCGGACTGCTACTCATCGCAGCCCTCGCCGCACCGCAGATCGCCCTGACCGCCGATCTGCTCTCTCAGTCGACGCGGGGGCGAACCGGATACGCCAGGGCGGGGGAGAACAGCTTCTTTCCTCCAGCAGCGGCGCTGGCGATGTTTCCCATGATCATTGGTTCGCGAACCCCGAACTTTTTCCCGCAGAAGTGGTGGGGACCGTGGAACCAATGCGAGATGCTCGGCTACATAGGGCTCGTCACGCTTGTTCTCGCCGCTGCGGGGGTGCGAGCGATATATCGAAAAAAACCAACCGCACCTGAGGTGGACGTTACTGAAGATTCGGGCAGTCGAAACTACCAGGATTTGCAGGAGCTTGTTCGCAAGTGGACGTGGATTGCAATCGGAGCGTTCGTGCTGATGCTGGGATATTACCTGCCCACGTATCGGTTAGTCCACATGCTCCCGGTCCTCTCTATGGTGCGCTGTCCCGCGCGATTCATGTTGGTCCTGGACATGGGACTAGCCACTCTTGCGGGGATCACCGTGCATGTGTTGATAGTCTCGGACGGAGCAGCAGAAACGCTCGCGCGCCTGCGAAGCGCGGTCCGCAGGTTCGCAACAATCGTCCTGCCGATCCTCATGCTCATCACGCTGGTATTGATCGGGATAATCGGTGCACTGTTGATTCCGTTCTTCCCGGAGAGGATCCCATATCTATTCACAGGTGGGGCGAAAGACATGCTCCGGTCTCTCTATCCTCCCACACCTGCTATCTGGGTCCCCTTCGGTCTGCTCGTAGCGACCGCCCTTGTGGTGTGCTTCTGGGTCCGCTCGCCGCGCCGACGAGCGCCGATCCTGATCGCCCTGTTGCTGGGTGACCTGCTGTTTATGACGTGGTTCGTGGATTCGCCCCCCTCCGGAGCGCCCGCGCCGGATCCTGAAGAATCCCCGGCCGCCGAGTATTTGAAACAACACGCCCCGACGGATAGACCTTATCGCGTGTGGGGGTTAGGACAGACGTATCACGATCGACCCCCCGAGCTGCTCCTGCCCAAGACCTGCGAGTCTCTGGGCTTTTCCAGCATCGCCGGGTACGGTCCGTTTCTGACGCCCACCAAGGCGCATCTGCTCGATTTTCGCATCTTCGGGACGAATCGCAACTGGGAGCACCTGATCAGGCGGAATCATCTGCTGAGCCTCTATAACGTCCGCTACATTCTCGCGGCCGCCCCCGCGTATCGCCGCGTCATCGAATCGGTCCGAATTCCGAGGCGACCACCTGGGAAGAATGGCCCGAACCTCTTGACGGGCGAATGGCGACTGAAGCGGGCTGGATTCGACCGCGGTAGCCTGCGCCTTAGCACGCCCTTCCTTTGGCGCTGGTCACTCGCCACCCAGCCCATCAAGATTCAAGCGAACACGATTTACCGTATCGCCCTCGACGCCCGCGCACCGGTCGGCGGGGCCGCTAACTACCTCCGGGCGGAAGTTCTTCAGCGATTGCAGGATGGTTCGCCCCGGGATACGGACTCACTGGGGTTGACCGCCTTCGCTGAACAGATTACCACTAACTGGCGGCACTTCGAGTGGACGTTCCGCACCCCTGATGAGATCTCGGAGACTACGACATTTCGCGTCTATACGATGAGCGAGCGCTCTATCGAGGTCCGCGACCTTTCGTTGCGGGCGAGCGACTGGGACTACCCAATCAATCTGGGCGGGAAGCTGCGTCCTGGTGAGCGGGTCTATCGCAGGCTCATCGAGCTTCCCGCTGTCCGTTCGGGCGACCCGGTGGTGGCGATATACGAGAATCTCCTTTGTCGCTTCCCTGAGAGCAGTAAGATGGGAAGGGCAGCGGATTGCGAATCGCTTCAGGAATTGAAATGGTCCACGGAAGAACCTCCCAATGGGTTCCCTCAGGTGGCGAACCTGGGGGTTGTCTTGCCCACCTGGGAGACGAAAAGGGTAGTATTCTTACCTGCACTGGGCGTGCTGGTTTACGCCCTGCTGGTGGTGCACTACTGCGTCCAAAGACGCAAGAAGTTTCGCTAAGCGGCAAACCTGGAGGGACCTTCATGCGTAAGCACAATAGAAACATGCGCGTACAAGTACGCAACAATCCCGGCGGAATCTCGTTAATCCTTCTAGTAAGGCTTTGACGATTGCTTTGACGGTAAGGAATCTGCAGAAAAGGAGTCAGCCATGACAAAAATATTCAGGCCCTGGGCGCCGTTGTTCCTGGCGATGGTTTTGATCGCGGGTAGCGTGGTTCTCGCCCCCCCGCTGACCTGGCGGATCGCGTACGCAGCCGAACGCGCCAGGCAGGACGCTACACGTGACGAACTCGCTGACCTGTCCATGCACGACCAACTTTCCCAGTTGTTCCGCGCGGTGGCTGAGGTAGTCAAACCCGCCGTCGTCGAAGTGCGAACGACCAAAGAAATCGAGATGCCAGACTTCTTCTCTCCGTTTGGCGACGACAGACTCCCGCTCCCCTTCAGGTTCCGCTTCCGCGGACCGCGGGGCAGAGGGCGAAGGTCGCAACGACAGATGGGGCTTGGCAGCGGGGTGGTGGTCGACGCGAAAAACGGATACGTCCTGACCAACTATCACGTTGTGGGCAAGGTCGACGAGGTGGAAGTCATCCTCGCCGATGGAAGGAAGTTTGAGGGAAAGTGGGTTCGCGGTGATGCGCTGTCTGACCTCGCCGTCGTGAAAATCGAGGCGGACCGACTGACCGAGGCCCCCCTCGGGGACAGTGACGAGGCAAAGGTTGGTGATTGGGTGTTGGCGATCGGTTCCCCGCGCGGGCTTCCGCAGACGGTTACGGCCGGGATTATCTCCGCTAAGGGTAGGCACCCCAGGTTGAGGCGGAGCGGGATGTACCAGGATTCGCTTCAAACGGACGCAGCGATCAACAAGGGCAACTCCGGGGGCCCGCTGGTCAACATGAAGGGCGAGGTGATAGGGATCAACAACGCAATCGCCTCTGAGAGCGGTGGGAACGAGGGTATCGGGTTCGCCATCCCCTCCAACATGGCCAGGGACGTCATGAAGCAGCTTATCGACAAGGGTAAGGTGGTGAGGGGATTTCTCGGTATCCAGATGAACGAGCTGACGGAGGCGGGGGCGAAGGCTCTGGAGCTCCCGGACACCGAGGGCGTCCTGGTTTCCAAGGTCGTTGAAGACTCTCCTGCGGACAAGGCGGGCATCCGGATCGAAGACGTCATCGTGCGCGTCGACGGAAAAAAAACGCCCGGCACGAATCAGCTTCGCAACCTGGTCGCCTCGATTGCCCCGGGGGAAACGGTGGAAGTCGTAATCTATCGCAAGGGGAGGAAGAAAACGCTGAAGGTGACGATCGAGCTCCAGCCTAAGGACATGTTCGCGGGTGTGCGCGTACCTGGTGTGGGTGGCGAGGGCGAGAGAGTGATGCTGGGGATTCGAGTGGTGAACCTGACAGAAGATCGCGCGAAGAAATACGGGTACGAAGAGGTCCCCAAGGGTGTGCTGATCGCAGCGGTTGAAGACGACTCCGAAGCCGCCGAACAAGGTCTGCGCCAAGGTATGGTCATAACCCACGTTCAGGGTGAGGAGATCGAGTCGGTGAAGGAGTTCACCAAGGCTCTCGAGGGAGTCAAGGCCCCCAAGGTTCTGCGCATGCGTGCGATCGACCCCGCTGGTAACGCACGGTTGATATTCCTGGAGTTGAAAGACTCTTAAGCGGCGCCTGCAAGCTTTCGAGACCCGGTTCCAAGCGAACCTGCACCCCTCGCTCGGACGCGCGGAAAAGCCGCCCGTGATGCTGTCGCACTGGTGGTTCTAGAAGTGGGGTTTTGCTACAATGGACGAGGCGCGGGTTCTCGGAACCCCGGTACGTTCGTTCCATTTCGTTTGGGGCACCAGTGCTGAATCGCCCTGATGCGCGAGCAGAAACCATTGGGAAGGGTGAAGTCATGAGAGTCTCTTTGCAGGCGACGCATGAAGACAGGTTCGCCTCCGTGGCAAAGCAGATGGGGCAGTGGGTGGACCACGTCCTCGGACGGGGCTATCACAAGTACTGCCCCGAAGAATCCTGGTCTCCGGCGATCGATCTTTATGAAGATGAAACGCACTACTGTGTGGTGGTGGACCTGGCGGGGGTGGAGGCCGACGAAATCAGCGTCCACACGGAGGGAAGGATGCTGATCCTATCGGGGTATCGCCAACCCCCCTGCATCTCGGACCCGAGAGGTTCGGTGAAACTCCACCACATGGAGATCGACCAGGGTCAGTTCTGCCGCCCCCTCGAACTGCCTGCAGACATTGATTCCGATGAGATCGAGGCCAGCTACAAGCGTGGATTCCTTTGGATTCATCTCCCGAAGAACCCGTGAAAGATCAATGGCGAAAGACTCGCTGAAAAAACCCAAGATCGTCGATAATGTTGAGGCGGAGATCACCTTCCACCCGCAGGCGACTCCACCCGCCCTGTTGGAGCGGGTTACGATCCCGTCGGAGGTGGCGGTCTTACCGGTCAGAAACGTCGTTATCTTCCCGGGAACGGTCGTTCCCCTGAATATCGGGCGGGAGAAATCCAGACGGCTGCTCGAGGACGTCCTGCCCGATGAGAAGATCATCGTCACTGTCTGCCAAAAAAGCCTCCATACCGAGGACCCCACCTCGGAAGACTTATACGACATTGGAACGGCCGTGATGGTGCTCAAGCTGCTTCGGATTGAAGAGGGCAATCAAAGCCTCATCGTCCACGGTCTGGCGCGAGTGCGAATCAAGAAGTGGATCGCCCAGGAACCGTATTTCCGCGCGGAGATCGAGGTTCTGGACGATCTGGCGCCAGAAGGTACGGAGACCGAAGCGCTGATGATGAACGCGGGGAACCTGGCGAGGAGGGTGATCGAACTGGCCCCCAATATCCCCGACGAGGCGGTCGTCATCGTAAACAACATAGATCAGCCTGGGGCTCTTGCGGACTTCGTGGCTTCCAACCTCGCCCTCGATGCATCCACATCCCAGTCCTTGCTTACCGAACTCAACGTCAACAAGCGACTGCGGAAGGTTACGTCCGAATTACAGCACCAACAGGACGTCCTGGAACTCTCGAACAAGATTCAGGAGCAGGTCCGGGCCAATATGGACAAGTCGCAGCGGGAATACTTCCTCCAGGAGCAGCTCAAGGCGATCCAGGAAGAGCTTGGGCAGATGGATGAGAAGACCGCCGAGATCGAGGAGCTTAAAGGAAAGATAAAGGCAGCCGGCATGCCGGATGCGGTAGAGGCGGAGGTGATGCGCGAATTGAGGCGGATGGAGAAGATCCCGACCACCTCCCCGGAATACAACGTGGTCCGCACGTATCTGGACGTGATGACCGAGCTGCCCTGGAGCAACTCGACGCAGGACAGGCTCGACGTCAACCTCGCCGAGAAAACGCTCGATGAGGATCACTACAATCTGGACAAGGTTAAGCGGCGGATCCTGGAATACCTCGCCGTCCGCAAGCTCGCGCCGGATTCGCGCGGACCGATCCTGTGTTTCGTGGGACCTCCGGGTGTGGGTAAAACCTCCCTGGGTATGTCTATCGCCAGGGCGCTGGGGCGCAAATTCATCCGGATGAGCCTGGGGGGTATGCGCGACGAGGCGGAACTGCGAGGGCATCGCCGCACCTACATCGGGGCCATGCCCGGGCGAATCATCCAGGAAATACGTAAGGCCGGAACTAACAACCCCGTGTTCATGCTCGACGAGCTGGACAAGGTCGGGGCGGACTTCAGGGGGGACCCGACCTCGGCATTGCTGGAGGTGCTCGATCCCGCCCAGAACTACACGTTTCAGGATCACTACCTTAACGTCCCGTTTGACCTCTCAAAGGTGATGTTCATTGGGACGGCGAATTACATGGTTCCCGTCCCCGCGGCGTTGCGCGACCGGATGGAGGTAATCGAGCTGCCCGGGTACACGGAGTCGGAAAAGCTCCACATCGCGCGGAATTACCTCGTATCACGCCAATTGACCGAGAACGGGCTCAAACCTTCTCAAGTGAAGTGGCCCGACGAGGCGATCAGGAAGGTCATCGCGGACTACACGCACGAGGCCGGCGTCCGTGAACTCGAACGTCAGATCGGTACGGTCTCTCGCGGGGTAGCGGCCCTCATCGCCAGGGGAAAGGCCAGGAAGCGCACCATCACCGCGAGGGTCCTCACCGAGATGCTCGGTCCGAGAAAATACGAAAGCGAACTGGCGCTTCGCACTTCCGTCCCGGGGGTGGTGACGGGATTGGCGTATACCCCGGCGGGGGGCGAGATCATTTTTGTGGAGGCCACCGATTATCCTGGCGAAGGTAAGATGATCATGACCGGGCATATCGGGGACGTGATGCGCGAGTCGGCCGAAGCCGCCCTGAGCCTCCTGAAATCTAACGCTCAGAAGCTCAAGCTTTCGGCCGAGAAAATTGCCAAGACCGATATTCACGTGCATGTCCCCGCTGGGGCGGTCCCGAAGGATGGGCCCTCCGCGGGCGTGGCGATGTTCACTGCATTGACGTCCCTCCTGACGAGAAGACCCGTCCGCCACGATGTCGCCATGACCGGAGAAATTACGTTGCGGGGGCTGGTCTTACCGGTGGGCGGGATCAAAGAAAAGATTCTTGCCGCCAAACGGGCCGGAATCAAGACGGTCGTCCTTCCCGCGCGGAATCGCAAGGACCTCGTCGATGTCCCCGCCGATGCCCAAAAGAGCCTTAACTTCGCTTTTGTAAAGTCAGTTAATGATGTCCTGAAGGTTGCGCTGGACAGCAACGCCTCCGCGACGAAACCCTCCAAGCGCACCTGATTTGTCCCTGGTGTCCAAACAAACAGGATGCGGATATTCTGGCTTGTCAAAGCGTTGTTTGTTATTATCTTGAAGTCGAATGATGAGCCCATGTAAACTCAACGGGAATTCAAACGGTTCGGTGGTATTTCACTTTCTCTTCTCAGGAGCCATCAAATGTACTTGAAAACAGCATTAAGGCCTGCAAGAGCATCACGGGAATCGAACCGGAGAGGGGCGATCAACATGGAGTACGTCTTCGGGGGCGCGCTTGCTGTGCTTATTCTGGCGGCCGTGGTCTTTGCAGTCTGGGTTGCAATGGGCGGGAGTAAGGAAGAAGAGCGCCACGTCTTAAAGGCCAAGACCTACATCTGCGACGTCTGTGGGAAGCAGTATACCGTCAACCTAGAGGAGATGACCGACGCTGAGAGAAGGCCCGCTCCCACGGCTCCGAAGGTCGCCACGTGCAGGAAGTGCGGGAAGAAGGCCGCATATCAGGCGCTTCCATGCCCGGAGTGCGGAAAGGTTTACGTCCCCTTGCGGGCCCGCGACCCGTTCACTCAGGAACCAGACATCTGTCCGTTCTGCGAAACGAACGTCGACGCCTACAAGAGAAAGAAACGTGCGGAAGCAAGAGGCTAGAGTTTTTTGGAATTAAAGAGCTTACCGGGCCTCGGATGGCAGCCGTCATACCGAGGCCCGCGTTGTTTTGTCAGCAAGGGCGAGGGGTGAAAAAAAACCGAGTCGATCCGGCTGGATACGATCGACTCGGCCCTCCACTGTGGTAACCGCGGTCGATCTCGTGGACCGACCCGCAATAATTACCTTCCTCTGCTTTCCGGCCTCCGTCGGCCGATCCTCTACTTTGACTAATTATTTATACGTGGATGCCGCCTCTGAAGTCAACAGTCCTTGCGGACGAATCTCTCGGGCGCGGCGCCTTGGACGAGTCCCGCGACGTTCGATTCTCACCTGCCCATCGCGTATAATACTTGTAAGGTGGTCTTAGGAGTTGGGAAGTGCTTGCGCCCGGCCAATATGTGGGCGAAATATGCGTGAAGGTTTTTCGGTGAAATTGCGCATTAGTAACTGTACGCGAGTGCTTGTTCAAGGCCTCTGCCTGAACCAAACAATCGATCCTTCGCGAAAAAGATACCAAGGCGGTTGCGACTTTGATTTTCTCACCAGAGCGGCCGTAAGATGTTGATGAGAGAATCGGGGTATCCTCAGTATTTCCGGGTCAACCAGACGGGCGGCTTTGCACGAAAATCGGTGCGTCTCCCCCCCGCGCGCCGAACGTGCAGCCGCCCACTTTTTCTGCCCTGATCGGTTTCTCGCCTTCTCACAAAGTCCCCCCCGGAATGCTCTTTTGAAGGCGGAAGTTTCCGGAACCTATCGGTCGCTTGTCCGTCTAAGCAGTGGTAGGTTATTGGAGTGGTCTGTGGATGATTTGGCCCCCGCAGCCTTGATAAAAGAATACCGCTAATCACTTGTGCACCGAGGGAGAAGAGAATGAAGCCCGTCAGATTGCATGGAATTGTCGCTCTTGGACTGATCTCAGTAGGGATGATCGTCGCGGTGGGTGCGGTTGATGCGCGAGATTCGCACCAGGACCTGCTCGAGCAGGTGCGGGTGCAGTACCGCAGGCGCAACTACAAACAGGCGCTCGAGCTGACCGAGAAGCTCCTTACCGCATCCCCGGGTCCCGACGCGCTCCGCACCGCCCAGCGGTTCAAGGCGCTGTCCCTCTGTAAGCTTCGCGACCGCGACGGGTACACGTACGCCGAAAAGATCATGACCAAACACCAACCGTTCACCGCCGACGGTGAGCTGTGGGAAGCAATGGGCGACGATCGCATATACCGCCACGATCGGCGAAGGGCGTATCGGTATTACAAAAAGGCGGGAGAAACATACGAGCGGGCAGAGCAGTACACCCCCGCCGTCGATGCGCACTTCAAGACCGCCGAATGCCTCAAATCGGGCAGCATCCTACCGGAGCAGCGTCAGGTCCGCACGTGGGACGAGCGGCGGAGGCTCGCAATCGACGAGACGCTGAAAATATACGATCACATCGTCGAACTGAAAACCGACGACGCGCGCAAGGCCCGAGCGCTGCTGCTTTCCGGACGCACCGTCAGACGCGAGGGAACCTGGGAATACGCCCAGAAGGGCCTCGACCGCCTCACCAAGGCCACTGAGACGTTTCCGGAAACACAGGCAGCCCCTGAAGCGCAATACGAAAAGGGAGGGATCTACGAGCAGTTCAACCGTTTTGTCGACGCCGTCGCCGCTTACCGGAAAGCGATCAGCGATTTCACGGACGAGCAGGTCGCCCAGCGCGCAAAGGCCCAGATCGACCAGATCACATCCCCGCAAGTTACGGTGACGGTCCACACTCCGTTCTTACCCGGTGAGAAGGCACAACTGTTTTGGCAAATACGCAACGTCAAGCGAGTGAACCTGACGGGGTATAAGGTGGACCTTCCACAAGCCCTCACTCAGATTCAAAGGAAGAACCTGCGCATCGAGGACCTGGGGAGGACCAGGGGAGAACAAATTGCCTCTTGGTCCTTCACAACACCGGACGAGGGGAAGCATCGTTTCCACTGGCACGTGGGTGGGCTCGAGACCAAACAGACGACCGAGGCGATCTCGGTACCCTTCGACGAACCTGGTGCGTATCTCATCCGGGCGCAAGGGGTGAATCCCGAGAACAAGTCGGCTCAAAGCTGGTCCCTGCTGATCTTCTCCAATCTCTCCGCCGTCGCCAAGACCGACTCCGACCAGACGCTCGTCTTCGTAAGCGACGCCAAAACAGGCAAGCCCGTCCATGACGCCCAGGTCACCGTCCGGCGCGCCAACCCGGTAGTCTATCGAACCGGTATGACCGACGACGCCGGGCTGAGCGACATCAGATTTCCCTCTGATCGCTCGCACTCCTGGATCGCGGCGGTCAGGAAGGGCGACAGTCAGGCGATTTGTGCAGCCGGACACTATCGCTGGTCGTGGTGGGGTTACCACCGCCCATACAAGGTCTACGGGTTCACGGAGCGCCCGGTCTATCGCCCCGGACAGACCGTCAACTTCAAGCAGATCATCCGCGCCCACAAGGAAGGGACCTACGAGAACGTCCCTGGGGAGAAAGTCCGCGTCGAGGTCCGCAATCCGAAGGGCGAGACGATCTACGCACGCGATCACGTAACGGACGAGTTCGGTGCTCTGGAGGGGTCGCTGCCCATCAAGACCGACGCCCCACTGGGCGTCTACTTCATACAGGTTCTCGTTAAGTCTCAGAGGATAGGGAGGTGGGAGGTCCCGGGTAATAGCTTCCGCATCGAGGAATACAAGAAGCCCGAGTTCGAGGTAACGGTTGAGGCGGGCGAGGGAAGTTATCGCATCGGCGATGAAATGAAGATCAAGGTTTCCGCCCGCTACTATTTCGGGCAACCCGTCGTCGGCGCCGATGTCCGATTCCGCGTTCACAGGCAAGGGTATGCGCATCGTTACGAGTGGCCGCGACCCTATCCGTGGTACCACAGACACTGGGAGCGCGACGTGCGATGGTGGCCGTGGTGGCGGGAGGAATTCAACGAACTCGTCGCGATGGGGTCCGTCAAGACCGACGCCAGCGGGGAGGCCTTCGTCACCGTACGCGCCGATCCCATCGTGGGTCACGAGAAGCTCGACCTGAAATTCATCGTGGAAACCGAGGTCATCGACGCCTCACGCCGCGTCATCCGCGGACGTGGCGAGGTCAAGGTGACACACGCACCGTTCTTCGTCTACGCGAAGCCCGCGCAGAGAGTCTACGGCCCCGCCGACAGCGTGGAGATCAAGATCCGCACCGAAAACCCCAACGGAAAACCCATCGCGGGGGGATTTGAAGTGGCGGCGTGGCGCGTCGAGCGCATACGCAAGACCGTCGAGAAGGATGGTAGGAAGCAAGTCAAGTTCGAGGAGAAACTGGCGCAGAAGGTGTACGCGGAGCAGATCGATATTCCCGAAACGGGCCGCGCCCTCGTCCGCTTCGTCCCGGACATGACGGGTCACTTCAGGGTGATCGTCAAACAGGCGAATGTGGAGGAGGGCTCCAAAGGCGTCGAGGGCTCGTGCGATCTCTGGGTCGCGTCAAAGACGGGGGCCCAGGAGCATTACGCGTATAACGATCTGCAGCTTATCCCTTCGGACGATCAGTACGAGATCGGTCAGACGCTCCGCGTGCTTATCAACACGAGAAAGCCTGACAGTTACGTACTGCTCACCGGGGAGGCCGGGGACCTGCTCTTCCATCGCGTCGTGCACGTCGCAAAGAATTCAACACTCGTCGAACTCCCGGTCGCCAGGAACCTCACACCGAACTTCACACTGACCGGTACGCTCCTGCGGGACAACAAGACGTATCGAGATTCCAAGCAGATCGTCGTTCCCCCGACGGAACAGTTTATAAAGGTGGACGTTCAGACCGCCCCCGGATCGATGGGCGGGGGTCAGGACAATACGTATCAGCCGCGCGAAAAGACGAACATCCGCATCAAGCTCACCCACGCACCGACCGGTAAACCCGTGGTGGGCCAAGTCGCCGTCATGCTCGTCGATTCGAGCATCTACTACATCCAACCGGAGTTCCGCGAGGCGATCGAAAAGTCGTTCTACGGACACGTGCGAACCGTGAGCGTGGGAACGACGGACAGCTTCGCCGGGCCCGCCTCACTGAACCCTCACCTGCGCACGCTTCTGGGAGCCAGCCTCAGGTCGCGCGCAGGAGCCTTTGCGGAGATGGACGCGATGGCGGCGCCCGCCGGAGCACCTCCAATGAAAAAGGCCTTGGAAAAAGCGGATAGTTCCAAAGAGGAAGCCGCCCTCGCAGAGACAATCGTCCGTGAGGATTTCCGCGATACGGTACTGTGGGCGGGGACGGTGGTGACCGATGATGACGGAATAGCCGAAATCCCCGTCACGCTCCCCGATCAGCTCACCACCTTCGCGCTCCACGTGATCAGTTTCGACAAGGACACACGCGTCGGTCAGGGGCGGGCGGACGTGGTTACCTCCAAGCGAATCATCGTCCGCCTGGAGTCGGGCCGCTTCTTCACCGAAGGCGATGAGTCCTACGTCACCGTTATCGCGCACAATTACTTCGAGCAGTCCCAGGACCTGAAGGTGGATTTGGCCGCCTCGGATAACCTTCGCATCCACAAGGCGAACGTGGGGGGGAAGTGGAGAGACTACGAGGTGGGCGAGGCGTTGGACGTGACGGTTCCGGGCGGTGGGGAGGTGCGTGTGGACTTTATGACGACGGCGCTGCGAAGCGGTGAGGTGAAACTGCTCGCCCGCGCCCGCGGTGCGACCGAATCCGACGCCATCCGCCTGACCAAGCAGATCATTCCCTGGGGAGCGAAGAAAATCGTCGCGGGAGGCGGAACGCTCAAGGGAACTGAACCCCAAAGCGATACGTGGTCGTTCGTGGTCCCCGACGAAATCAAGGACAAGTCCCAGACGCTCACGGTTACGCTGAACCCGTCGGTGGCGGCGGTCGCGCTCGACGCCCTCCCGTTCGTCGCCCGCTACCCCTACGGATGCGTCGAGCAGACGATGTCCCGCTTTCTCCCCACCGTCGTCATGCGAAAGACGCTTGCGGACGCGGGTGTGTCCCTGGACGAGATACGCCGCCACATCGAACAACAATCCGCCGCCGACGAGAAACTCGCAGCGAAGTACGAATTCCTCCGCAGACGAGTGAACAGCAACCCGGTCTACTCCTCCGCGGAAGTCAACAAGATGATCCGCAGCGGGATCAACCGCCTCATGGACATGCAGCATCGCGACGGAGGGTGGGGATGGTGGAAGCACGGTGATTCCGATCCGTACATGACGGCGTACGTCGCTTACGGTCTCTCCGTCGCGCGCAGGTGCGACGTGCAGGTCCCCCGCGGGCGCGTCGAAAAGGTTCTGCGTTTCCTGATCCGCCGCGCCTCACTGCCCAAACGCGAGGACGAGAAGGACTGGTGGAGGAGGCATCTCGACAACGACAACACGCGAATATACATGCTCTACGTCATCTCCGAGCTCGAGGAGGGGCATATTCAGAGGGGCAAGCTCGCCGAGCACCTGACGCGGATCTACGAATCGCGCGACGAATTGACGGACTACGGGAGGGCGTACCTCGCCCTCGCCCTGCACGCGGCGCGGCGAGGCGAAGAGGCGAAGATCGTCGTCGAGAATTTCCAGAACACCGCCGTCGTCGACGAGAAAACCAACACCGTACACTGGGGCCGCTCCAGCGGATGGTGGTACTGGTATCACGGGGCCACCGAGACGACCGCGTGGGTGATGCAGGCGATGCTCACCGTCTGCCCGGAAAACGAGTACGTACCGATGTCGGTGAACTGGCTGGTGCGGAACCGCCGCGAGCTGGCGTGGGCCAATACGAAGGCGACCGCGATGGTGGTCTACGCCCTCGCCCGCTTCGCCAGGATAAGCGGGGAACTCCAGTGCGATCAGACGTTCGAGGTCACCATCGACGATTCTCTCCACCGGACCATCACCGTGACGCGCGAGAACCTCTTCACCTTCGACGATCGCATCGTGATCGATCCCGATCAGCTCGCACCTGGTGAGCACACGATAAAGATCGCGCGGGCCGGGAGGGGGTCCCTGTATTGGGGTGCGTACCTGAATTACTTCACGACGGCGGAGAGGATTGAGGGCGGGGGGAATCAGCTTGCGATCGAGCGGAAGTATTTCCGCCTCGTCCCGGAGAAGTTCACGAACACCCGAAGGGTCTGGAAAGACGGAAAGGTCGTCACGGAGAAATTCCCCGACGTCCGCCACAAGAAGACACCCCTGGAATTCGGGGCTGAGATCGCGAGCGGTGACTTGATTGAAGTTAACCTGACGATCAGAGCGGACAATCACCTCGAGTACATGGTGTTCGAGGACCCGAAGCCCGCCGGCTGCGAACCGTACAGGCTCACCAGCGGGGCGTCATACGCCGGTGGTACCTACGCCAACATGGAGCTTCGCGATACGAAGGTGGCGTTCTTCGCCAACTACCTGCGCAAGGGCGAGCAGAAGCTGCTCTACAAACTCGTCTGCGAGCAACCCGGTACGTTCCGCATACTAC
>SDBT01001796.1_pt1 | contig 38337 bp, 55 predicted proteins | sample 2277101 | NCBI WGS metagenome assembly SDBT01 (sample SAMN10404973, study PRJNA504765) | marine sediment metagenome | isolation source: marine sediment core GS10_PC15, 103 cmbsf | place: Arctic Ocean: Southern Knipovich Ridge | collected 2010 | reverse complement strand
CTATCCTGATTCCACTCAATCTTCTAACACCAATAATCATTCTGAAACTATTACATAGGAGGAAGCATGACACAAGAAAATCCAAGCACTAGAGGTCTAATAGATGGAGATTTGTTCTCCCCACTGCGGAGGATTACTGGCATCTTAGACAGTATGCCTACGGAGCCTAGAACCTGGGGAGAAGGTGAGAAGGCTAGAACAACTACTCAAGTGACTCTCAACCTCAGAGACTTGGAGGTCATTGAGACTGTTGAGCCTTATCACTACCCTATATTCTCGCCTCAGTTCGGGCAGTCTAATAGGAAGAAGTCCAGATGGGGAATACTATCTGAATCCTTCAATGAGATAGTGGATTCTGTCCTTACTGCCGAGCAGAAAGACCCAGACAATCCTAACTTCATACCACCAAAGAATAGAACTGATATTAAGGATTGTATAGGCAAGAGGATAGGTCTAGTGATGTCAGATGGAGATGATGGCAGGCCTGCAGCGCCTATGCTCTATGATGGCAGAGCTGACCAGGATAAGCCTACCCCTACCTGGAGAGTCTATTCAGTGGAAGGCTTCGGAGTTGCTGGTGGTCAAGGAGTGACACCACTGGATAAGGCCATGACTATGCTGGATGGCAAGACGCTAGCTGACTTCAATGCAGCTGCCTTGGCTGACCCTATAGTCCGAGGAGATGCTACTCTTCTGGCATCCATCTCTATGCCTCCATCTGCACCTACATCATTCAGTAATACTATGGTTGCTTCAGGACAGTTCACTGTAGATGAGAATGGAGTATATCATAAAGCAGGAGGTCAGTAATGGCAGGAGGAGAAGTACAAGAGAACACTATCACTTCACTTAGAGAGGAGTGCCAGAACTTAGCTGAGGAGATACTAGTATCCCTAAGAGACATATCTGCTATGTCAGCAGAAGAAGTTAAGGATACTAGCACTAATGCTCCATCAGATTACCCTAACATTCCTTCTAATATAGCAGGACTTATAGACCTAAGAGGTACGCTGAGAGTTATTCTTAGTGTACTGGTAGAAGGTGTAGTTAGGAGGATTAAGTAGCTTAACAAAAGAATAGGCTTGCTGGTGTATGCAGTCCCAGAAGTGGGTAGAGTTGCCAGCAAGGTGCCAGCTACCAAAACCGTGAGGTTAGGACACTTAGAAGAAAACTTGTAGCAGGAATAAAGGCAAGATTACCGCCAAGTGGCTACTAGCTGGCACTAACTACACAGCCTATAGGGAGGTTGGTAGCTCGCAGAATACGGGGTCACCTCCTTTCGCTGCGGAAGAAGTTCTACTCAATCGCACCTTCCTATAGGCCAATAAAGGAGAACTATGAAAAGATTAGATAACCCAGAACTCAAGCGTAGAATCCTTACTCACCTCGCTGACCAGTACAACATAATGGAGGTCAGAGCTCCTAACCATCTTAGCAGCTATGTATACTGTAGGACTAGAACATTCCTAGACCAGAAGCAGGCCACAGAACCTACCGAGCAAGAGGTCATGTTGTTTGCTTTAGGTTATGGGCTACAAGATGTCCTGACACCTAAGGATGCAGAAGCTCCAATCATCGAGAGGGATGGTATCATCTACAGTCCTGATATGATTCTGTTAGGTAGGCAGAACGAGATAAAGACTACAAGGAAGTCCGCCAAGTACCACTTCACAGATGATGCTATGCCTGAAACTTGGTTAGCCTACATGGAAGGTGGCTGCTACATGATGGGAACAAATGAGTACGACCTGATAGTCCTCTACATGATGGGCAACTACTCTCCACCATTCCCTCAGATATATGCTGATACTATTGTCTTTGAACCTCAGGAACTAGACGATAACTGGCAGATGATACTCCAGAATAAAGCAGTACTAGACTATGCTCTAACTAATAACATTCCTCCTACTCCATTTATGCACTGCCACGACTGGGAGTGTAAGTACTGTAGGAATCAGTTAGTCTGCCAGAGTATAGCAGGAGCTAGTAGTAGACAGCTAGAGGAGGATAAGAAACTATGGAACTAGAAACTGTACTATGGTTTGCTACTACATTCATAGCAGGAGTAGCAGTAGGAGTAGTAGTAGGTTACCTCAGATTAGCACAGTGGTATAGAAGAAGGACTGGCAGGAGTCTTTGGCAGGAGGCTAGGCATGGTAGATGACTACATAGGCATAACAGCAATAGTAGGAGATGAAGGTACTGGCAAGACTACTATGGCTCTAACCTTCCCTCTGCCTATCTTCCACATGGACATAGACTTAGGAGGCTTCAGACGAGCAGCGTGGAGGCTAGGAGACATCAGAATCAAATTATGCTCATTGGATGAGGATATTAGCAAGATAGACTGGAGTCAGTATGATGTAGTAACCAAGTCATACCCCAAACCTATCCAGATGAATAAACTATTAGGTCAGACATTTGAGCAGACATCTACTAGAGCTACTGTGCAAGTGCCCAAGAGGATTGAGGGTATGAGAGAACTATGGCAGCAGATAGTAACAGACTTTGTAGCAGTATGCCAGAGTCCTGCCAGAACTATCAACCCTGACTCTTCCACTATGCTATGGACTATTGACCACAACTCAACTATGCAAGAAATACAGGAAAGGCAAATAGCTCAAGGTATAGGCCCAGACCATAAGGATTTTAGAGAGCGACTACAGCAGTATGAGTACGGCTCTGCTAATGAAAGAATGAGGACTCTATTCCAGACTGCCAAAATGTTCAGCAAAGAACTGGCTCTAACTCATTATCCAACTGATGTCTATGGTCCTGTGCCTGATGGTAGAGGAGGTATGACTCAGGGCAAGACTGGTCGGCTAAAGATGGATGGCTTTGGTGAGACAGCTAAGATGGCTGATGCTGTACTATGGACTAGGATTGCTGAGCAGGTGGAGCAAGGAGGCAACACTGTTAGATATCCTGTTGCCAAGTTCACCAAGTGTGGAATAGAAGGTATGGGCTTGAGGGCAGTAGGTATGGAGATAATGGCTAGCTATGAGGCTATTATAAACTTGAGGAATATGATGAGAGGAGGAGCTAATGCCTAAGTTGTATTGCGATGCTAATCCTTCTGGCATAGCCTATCACCTTGATGGCGGAGGTAGTGGTTATCAGCCTCTACCAGCAGGTCATACCTCTATGGAGGCAGAGTATATGGCTATTGTCTATGGCCTTAATGAGTACTTCCTCAAGTGGAATAAGGAGCTAGATGCTAGGCAGTATGACATGACTAGGGAGAGTAGAGATGCAGTGCGAGGGAGTGGAGATGATATGTTCTTCAAGGTAGCTACTCCATCTCAGGAGACACCTAGACCATTGCCTCCTGCAGTGCTAGTACTATGTGATAATGAGGTAGTAGTTAAGCAGTTGTCTAGGCAGTACCATATAGGCGCTGACAACCTTAGGAAGCTAGCTATGAGAGTATGGCAGATGACAAAGAATGTGGAGGTCAAGTATGAGTGGGTGAGTAGGAAAGAGAACCTAGCAGGAATGATGCTAAAGTAAAGGAGATAACTTATGATTACAGACACAGTCCAGAAACAGATACAGATGGAGCAGAGAGATGTTAACTATATCTTGCCTCGATACATCGTCAACTATCTATTCCAGTCAAAGAATGAAGACCCAGTAGAGATAGTCTTCCCAATGTTCTCCTCAGTACCACATCCTACCAAGCCTGGTGTCAAGGTGCCTATCCGCTGGGTGCCTGAGATAAGTCCTGAGGCTATGGAGATTAAGGTAGATGGTGCTGGTGTAGCAGAGGCTACTGAGGAGGAGATAGCTGCTAAGGATGAGGTAGATGAGATGAGGAAGGCAGCAAAGGCAGCGATAGAGCCTGCCCCTGCCCTTTCACTAGCAGATGAGATGGGCGATGAAGATGCCTATCCTGAAGAGCTATCTCCTGCCAGAGCTGCCTTTGCCGAAGTTGCTAAGGAAGAACCACCAGCAGAACCTGAGGCTGAGGCTACTGAAGTACCACCACCCACCTCCTCCCCCCTCACAGATGTTCCAACAACTAGAGAAATCAAAGGTCCTCCATCAGGTCCTACCCTACCACCTGGCACTCCACTAGACAACATGGCACCTAGAGATAGAACAGACCAGACAAGAGTGGCTAAGGACCTGAGGCCAGAGCCTGAGATAGATGAGAGTAAGGAAGTAGAGACAAGCATAGAGAAGCCAAAGGAAGAGTAAATGATTCTTGCAGACAATAGTGAGCCTGCTGAACTCATCAAGCTAATCCAACAGGCTGTGCCAGTGGTAGTATCTCCTCTGAACCAGATGAGAATCTCGGACTACTTCTTTGGTAACTACATAGGCGAGAGGTTGCAGTTCGGAAGAGTTCAGGCTGGAGAGCTGCTAGGTGATATTGACTCAATGGAGGATGAGTTACGCAGGTACTATGAGCAAGCTGATAAGAACTACCAAATTATAGAGGGCATCATCAGTCCTATCAGACTAGCAGTTAAAGGAAAGCAATCCTATACTACTGCCACTACTAGAGGTACTAGCGCAGGACTTTACGCTTACAAGGTAGGAGATAACTTTATATCAGAGCATAGCTATAATGCTACAGCATCTATGCTATATGTGTGGATTCACCGCCTTGCCGAGGCAGGCATCACTACATACTGGACTGTCAACTGGGTAGAGACCGCAAGGCTGCTTATGACTATCTACCGCAATGAGCAGAAGCCTCCAGAGGAACACTCTACACTACAGAGAGTCATCAGGCCTAGGATACAAGTCAAGGAGCCTGAGCCTTTCCTCAAAGCAATGATGTTTCTATCTAATGCCTATAAGCTACAGATTGGAGAGACTAGGGCTAAGGCTATAACTGATAAGTTCTGCAATATCCTAGACATAGCTACCAGTAGTGTGTCTGACATTATGGAGATAGAGGGTATAGGGAAGAAGATGGCAGAGAAGATATTATCAGCATTAGGCAGAGAGATATAGTGCCTTACAAAGACCCTGAAATAAGAGGTTGGATGAAGCGTGTGAGTAAAAGAAATAAGACGCATCCAGGTTGGAGGCAGATATACATAGACAGCCTTGGTATGTGCCAGTATCCAGATGATAAGTATGGCATCTGCGGTAATATCCTTATAGAGTTTCATGAGCCATTCGGAGAAAGCCGTAGGAACGAATTGAAGTTCCAGCAGAGAATATGCTTATGCAGAGACCACCATACTGAGATGCATGGCGAGAGCTACAACTTACCTATGATTGCACCAACTAAGATACATGAGGATATAGACCTAGAGATATATATAGCTGGAGGTTACCAGAAGTGGCTTAAGAAATTTGGATTAGTAGACAAGTGGATTGGAGGAGAACAGTTACCATGTATGATAGAAACTTATTCGCAGCTGAGTATGAGCGTAATGAGCAAGGATGGATAAAGTTTCCTGCTGACTCCGACTACCGCAAGAGGATATTTCCTGAGAAAGTCAACACTCATCCAGCCAAGGCTAATGTCTATCTAGTACAGGCTATCATAGAGTATGTATCAGAGCCAGAGGATACTCTCCTAGATATTATGGCTGGTACTGGTACTATCTTAGTAGGTGCTCTTATAGACCGCAGAGTAATCTGTGTGGAGATTAGTGAGAAGTTCTATAAGATGCAGCTGGCATCAGTAGCTATGATGGAAGAGATAGCACCAGGCATTAGTGGCATGGTGAGTACTATCAATATGCCTTGCCAGACATTCCTACCAGTACCTAACCTTGCTAACCATATCATCTTCTCACCACAGTATGCTGGTATTATGAAGACCAAGGGTACTGATAGCTGGAATGTAGATACAGGATATGACTTTGCTGAGTATAGTAAGTCATCGCTGAACCTTGGTACTATGTCAGAGTTCATCTGGGCAGAGGAGATGGAGAGAATATATAAGAAGTGTTATGAGACTATAACAGCTCTAGGCAGTATGACTCTGATTGTCAAAGACCATATGAGACAGGGTGATAGAGTACTACTAACACAGAAGGCTATAGAGTCTAGCCTTAGAGTTGGCTTTACTTATGACCCTGCTGAGCATTGGAAGTGGGCAGCACCAGGGATGCCTTATACTGCTGCTAGGAAGGCTAAGGGGATAGAGGTAGTGGAAGATGAGTCAATTATAGTATTAAGAAAAGGAGGCTAAAATGACTAGACCAGATTGGGACACCTACTTCTTTCGTATTGCTAGTAAGGTAGCACAGAGGTCAACTTGTCCAAGAGCATCAGTAGGAGTAGTTATAGCCAAGGATAATAGGGTACTATCTACAGGCTATAACGGTGCTCCTCCTGGCGAAGAGCACTGCATAGATGTAGGATGCTTAATGGTAGATGACCACTGCAAAAGAACCATCCATGCAGAGGCTAATGCAATAGCACAAGCAGCCAAGTATGGAGTATCTATTGATGGAGCAACATTGTACTGCTGGAGCAACATACCAATACCTGTCTGTTCTAAGTGCGAACAGTTTGCTAAGGCAGCAGGTATCACTACGATATATAAGAGTTTATAGTGCCAGTATCTTACTATGGAGACGGTAATCCTAAGGAGCGCTTCCAGTACTTCTTAGACAACCCTCCTGCTGCTATCTCTATAGATGTTGAGACAGTCAGCCTCAAGGAGCGTATGCCTATAGGCTTTGCTATAGCATTCTCACCTTATGAGGCTTTTTACTTCCAAGTCCATCCAGAATCACCACAAGAGCTTAGCCTGCTAGCTCCTCTACTAAGTAATCCTAGAGTATGCAAGATAGCTCACAACATGATGTTTGACTTAGGTGTAATACCTATGATTCCTACACTACCAGAGCTAGACCGTAGCAGCCTCTGGGATACTAATGTAGCAGCTAGACTACTAGGTAGGATAGAAACATCTCTAGGTGTACTGGCTAGTGATGACCTTAATAGATACGATGTTGAGGATGCTGCATCACTCATTAGGAGATACAAGCTTGGCGGTACTATGTTAGATGTGCCTTCCGAGGAAGTAGCTATCAAGTGCCAGAAGGATGCCAAAGTAGCTTATGCTTTGTATCTCAAGTATCTACCAGAGATTATAGAGAAGTATCCTGATTACTTCCAAGTGGAGATGGCTGTCATCCCTGTGCTGATTGACCTTAGCCTCAGGGGTATACAAATAGACCAACAGGCTAGAGCCACTCTAGAGGCACAGTATGAGGATGAAGTAGAATTCTATCGTAGGCAGGTAGTATCCTATGGAGTTGATAACCCTGGCAGTAGTCAGCAGATAGGATATGTACTAGCTAAGAGAGGTAACTTCCTACCATTCACTAGGAACAAGAAGAGACCTCAGCTGTCTACTAAAGAAGCTAACTTAGAGTTCCTTGATGACCCTATGGCAGCAGCAGTGCTAGGCTATAGGAAGAAGTCCAAGTTCCTTAGTACATACCTTAAACCTCTAGCTGGAGAGGAAAGGTTCTACACAGAATACTATATGGAGACTGTAGTAGGCAGACTCAACAGTCGCAATAGGAATATCCAGAACATACCATCAGCAGATAAGGAGACAGGAGACCCTGGTGCAAGGTTCATGCTCTTGCCTGATAGTGGAGTGTTCACCACTGGAGACTACAGCAGAGAGCATCTCTATATACTAGCAGAAAAATCTCAAGACAGAGATATGCTAAGGATACTTAGAGACCCTGACAAAGCTAAGACTGACCTCCATCAGCATACCGCAGATGAGATGAGAGTACCAAGACCGCTAGCTAAGACTCTTAACTTTGCAGTTGCTTATGGTGCTACTGCCAAGACCATTAGTGAGCGGGCAAAGATTAAGGATATAAGAAGATGTGAGAGGCTACTAGATGGTTGGTTCAGGACTTACAAGGGTGTGGCAGACTGGGTACAGACAGTGCAGAGAGAAGGACTAAGGAATGGTTGGGCAGAGCCTACCTTGTTTGGTAGGAGGATAAGAATACCTGAAGAGAACCAGGATGCTATGAAGAGGAAGGCTGTTAACTATCCTATCCTAGGCTCTGATGGTGAGGTTATTAAGAGAGCTATATTGCTATGTGTTAAGGAAGGTCTAGCTCCTGCTATGGCTATCACAGTGCATGATAGTATCACCTGTGATGGAGATGTGCAGTTTCCAGTAGAGGAGCTAGAGATGATACCAGGATTCAGGATACCATTTGAAGTAAAACAGACATGGAGGTGGGAGTAATGGACACATTTGATAAGTTAGTAGAAGATGAGAGGCAGAGGCAAGAAGAAAAGTGGGGTGAACAGAATCATAGTTTTGACAAATGGATGGTAATACTTCTTGAGGAAATAGGAGAAATGTCTAGAGCTTCACTGGAGCAGTATAAAAACCCAAACAAAGCGCAGGCAGAAAGTAACAGATTCTACTTAGGGCATGAACTTATACAAGTAGCTGCTGTTGTTAAAGTTATGTGGGAGTGTGGAGATAGGAATAATTGGCTATGAAATTACTAATAGCCTTTACTATTATACTCCTCCTCTACCTTCCTATCATACCCCAGTCATATGAGGAAGTATCTACCCACCAGACTATAGAGGAGTATACTATAACAGAGCCTTACACTGAGCAGGTCAGAGTGCTTAGAGAATCAGTACAATGGCAGGAGTCTGAGGCATATAGGATATGGAATGGTAGTATCAAGACTAGCATTGAGGATGCTAGACTACCAGATAGTCCTTCAGGCAGATGGGTAAGTAGTTACTACTGGACTACCAAGCCAGTTGAGAAGTATAGGAATGTGGTTAAGTATAAGGTAGTTAACTACCCAATAGTAGAGGAACATACTAAGATGGTATCAGTAGCATCACTAATACAATAAGGAGATAGAATGATGGAAAAGGAATTAAAGAAAGAACTAGAATTGCGTGGCACAGCAGAGGTTATAGGTGAAGTTGTCACCCAGGTAACACAAGCCATTGATGAAACTACGGATAGTGTAAAAATGCTTGTATTTGGTGAGATGGTGGAGAATAAAATCAAGCCTATTGAGGAATGTTGCGCTGTCTGTAACAAATGGCAGACACACAGATTTGATAACGTTGCACAATGTCAAGAACGCCAAAAGAGAGATGCTGAGGCAAGAGGTTTCACAGAGATAATATGTCCTACGCAGTTCAAAGACTCCTAGCGCTCACAATAACATTGCGGAGGCAAGGTTGGCAACTAATCCTCACCTCCGCTTCAGAGGAGGCTAGCCAGTTGAACTGACTAGCTACCCACTATTATAGCTTGGCATTTGTCTTACTGAACTCTGAGTATAATCGCCTATGTACTGTTTCCTATCCCGCCAAATCGCCCAAGCCTCATTCCTGCGCTCAATAGCCTCATCCCTGAATCGGTCTGCCATAGCCATGTAGCCTCCAGCAGCCTCAATGTAAGTACTAGCTGCTCGGAGGTATGCACTGACTTCAGCTAGTCTGGCTTCTGCTTCTCTGGCAAAGAGTGATGCTATAGCAGTATATCCTGCTGACTTCTCTATGAATGAGCGTAGGTCACTTATACGTTGCGCTGCTTCTTGTGTGTAGGCTAGAGCAGCATTGGTTCTGTTAGTAGCATTCTGTAAGTACATAGCTCGGTCAGTTTCATAGGCTCCTACCAAGGCTGACTTGACAGTCTCAGCATATCTACGGTAGGCTTCCATTACCTCTGTGCCTTCACCACCGACTGCGTTAGTGTTCAATAAGGCATCACCAGTCTCAAGGTATGTCTTGATGTCAGGTTCAGTACCACCAGCAACATAGTCAACAGTTTCTATATACTTTGCCCTTACAGCATTAGCTACAGTAATATCATTAGCTACTAAGTCCAGATAGGCTTTGGATGCAGCTAGAGCAGCCTCAGTAGCAACTCTCAGTCCAAGACCGATGCTTGTCAGTTGACTAACTGCATCATTATCACTATTATTATCAAGGTACTTCTTGATATTAGTCAATGCAGTACCTAATAGCGTATGAGCAGTATTGGCACTGGCTAGTCTAGTAGCTGTAGTGTTCAACTGATTCTCAGCAGCTATCTCTTGCTTCAGAGCATATGTGAATAGAGCATAGGCACTGGCAGCAAGGATAACTGTGTTCTCTAGAAACTCTGGTACTGAGCTAGGTGAGTATTCAGTAGGTGGTTGATGTTCTGCTGCGTAATATAACCGTATATGTTTGTCCTCTGCCATAAACCCCTGTGTGTCCGCTTCAGGGCCTCCTGTCACGCCCAGAATATTGCCCCATACATCAAATGGTATGAAAGATTGAGGTACTTTGCCAACTGGGTACTCTGCCCTCTCTACTCGGATAAGGTCAGCTAAGGAGGATAGGTCAACTTCAAGCTGGCTCTTGACATAGGAGATGGTGACAGTATCACCAGCTACTATACCTCCATCTTCAATAGCCTTAATCCTGCCATTCGCATAGTCTATGTAGAAGTCTGTATTCCTTGTAAGAGCATTAGCATCTACATCAGTCACACTAGTCTCACTACCCCACTTGACAGGCTTATTAGCTAGACTGACCCAGACAGCAGTGTAAGGCCCGTAGCCTATATCCAGTAGGTCTGCAGATGAGAAGTTCCCATCTAACTGGTCTACCTTCACTGAGGTCACAGTCTTGAAGTACTTCTTACCATCAAGGGTCTTGCTGCGCCCAAAGGTATAGTTGAAACGCTCTTCAACACCCAGGTTAGCCTCGTCAGTACCTATGACAATCACTGACAGAGCTCTTACACTATTGTTGACATCAGTGAGAGTCATCCTCAGTGTTCGAGGAACATCAGGCTGACCGTCAATGCCAACAGCACTACCTGCTGATACAAGTGATAGGTCCTCGTCAGCCACAACTGCATCAAGGCTAGTATCTGCTGGCATAGTAACAGACTCAGCCAATACAGTAAACTGTAAGCTCTCCTCATAGGTCTTCTCCCTAGGTAGCATTCTACTGAGGTCTGATATTGCTCTTTCAATAGCACGGTTGAACTCAGCATCAGTTATCTCAGTGGTAGTCCTGAGGTCAGTCTTCAGGTCTGTCCGCATCTGCAAGCGTGTCTTTCCACCCATAATTGCCTCCTATGCTTTATGATTAAGATTATGCAGTAAGTGAACCCTAAATCTAGATAGGTCATCTGATATTCGGATTGTACCTTGCCCATCACAGGCATGAATGATGATAGGCTTGTCAAGTGGTGGAGGCATATTCGACATGGTTATGCTTAGTATAAAGCAGTCACGCTCCTCACCATCATCATCTGTCCAGATGGCAGGTATTCCAGGCTTATCTATTAAGTTACAGCCAAAGTGCGCCCACATCTCACAGCCAGTAGGACCTGCATAGGTTCTTGGGCACTGAGCACTAAATACTGGGCAGAATGGCATAGCTACCTCCTCCCATTCCAGACTGAATAGTCTTCTGAGTTTTCCTCATTATGCTTTACATAGCCTATAGTTATTGCGCCTGTAGAGTTAGCACCAGCCACAGTGTACTTAACTACAGCATCACGCCAGCCTTGCATCCTACCCTGAACTGAATGTGTTATTCTTACAGCCTCATTAGTTAGGAGGATAGTTACCAGTGTCTCAGTGTGGTCAACATCAGTTACAGTTATAGTCACAGTACCAGCAGAGACCTTAATAGCTGTGAAGAATATGTCAGTTATCTCAATAGAACCACCCTTAATAGGAGTAGCAATAGCAGTCGCTCCAACCTGTGCATTAGTCCAGCTAACAGACTTCCACTGTCCATACTTCTGCTTGTAGTTGAGTGTAGACAAAGCATATCCATAAGGAGTTAGGAATTGCTCAACAACCTTCTCTAGTGCACCTACTATTTTTATAGCCCACATGAGTTACTCCTAGTGAGAAGCATGGTAGTAGAATGAGACGTAGCCTCTGAAAGTATTATCGTTCCCTTCATTGTAAAGAGAGAATACCTCATTAGGCGGTACTATCCAGCCACTTCTCTTTTCCCACTTGAGTGGTGTAGTAGTGAATATAAACCTGCCAGCCTTGGTAGCAGTTCCACCAAAGGTAGTAATATCAGTTCCACCAGCAGCTATAGTATAAAAGTCACCCTGCGCTCCACCTGCTTTACCAGACCTCAGATTTACAGGAACCAATACAGTACCGCCAGCAGCATAAGCAAAGGTCTCGTTCAGGTTTGCCTCCACGTAGGTAGTATCTTTGAAGACTGCTACCCATATAGTTATAGATGTAACAACCAGGTTCATTGTACTATGACCATTCTTGATTACAAAGATGTGCTCTGCACCATTAGTAGCAACCCCATCAAGGTCCAGTACATAGCTATCTCCTTCAAGGGCTGATGAATGGTCTTCATTGTAGATAGCAGAGGATGTCTTTAATCTTCCGTCCTTATCTACATCTGCTGTGTTCTTTCTACCCCATCCCCATATCTCCATTAGTCTCCTCCTTCCAGTTCCTCGTCTGAGCCCAAACTCAAATGGGTAACTGTGTCTTTAGTATTGTCTCTGATTTCCTCAAGTAAGTCTAGTTGCTGCTCTAGCAGTTCTTCCATCTTCACATACTCACCTCCTATTATATACCAGTCTGAACCATCACAGATAATCCAGATGTACTGGTACTGCAAGTGCATCTTTACTGACACCTCACCATCTATTGTCTCAGTATTGGCATCACCTTCGATAGTCACAACATTACCAGTACTATCTACCTTCTTTATAACATATACCTTATGAGTATTACTGACAGCTGATGGTAGAGTTAGAGTTATGCCACCTCCACTGGCATCTACCAGTACTACCATCTCAGTGCTGAGAGTGAATGTGGCAGTCTTAGTAGTAGTCCTGAACTCCCCACTGTAGATGTAGGACACAGTGCCAGGAGGTATGATAGGTGCTCTGCGCTCAAAGTCCTGCCCAGTGACATCTAGGCCTGAGCCTACAGGAGTATCTACTGGTCGGCCTGTTTTATCTTTTCCCACCGAAGAATGTCCTTCTCATAAACTTAGTATATGACTTGAATCTCTCAGCTACCTCACCACCAAAAGTCTCTCCTGCCTCCTCCTCCCAAGGAGTTATCCTTCTCCATATCTCTTTTATAGTTCCTAAAGGCACTGCTGCTCTGAGAGTTGCTCCTATGACTTCTCCAAAAGTTGGAGGCTCCTCCCGCTCTGGAACTTCAAATACACCAGGAGGAGTTACAATACCAGGCATAGTAGGAAATATTGCAGGTCTTCTAGCAGGTGGCTTAGGTGGAGCAGTAGGCTCAGGCCACTCAGGTGGGGCAGGTGGAGGTGGTGCAGGAGTCTGCTGCTCTGGTATCTCTAGCTCCTTCCTCACCTTACGCTCTGCTATCTCTATAGTATTACTAACATCACCAAGGCTTAGTATCATTCTGAAGAATCCAGGTTTATAGATATGGCGGATGCCAGTTACCCTAGCAAAGTCATCTGATGGCAGAGGTGCAGCATTGGCGATAGTGAAAGTTTCAGCAAGGCAATCATTAGTTGGAGTACCTGTAAGAACACATACATATATATCTTCTCTGTGATGTAAGATATGAGGATAAGCATAGCTACCTGCTAGACCTGTTAGATTATCAACCTCAGACCCTATAGTACCATCAGCTCCAATAGCTATAGTACGAATCAACCAGTTGCCTCCATCACCATAGGTATATACATAGACTCCCCCAGAGATGCTTAGCATACTGTAAGGACTACCTGACAAGTTAATAGTATCTATCTCTGCACCAATAACACCTGCAGGTGATATAGACCTAGTTGCCATCCTATGTGTTGCCTCATAATAAGTAAGAACATAGTTGTTTCCTCCAATAGGAATAATCTGAGGCTTATTACCATTACCAGCTGAGTCTACGGCAGCAGTAGCTATAACTGCACTGATAATACCAGCATCACTAATAGTAAAGGTATCAAGTTGAGTGTTCTCTACCAGCTGGTCAATAAGTGTGGCATAGAGACTTCCAGTGCAGTGGACAAATGCTACGCCCTTATTCTGCCCAACAGCTATAGTTAGTGTGCTTAATACAGCACCTAAGTTGCCAGCAGTATCAATAGACCAAGTTTTGATAGTAAGGTGAGTGGATGTTGCTCCACCCTGGTAGGCGAAGGCAAAGACATTTCCATAAATATGAAGAAAGTTCTGGGCCTCTCCTCCACAGCGATTAGTTTCAAACTCTAGAGTATCTATAACTACCCCAATGGTACCTGCATTGGTTATGCTAAAAGTCTTGCAGAAGCCATCGGTATCTACACCTGAATAAGCTACTGCAAATATACCATCATGGGCCTTTATAATAGAAGGAGTAACTCCTCTACTACTATCAAAAGTCAAAGTGCTAATCGCCGCACTAATAGCACCAGAAGCATCAATAGAGAATGTCTTGACTCTTCCTAGTGAACTACCATCACCATAGGCTACTGCATAGACACTACCATGCACACGGCAGATGGAAGGACTATAACCCTCAGTATCCAATATGAGAGCACTTATAATTGAGTTGCCAACATCACCTATTGCCATTAAGATAATCTCCTATCATATGCTCCTATCCTATCGTATAGCTCCACTCGGCAGTCATGAGGAGCATACATTCTGCCAGCAAGAGCTTCCATCTTAGCTCTAGCTAATACTGCTGCTGCTCGGTTATCTGCATCAGCTTGAGTGGTGAGCTCAGGTGCTATTACTATCTTGACGATAGTATCATAGGCAGTTATCTCAGTAGCATCACTAGCTTCACCAGTTATTATATCTGCCCAGAGACCATCAGCACCCTCATTAGCAAAGCAATATACATGGTTAGGGATTAGTACATTCCTGCGCTCTATGTATTCATAGAAGTATGGCGCTTGGTCAGAGTAGTAGGCTATGTTCTCATCATCGGTAGTCTGAGGATACTTGACTTCAAACTCAAGGCTAGCTTTAGGTCTTAGGTAACTCTTAGTCATATTGATGAGGCGATAGATTATCTGCCCAGCACGCTCAAAGGGTTGAGTGTTGATGTCGAATTGAGGCTGGAGAGTATCCATGATGCTATCATCTTCTGCCAGTGCTGCTAGAGTCATGCTAATCTCAGACAGAATAGCAGTTATGATAGCATAGATAGTATCAGTAGTATAGGCCTGCGTGTAGAATGGAGGATTGCCTAGGCGTATGGGCATCTCCCTAGCCTTAGACCACATACCTTCCAGTTCTAGTAGTACTACCCTTCTACCCTGAGCATTTATATCCTGCTGATGCTTCACCCAGAGGCGAGCAGTTTGAGAGTACCTTGCAGTATCTCCAGCACAGATATAACCATACCCAATCTCAGTCCAGTAGCCCTTCAGATTGGGTATAGTCTTATCATCATCTCTGAGGATGATGGAGGCGTAGTCATTGTAAGGTTCTTCTTGGTGGTCTATGGATAAGATGCGCCTGCTAGCCTGGTCGGAGGAGTAGTTATAGGTAGGGTTTCCATCTGCACTAGTGAATAGCAGATAGATATAGGGAGTATTAGTAGCTGCGTTCTGAGCAGTGAGTAGGTCATCATGGATAATCCTTGCCATAGTAGCTCCTATGGAATGGCAACTTCTGTATCTATGTCTGCATTAGCCTTGGCTATGATAGCCAGATTCCTTGCTGGAAGAGGGTCTCCTTCAGCCCAGCCAGGTGGAGGAACTTTAGCTCTCTCTATTAAGTCCAGTAGCTTTTGAATCTTATCTGAATCCATTGTAGTTCTCCTTAGTTATTTTATTCTAAGCAAATGATGGGTCTAGGCTATAGCAGAAGTAGTACCTAGCAACTCCATTATCATAAGCTACTCGGAGTCCTAAGTGAAATGGAATCGGCTTGGGGAAGGTAATCTGCCACATACCACCAGAACTGGTCTTTGGCTCAAACATCTTACCCAGTGAGAATGAGCCACTATCGTACGCCCAGCTCTGCCTATCACGATAGCTCCTAGTGTCAGATATTCCTCTAGTATTATACATATCTTCTATAGTGCCATAGGAGTTACCCCAAGCAACATAGATGATACCATAGAGTAAGCCTGGGCGAGCATCTGGAAACTCATCTAGGAAGTCAGCTCTGTTAGTATCGTCATCCCAGTCCGCACCAGCCTTGACTGCATCAGATGCAGTTGCACCAGCACCAGCTACCCAAGTTACACCTGGGTTATCGGTAGTTACCTGCCTATTATTTACTTCAAAGTAGCCTCTTGGACCTACCCAGAAAGATGTTACTGGTGCTCCCTCAAGAATCCTAAGTTCCCCACCCGAAACAGTTACAGGTAATGGTGAAACCTGAGCGGCTGGAGTCGGTGCGCCTCCTGTAATTATTTTTACTGTCATTATCCCGCACCTCCATAGTATATTACTTCCAGCAGGGCATCATTAGCCGTGTCATCTATGGCTAGGAAGTTGGCTAGAGCTTGTCCTCCCCAGACCTCTATGATTCCGTTCTCAGCTAGGTACATTCCTCGAGTGGATGTTGGAGCACTACCACTAACTCTCCAGCGACAGTCACTCTCTTGAACTTGAATCTGAGCATAAATAACATTAGGCTTTGCAGGTGGAATCTGCTCTGCAGAAAGACCTGTTCCACCTACAGCGCTGATGTCTGCTATCTGCTCATCACCTAGGACTTTATATATTGCTTGGTCTATCATCTTACCTCCTGCTATCTTGTTCTAGGAATAGCCTTACCCCACTTATCTTCCGCCATTCCATAAGCCTGTCCTGCAGCTGCTTTAGAGTCTTTTCCCTCATGGTCAATAAGGTATTCAATAGTGGTACTTATCATCTGCCGAACCTTGGCTAGTGGAGTTTCTCCAGTTATTCTCTCTACGGCTAAAGGCATTATCTCCCTCCATGTACTTTTTCAGGCATCATTGGAGTTTGCTCTGTTGATTGTTTTCTGCTAAGTATAGTGCCATCATGCCCCACAACTGTATCAAAGCCAGCAAAGATTACTCTTCCCCAAGGAGACATTAGGAGCTTGGCAGTCTTACCACATTCGCAGATAGAAGTATGTCTCTTGGAGATAGAGTTTACAGATTCAAATCTATGCCCATCTTCACATTCGTATTCGTATAGTGGCATCTTGTTCTCCTAGGGAGAGCAGAAGTATTAGTCCCACTCTCCCTATCTCCTTTTCTACTCCTTAGCTAGCTTTGGCTTGGGCTGGAGCTTCTCCAGCAGAGATTCTCTAGTATCTTTACTAGTTACCTTAATTCCCTTAGCCTCGCAAGCTAGTTCTATGTCAGCTATTCCTAGTGTCTCAAAATTATCAGTTAAGTCAGTCATTTATCGCCTCCACTGAACATAAATCATAGGCAGACCTTCAGCTGTGATTGAACCTAACTCAAAGTAGGCATCCCCAAGAATATGCCCAATTACAGGAAAGTGGCTATCCATATAGTCGTAAGTAGATGTCCTTGCCTGAACAGAGCCGTCAGCCATAAGCACAAGGACTCTCTCATTAACAGCACTACCTGCGTTACCTGCATGGGTGTGAGGGCAGAACATAGGTCCCCAGGTTTGAAACCAGACATGGCGAGTAGCAGTAGGGTCATTATGCATACAAGCACCGAGGCAGTTTGAGAAGTGACCATAGCCAGAGTCGTTTAGCCAGACACCATGCTTCCACTCATTAGGCATAAGAGTAGTAGCCATACCAGTCTTGCTATTGATTACTGACTGGTCAAGCTCTAGAATACTTACATTGCTGTAGGCACTGAGGTCTACCTCAGTATCTCTCTCAGTAGCGGTGTTCCAGAACTTCTCAGTTTTAGAACCAGTGGCATGATAGCTATGCTTCACAATCATCCGTGAGAACATACGCTCATCAGCAGGAATTGTGTCTTTGCCAGTAACCCAACCACCTGAGTACCAGTCATTTGCCCTCTCAATGTTACTACCAATAGTAGTGATAGTGTCCTTGTAGGCAATCTGTAACTCGTTTTGTATCTTCCGTACCAACTCACCGTTGGAGTAGTCCTGCTGATAAGCAGCAGAGAACAGGAACTTGCCAAACAGGTCATCACCGTTAGTAGCAGTAATAGTTCCTGCAGAAGCAGAGCTCTGTCTTACACCTCTGTAGGTGCCATAGAAGAATACTCTATCACCCATTACTAGTTTAGTACCACGAGGATACTGTGTAATAGCATCATCTGCAGCATAAACATTTGGAAGTGCTAGATTGCCCCAGCCTAGTTCACCTGAGTAGTACTCAGGCATATAGATAGTTCTACCATGATTTGACCTTAAGTCATGATTTACTTTACTCACTTCTTTCCTCCTAATTTATTGGGAGTGATTTTTAACTTTAGTCAGGCTCACTCCTCGGCCTGCTTGCTACTGCTATACGACAACAGGTAGGTCAGCAATATCAAAGATTCTCCCGAGGCCGTGGCTCGACCCCAACAGCAAGGCTCCGTAGTTAACGAGCCTTATGCCACCTGCATCGTAGTCCTCGAGTTCAGGGAATCTCACCAGCTTGTAGAAGTCACCCAGCCCTTCAGTTCCACCGTAGGCGTAGGTGATGCCAGGCTCCATGTTGAGTACGTTGCCATACTTCATGGCAAAGATGGAGTACATGGCAGTACCAGAATACAGTGCTCTAGCATTACTAGTTCCACCAGTACCAGTACCATCTTCCTCTTTGACCAGGTAGTCAGTTCGGATGAGAGGAATACCATCCCAGAAGAGCACCCTCTTACCAAGGTCATTGTAGCCTATGGATAGGAAGGCCATAGTAGGATATGATGCTAGTCCGAGGAAGCCTCTCTCCTGATAGGCCGCATCCAGTCTGCGGACGATTTCAAAAGGCATGAGTAGCTCATCTATCCCGAGTAGCATTGCATCAGTCAGGGTTCGGAGTAGACTCAGCCCAAGACCAGCATTCTCCATATCTATGTTCTTCTGGTCGTAGGTAGAGCCAGATGTATATGGAGTACCGTGTTCTGCAGCTAGGGCATGGAGACCGTCAAACTGCTTGGCACTAGTGTAAGTGGTATCGGCGTAGATGATTCTTGCGCCGATGCGCCTCTTCAGGCCCTTCTCGGACTCCAGCAGCACCCTGGATTCGTAGTTATTGTAGGTGCCGTAGATGCCTTCAACAAAGTGGTCAAGCTTGCGCTGGATATAGGTGCGCTTGAGTTCCATCTCCTTCTCTTCGTAGGTTACATCCTCAGACCAGGAGAGTTGCTCACCGATGTCTATCTCAGCGACTGCAGCTTCAGTGGTAGTGAGTTCTCTTAACCACTCTATCTTGAGTCCGCTTCGGGCTGCCTGGGCGACTGGCATTCTTTCCAAAGGGTTGTTACGTTTTATATCTTCCTCAAAGACACCAGGAATTTTGAGTGACTGAGTTAATTTCTGGGCTTGAGCAAGAGTATTCCAATGTCCGCCACTATCGGCCACTGTACCTTACCTCCTTCTATATTTACAACTTTGTCTCGGCAGTTCTAGTGCCACGTACAGGCGTGTTGGCTAGTATCTTAGCTGCTCTGTCCATAGGTGTTTCAGGGGCAGCTCCAGCTCCAGTTCCGCCAGTGGCATAGTTGCCAATTCCCCGAGACTGTGCTAAGGCTTTCAAAGCCTCTTCAAAGGAGTCAAGCTGTAGTTCTGTTTTATCTGCTAACTGTTCGGCAGTTACTGCTCCTCCAGATTTGAGGATAATGTTCTGCCGTCTAAGTTCGAGAGCTTTGGCTATCGCCTGCTCTGCACTGCCTTTGGCAGCATCTATTTCTTGCTTACTCCTCGCAGCATCTTCATCAGAAACTGCACCAGTCGTACTGGCCTGTTCTAGTGTTTGGACTTTAGCGTTTGCAGCAGCTACAGCCTGTTGAGCTTCAGATATCTCCACCTTGGACTTGTCTATGGCTGTATTGTGGACTGTCTGTTGCTCTTCAAGCCTCTGCTCCAAACTCTTCTTAGCAGCGATGAGGTCAGATGTGTAAGAAATCTCCTTACCATCCAGATACATCTTGCCTTCCTTAGACTCATATTTCGGAGTCTCAGGAGGAGTAGTAACTGGAGTGGTTGGGGGAGTTCCTTCTGCCCCTTCGTTACCAGAAGCACCAGGTTGGTTCTGAGTTTCCATGTGTTCCTCCTCTGAGTATAGTATACCATACGATTGTGGGTTTGTCAAGGATATTAAATAGACACTATTTATATTTTATCGCTTCTTCATAGGCATCCTCCCTCTGTACTACTCTGTAACTTCTTTAAGTATACAATAAATGATTTATGGACATACCTACCTTCAAACTTATACAATCGCTTGTGGCAAATAGAACAAATATTGATAGGAAACTTTTTCTTCATTCACTACTCCTATCTTATCATCATTGGAGTTAAGTATTGCTTCTCTATCTGCTTATAGGTTTCTTTAGATTGAGTGGTAAGGAGAGTGTCTGTTGTTCCAAAGAAGTAAGCCCAAGCATCAGTGGTAGGGTCAAGGAGTCTATACCTCTGTCTAGCTTCTCTGAGTGTGCTGGTGAAGTGGCTGATGAGTTTCCTACCCTCAGGCCCAGGAGTTGCCCTTATCTCATCACGCTCTGCTCCTCTGGCTACTTCATATCTACGGATGAGTTCCTGCTGTTCTGGAGTATACTGCTCCAGTACTACATTTCTTATTAGTCTATAAGGTCTTAGATACTCTCTGCTAATCTGCCAGTAGAGCTTCTCCATAGGAGTCCAATCAAACTGGATTCTATCTTCAAAGCGCTGACGGAACTCTCCTTGCATAGATTCTAGTAGAGCATCTATCTTAGCAAAGTAGATATCAAAGTCATAGGCATAGCGGTCTCTATCCCAGTCCCATCCATACTCTGGTTTGATTTCGTAGTAGAGGTAGAGCAGCTCTTGGTCTGGGCTTTGAGTAGGAGCAGGAATACCTCGCTCCTTGAATCTTGCTGTTCTTTGTTCTAGAGTCTTAGGCACATCAGGATAGTCTCTCTTGCCCATCTCCATAGAGGCAGCTGAGGCATGGTCTAAGACTTCTCCTCTACCAGATACCCACTGGTCAGGACCTATCTCCTTAAATACCCATTGGCGAGTTAGCTCAGTTATAGCAGGCTGCACTAAGTTGCCTTGCTCATCAAAGATGCCAGTATGGCGAGCATCATCATATAACTGCTCTACTCTTTCGTAATAGTCTCTGACTCTTACATCCTCCTGCTGCCAGGTAGAAGGATAGAGAGGAGTTGTCACACCTTGCCAGCGTCTGTAGGCTTCTTGCTCATAGATTATCTTCTGCTGGAGAGAGTCTAGCTTATAGTAGTCAGAGAACCTCTTGCCAGTTACAGGATAGCGTCTTTGGATAGTCTCTTGGACTTCCACAGATACACCAGTTAGTTCAGCTATAAGCTCCTTGAAGTCCTTTTGTATCTGAGTGTACTCCTGAGGGCGCAGGCGGAATAGACCAGTCTGTTCAAAGAGGATACCCTTGAAGCCAGTAGCCTTAGCCTCTGCTCTTAGCCAGAGCTTCTCCTCTTCCTTACTAGCCCCTACTCCACCAGGCTGCTTCTTTCTCCATATCTCATCAGCATCATAGCCTTGTTCTGCTAGGGTTAGCATGGTATAGTAGCTTCTGAACCTATCTGGAAAGATTATGTCTATAATCTTACCTGCCTGCTCTGGTGCTATTGCTCTGGCAGCATTGAGGGGAGTCTTAATCCAGGCTGGAGCTAATTCACCAAACTCAGGTTTGTTATTGAGAGCACCAAAGAGTATGATAGGAGCCATAACGTGTATGCCTGGATAGAAGCCTATCCTGCTGATGTAGTCTATAATCTCCATGCCAGGGAAGGCATCATAGTATTCAGGAAAGTCTCTGAGGTAGAGGCGTCTGAAGCCTCCCATAAAGACAGTGCCTCTGAGTGGATTGAACTGGATGTCAGTATTAGGCACAGGGATGTAGCCTTGGTCTGAAGTATCCATATAGCGGCCTACACCAGTTGCTATGCCAGGAGTCTTGAGGAACTGGCGAGGTAGCCAGAACCATCTCTGCCACTCATACTGCCAGAAGGGGAATATCATTCTCATAGCAGCATCTACAGAGTTGGCATTAGAGTAGTCAGTGAAGTCCATCTCGAATTGAGTACGAGTAGACATCATAGCAGATTCTTTCTTGGCAAACCAATCCTCCACTGCACCAGGAACAACTTTCTTCGCTGCTTGATACTGACGCAACTTGGCCATAACCTCATCTATCTTTACCACACTGTCAGCAGTAGCAGCTAGGCGTTCAGTATTAAGGTGAGCCATTAGATTATCAATACCAGTATCTCCAAGTACTACTAATCTCTTATCTGCAAATGTTCTAATATCAGTTCCAAATGTTCTCCAAAGTCTACTACCCACCAATGCCTTAACATTAGTATTGTCAGTTACACCCTCAGGCATTACAGCCTTGCGATACGAGGGTAACTGCTCTAGACCATCTGCCAACTTATTAACATATCCTTTATACTTCACATAGTCATTCTCAGGAATCTTGCTAACTCCTTCTATCTTATGCAGCTCCTGCCTGACCTCCTCCAGCTGGGACATAGTAGGCGTCAAAGGCTCGTCTGCTATCATCTTAGGGTCAAAGCCTAGATTGGTGAACATCTGGTCATAGACATCTCCTATAGCATCTCTGCTGAAGCCTATATCATCAGGAGTCTTGCCTACTCTGCTGGCAGTCTTCTTGGCTTTAGAGTATATCCATGTTATAAACTGACGCTTAGGTCTTATAGTGACCATAGCCCCAACTTTGGTTAGTCCCTTATTGAGGTCATCTCCAGTTACTCCTAGCATATAGGCTACATGAGCAGGAGTCAGCTTATCTACTACTTCTGGTACTACATTGACAGTATCTGGTGTTACTCCTAAGTCTACCATCAGCCTATTCTTGATGTCCTCTACTGCTTCAAAGAGGTCTGCTTCACGAGTCCAATAAGGTTCCCAAGCTTCATTAGAGCGTCTGGTTTCTAGATGCTCCCAGAAGGCCTTATCTCGCTGATTCCTTGGAGTCTGCTCCATCATCTCATTGATGATTCTGCGGTCAAGTTCACGAGTGGATAGGGTATTAGCGTGGCGAGTACGGATGGCTTGAGAGAGATTATCCATAGTAGATAGTTGCTCTGGTTTAAGGATAGGACCTTCCTTTGGTAGGTCAGTATAGAGGCTTCTATCTATCAGTACATCCCAAGAGTCTCCACCAGAAGTTATACTAATAGCATCATGCCCCTCCTGCTGGGCTAGTTCAGAAATCCTCTTATTTATACTCGGCACCTTAGCACCCCAGTTCTGGTCAGTAGCACCCACATCCTTCGCAGCCTGTTTGTTTATTCTAGCCCATACAGAGTCATCTGGAGTGATAGGACTGAATATACCTTCAACCTCCTGTAGCACATATAGAGGTTCCTCTTTAACTACAAGTGGATTTCTGGGCTCTAAGAACTTGACGTCAGTAGGCTCACCCCAGAACTCCGCTACACTTCTAGTCCTAGCCACATACAAGCCCTCGCCCTCAGTAGCCGTCAGACCAGTTGTAGGTCGCATTGCACCAGTTCTATATCCAGTAGTAAATCTAGGCCCTCTCTCCACAGACCGTCTAATACTCCTAAGTATCTCATCCACACTCTCTCCACTCTTACCTATAAACTCTCCTAACACCTCATTACTACCTTTATAGAAGTCCTCTGTCTCCTTTGGAGATAGCTTCTGTGCTCTGGCTCTAGTAATCTGCCTGACATCAGATATCCTCTCACCAGTAGCCTCAGTCAAGTCACTAATGAATCCCATAGTCCTCAGTAGCTCATCACTGTTCTCTGGTACAAACTCAGCCAAGTCCCTTACAAGATTGTCAAACATATCAGCCTCATGAGTTAGGCTAGCTATGTTGAACTCTCTAATAGAATCAGCCACAGCAGAGACTCTATTATCTATGCCTTCTTTGAACATCTTGCCACTGAGAACCTCATCTCGGATAGTCTTCTTATGGATAGAGTATATATCAGTAGCCTTGTCCATTACTTTGTTAATCTCATAGGCAGCTCTACGTCTCTCTACCTCTAACACTGGTACATCGTGCTTCCTTATCATATCAGGCCCAACAGTAGCATCCTGCTCCAGTACTCTCTTGAGGTCAGCCTTCTCTCTTTTGCTGAAGGATTCTATACCAGCTAGGAGGCTATCAGTATCATCAAAGACCTTAGCAATCTGAGCCATCTCATCAGGAGCTTCCTTCCATAGTAACTGCTTGTATTTAGTTAGGAAGTACCAGGCTCGCTGTTGAGTGCCTATATCTCCGAACATATCATTCCAGTCCTGCCAAGAGCGGATAGGATAGTCCTTATTGCCTATTCTAATGCTGACTCCTAGAGGACCTCGCTTAGTTACAAATGGAATCTTGCCTTTGCTGAAGACTAGTGTCTTACCAGTTCTAGGGTCAGTGACTGCTATCTCCAGCCTACCAAGTCTACCCTGATGCTGGATGAAGTCATAAGGTAGATTGCTGAGGCCTTCTCCTATTCTGATAACCTCATCTATAGGACTAGCTGCTCGAGGGTAGAATACTTCCCCAGCACCAAGGAAGCTCCTCATGACATTCTCAGCTACATTGAAAGGTCCATAGTTGGTAAACAATAGATACTGGTTAGCCATAGGAGCAGTGACTTGTCTATCAAACCAGGTGATAAGGTTGTTGCGGATTATCTTATCTGTAGTGCGAGTAATCCAGCTGGTAGCTCTGCCAGACTTAAGCACATAGTCATATACAGGGCTAGCTATCTTCCTGAGCTGTAAGTCCTCAACATTGCGGAAGACAGAGTCTAGCACCTCTTTGGCAGTGTCACCTCGGAGGATGTCAGTAGCACCATCAAGTACCTTTGTACGCTGCTTCTCTAGTTGAGTTGCTAGGTCGCTCAGTATATCAACCCTAGGTGCTGTAGGTGGAGTAGGTATAACCTCTGGGATAGGTTTAACATATAGCTTCTTTGCAAGAGCCTCTACCTCTGGAGCACTTAATCCTTCAACCTGTTTTTCTGTTAATACAACTATTGGAGGTTCTACTCCTGCTGCCTTTGCAGCAGAAACACGGTGGTGACCTTCAATTATGGAAAAACCTTCAGGTGTTCGTCTTACAGCAATGGGTCTATTCATTACGGCGGGATTCCTCTCACGGAAAGCCTTAGTCATGGCTTCAACTGTTTGCTTGCGCAGAAAAAGCTGATTAGGCATTGGGAGGTCTGCTAATGTCGGAGGTCTTGTAACTGCAGGCACAACCACTCTCCCTGTAGGTGCAAAGGTAGGCTTTATAACCCTTGGTTCTACGCCAGCATGAGCCAGTATATCTGCTGCTGCTTCCTTTGCTGTTTGAGCTTTGTAGAAGAACCTATCCCAGTTATAGTTAAAGTCCATAACCAGTTGCTTAGTTATATCTACCTTCTTCACTCCAGCAGCAGTAAGCATATCCTTAACCTGAGCATCCTTGAAGAAGTCATGGTCTATAAGGTAGCGGCCTGTCCTGACTGCCCAGTTACCAGTCTCATGAGGCATATCAGCAGCCTGATTGATTGCTAGTTTGAAGGAGTCTACTATCTCAGATTTGCTAAGGCTATCAACATTCCTGCCAGTTGTTCTGCGGAGGAAGGCTCTAGAGTCTAGAAATGCCTGTCTTGCATAGGATAGAGCATGCTGACCAGGAGTCTTAGGAATCTTCTTGAGGATGCTTCTGGCTCCTCTGAAAGGTAAGTCCCAAAGCTCTATCCAGCCTCGCTCAAGACCAGCAGAGAACTTGCCTATGTAAGGCAGAGGCTTAGTTATCTTAGTTAGTATACCTAGACCTATATAAGATGTAGGGTCAAAGGGAATCTCAATAGCCATCTTCAACCAGATGTTAGTATCCCAGTCCTGATAAGCCTGAGATGCTGCTCCCCACCAGCCTTCGCCCAAGTCTCTATACTGGTTGTATAGAGTTTCTAACTCAGCTGCATCAGAGTCTTTCCTAATCCTAGGAAATGCCATAATAGCTAGAGCAGCTAGTGGTCTAGGAAGCATATTCCAGAACTTCTCCAGTAGCTCTAGAGATGCTAGGGATGGCTGAGTGAAGGTCATCTTGAGGAACTCTAATGGAGTTAGCTCTGGAGCTTCAGCTTGTTCTATGCCAGACCGAAGTAAGTCCATGTAGGCTACCTGAGTCTTCCAATCATTTACTAAGTCCTCAGCTAACTCATGTATGTCCTCTATCTGCTTCTGAGTTTCCTCATCAAACTGTAAGTCCTTAAGGATACTCCTTACATCTTCCGTAGTCATGCCTTTAGGAAGCTCAGGTGCTCTAGGCTGGAAGGACCTGAGTAGTTCATCTACAGTGAGATGATGCACTCCACGCAGCTCTAGTTTGGGCTGTTGGAGGATAGTCTCTAGCAGTTTTGTCCTAGCTTCCCCAGGAGTACCAGTAAATTCAGGAGGCAGTTCTGGAGGTCTTAGCCCCTGAGCCTTATTCCATATGCCTTGTAGCCATTGCTGGTCAGAGTCATCTATGTATTCATTAGGAAAAGCAGATATGAGTTCATCCATGCTTCTGATACCGCTTTGCCTATCTAGTAGTATTATAGGTAGGCTCTGGAGTACTTGCTGTCTCCAGCTAACTTTGGTATATTCTTGAGTAGCTAGTTCTAGCTCTGCCCGAGACTGTTGGAGCATCCGTTGGAACTCTTCATCTGACACAAGACCACCCTGAGCAGGAGCAAAGAATCCTTCAGGAGGTCTAAAGCCAGGTATGCCACTGATAGGGTGCCTGATACCAAGCTGTTTGACTTTCTCTAGTTCTCGGCTAGCTACTGATAGGCGCTTCTGAGCCTGATAGCGTCCTCTAGCTAACTGCACAGATTCTAGCTTAAAGCCAGGGAAGTACTCCTGTTGCTCTGGAGGTGGAGGTACAAGAGGCTTTACTGGTGGTTTCTTCTCTTCAGGTGGCATAGTCATAATATTATACTCCTGGGCCTAACTGTGGTACTGCTTCAGGTCTACCTAATCCAGGTAGCTGTTCTGCTCCTTGAGGCTCTCTGGCAGGCTGACCCATAGCAGACAACTGTGCTATTGCAGCATCAGCAGCTAGGCTATATAATCTTGCTGTCTCAACATCACCAATGCTCTCTAGGTAAGCTGCTTGCTCTCGGTGATACTGTATGAGAGCTATTACTGCATTACTCATATGAAGTTCAGCTTGGTCAGAGCGGATTCTAGCTCTCTCCCTCAGAGGGTCTTTAATATCAGGAAAGAGTTTATTAACTACATAAGAGTAGCTGAGTTGGAACTCTGGGTCTAGCATTCTAGCTGTGGTGGCTCTCTGTACTAAGTCACCAGGAATCTCAATCTCATAGTCTGCTGTTACTCTGGCATCAGGAGATAAGTTAGAGGGATACTTCCAACCATAAGGCTTTACTCCTCTTTCTCTAATCTCATCCAGCCAGTCATTGTCCTCATCAGTATTGAGATTAACAAATGCCTGATGAAAAGGCTTCATAACTTGATTAGCAGAGGCTGCTATCTGAGACATGACATAGGAAGATATCTGTCCTTGCAAGTTGCCATACATTCCCCAGTTAACTCCACCTCGTTGCATCATAGCCTCAAGGTCAAGTTGGGTACTTCTTAGCTCTAGCGGAATAGGTGGAGTGCCTATGAACTCTACATTATCCATAGGGCCTCCACGGAAGATAGCTCCCCTACGGAAGACATCCTCAGGACGGACTATAGCCTTACCACTAGCACTCCGCTCAAAGATTCTAGGCTGGGCAGTATCTCTTAGCAACTGTAGGCTAAAGCTCCACCACTTATTCCAAGTGCGATAGATATGCTCATTAGTTGCTATGACAGCCTGACCTATCTCCTGCTTCCATCTATCAGTAGCAGCTACATCCTGAGTTTGGAGTTTTAGAGTTGAGGAGTATGTCTCGATTGCTCCTTCTGATAGACTGCCTATATCTGGTAGGCCTCCAACTGGCGCTACATAGATAGGTATCTTCTTGAAGCGAGTCTGCATAAACTTTACTAGCTGATTGTCTATGACTATAGCGTTCCAGACTACACGACTGAATGGAAATACATCTGATGTCTCCATCCACCAGTAGTCATAGATTTTAATACCACTACTGGTAGTCCTAGCCCACTGACGAGCTATACCTTCCTTTATCTGCCAGCCATTCTGCCTAGATATATTTATTGCTCGCTGGGGAGTTACTGGAAAGATGTGAGCTACCTCATCCAGTCCCCAGTCTCCATCCCACATAGGGAAAACCTCAGGTGGAGACCAGACATCTATATAGCACCGACTACCATCATCAGATACTATAGAGAACTCTGCATACCAGCCAGTTGCTAGCATATAACCTAGTCTAGTTCTGTTGAGGCTTTGTCTAGGTCCTCTGTGCCTGAAGCTATCAGCCATATCCTTCCAGGCTACTTCAAAGAAGCGATTGACCTCTGCACCAGCAACTGATTGTTCTATATCAGTGATGTCAGTTCCTGCTATTCGGTGAGGAATCTTCACATCTAGGAGATGGAGAGTGAGGTTATATAGTGCTCGAGGGTCATTACCTACGAAGGACTCCATCTTCTCTGTTTTGAGTTCATCTACTGACTGTATCATCCTGTACCATTGCCTCATTTTGGAGTTCCTTGGCTCCCAGAATCTCTTCAGTGTATCACAGCGAGTTATTACTTCTGTTGCTGAATCTTTTAGTCTAGGCATATTCGCCTCCCTTACCGAGAACCCTCCAAATAGTTCTAATGGATAATCCAAAGAGTTCTGCTAATTCACTACGTCCTTTGCCTTCCTTATACTGCTTTATTATTTCGATATCTCTTAGTAACTTTTCTATATTAGGATAATCATACTTGCACTTAGGTAGATAGCAACTCAAGCAGGACTCAGAGTACTCACATCCAGTATCTATATATTTTGTAGTACAGCCTGCTAGTACTGGTGACATTAGAACTGCCCCCAACTTTCATCCCAACCTGCACTCCCCACATACCCTCTATCAACAGGCATAGCATTTCGGCATACAATTGCTATTGCACCTGCCATATGATGGTCTTCAGCTCCTACTACTAATATACCAGACCTAACTGAACTGTCCCTGCGGACGTTCTTGCACTGAGACCAGAATCTTATATCATGGCAGGTAATGTACTCCATATTCATGCTTAGTTCAGTAATCATATAAGGCTTAGTGTTAACATTAGTCTGCCAGCCCACTGCTCTGATAATCTTGCCATCCCGAGGGTCTTCACGGTAGTAGAGGCTAGGCCAGTCTCTAAGATGGCTTACTATGTCCAGATTGTCTTCTGGTGCTATTACAGTATTCTTGTATACTGTCCTAGATGCCTCCTTGCAGTACTCTGCCATCTCCCACTCATCATACCAGCCTGCCAGAGTTGCACAGTGTAGCATCTCAGGAGGAATAACCTTTCCATCCTTTTCTTCATAGCCTTCCTTGAAAGTCCACCAGTGAGCTACTGATTCTGATATCTTTCCTTTGCCAGGGTCTATAGAGCATACATAGCCTTTGCCTTCCTCAGGAGGATACCAGATATCTAAAGTAACACCAGTGCCAGTTTTAGGATTTACTATATTCTGCTGGATAGGAGCAGGATAGCACTGTCTCAACTTCTCTGCTATGATATCTCCATTGTAGGCCATACCTCCAGCAGTAAGGAAGCAGCTCTCATCATCCTCAGGATTCTCCTGAGGAAAGATGAACTGAGTCTCTCCTGTTCGCCTCATACTAGCCATCTCAGCTATCTTATATCGCCTCCATCTAATCTTACCCATAACCTCAAACTCATCAAGGTTATAAGTATTTATTAGTAACTTTAGTAAATTAACCTCATCTGGCTGTAAGTTCGGTAGAGGATGTTGGTCATCTCCAGGTAGACAGAATGGGTCATCAGGGTACATCACATACTCGGGATGGATAAACCAAGGATAGAAGTGAGGCTTGTAGACTGATTTAGCCACTGAAGTTCCTTCCTTGGCTGCTCTATACATTTCACAGAAAGGTTCGTCCTCACCGTTGGCGGTACTACCTATCCTAATCTTAGTGCCTGCCTTTAGTGGTACTCTCTGCACTGCCGAGGCGAATACTACCTCATGTGTACCTAGAGGCCAGAAGGCATATTCATCTAGCAGTAGATTATGTATAGCCTCGCCTCGGCCTAGCATATAGCTTCTAGCTGAGAAGATATACATAGTGGAGTAGAAATTAGTAGCTTTATCTTCCCAACTAAGCTCTGTGGCTGACTTATGGTCTAGCTTAGGAACTGTAGGAATCCTCCTTTGCAGGCTCTGGTGGTAGCGCTTGGCCTTTAGAATTTGCCTCTGGGCTGAGATCTCATCGTAGCTTATAATAGCTGAAACAGTGCTATTGATAGTAATGTTATCTAGATAGAAATCTCCAAGTATAATAGAAGTAAATCCCACCTGCCCAGGCTTGACATAGATGTCTCGCCAACCAGATGTAAGTATAATATCTTCCTGAATAGGATTAGGAGCAAAAGGAACTACTTGCCTATCCTTATTAACTATTTCTAACAGTGTAGATAATGCTAGGCGTCTGTTAGAGAACAGAGTCCGCATAGCATCTTCTATTGTTCCTGCACCAGTAACCATCATAGCTCCTTAGTCGCCAAACTGGAATGTATCTCCTTCATCAGGGAAGACTGTCTCTGGCACAAACTCAATATAGACAACCTCAGGAAATAGACCCAGAATCTCATTGATGATAGAGATACGCAACTTCTTCTCGTGCATTATCTGTATCACTGGATTAGTGCCAGGTTGCAGAATCCTGTGCATCTTATATTTGAGCTTTAGTTTCCTGAATATTCTATCTAGTTCTGGTGCTGCTGTAAGTTCACTCCAGCCCATGTTAGTCTTCTCCTTCGGGCTTTACATGATTAAGACTCTGAAGGTATATGATTATGCCTCTCCTCTCAGCTATGGCTTGCCTCAGGGTAGCCTCTTGTTGCTGTGCAAGCTGCAGTTGCTTTGTAAAGCCATCTAACTCTTGCTGGTATTTGGCTATTTCTTGCTCTACGTCTATATCCATTATGATATTCCTTCCTGCCCTTTTATCTCTCGCAGCACCACATCTATAGCAAAGCTCTTAATCTGAGTTTGCTCACTGCTGGATAGCTCAAGTTCCATACCTCGCCTTTGCTCAACACCCTCAGACATCACGCCATAGGTGGCTAAAGTTCGAATCTGTACTTCCTCATCAACCTTCTCAATAAGTACATTCAGTTCACAGGGGAATATGATTTCTTTCACCATTGCCTCCTTGGAGCATTTTACTCTGATATTGCCCAGTAATAGTAAACAACTGTATCATCATTACTGGCTATGACACCAATAGGCCCGTCCTTATCTACCACAAAGCCGTCAGTGGCGTGTAGATGTGTCCTATCAACATCATTGTCGTGCCGAGGCGTGGTATTATGAGACACACACGCATTAGGAATCAGTGTCCATTGATTGCCAGCTTGGGCAGCAGTACCTATGATGATAACCATTGAGCATTTCATGCCTGTAGCAATCTGACGAGTGTCACCGTTGTTGCCAGTATAAGTCCCAGTAACTATTGTCCTGACATCGGTTAATTTCGCCATCTCATGCTCATTCCCAGCACCATCCTGAAAGTAAAACTTGTCATCAGTTTTGGAGTATATCTGGGCATGGTCAGCAAGAGCACTTGGGGTGGCTATCTCATCAAGCTGAAGAAGATTAGCATTTAATATGCTTTGTCCATTGCAAGCTAAAGCACCTGTTAACCTGCCATAAACAAGGTCAAAGGTTGGATTAGTAGCAGCGGCCTGTATTGTAGCAACTGTAGTCATGCCTGATGAATTAGTTTTACCTTGAAAATGCAATACTGAATTGTCAGAATTACTAGCTAGAATAGTACTGGTTGGAGCTTCAAGGCTAATAAAAGCACCAGTCAAGTAAAGATATTGCATCCTTAGTGAGATATCAGAATTATCAGCATTATTCCTGATGTGGATAATTCCACCAGCATAATCTTCAATCCTACCCTGAGTAGTAAGCAGAGCATTTCCGCCAAGAGATATATTGCCATCAACAGTAAAGGCAGGCATAGTTAATGCGGAGGCAGCAGTTACTATTCCACTTATATCTGGAGCAGATAGCTTAACTCCTGTCTTTTGCCAGGCAGCAGTACCAGCGCCAGTTCCAACTAGAACCTCTCCAGCAATTACACTTTGAGCACTCAGGTCAAGCAAGTTAAGCTCAGCGGTGGTAAGAGTAGCATCATCCAGAATGTTAAGTTCGGTGGCTGTAGCTGTCATCTGTACAGCCTCATTTATCTTAGGGGTAGTTAATACTGTATCTGTGCCAGCCAGCCCAGTTAGACTTATCTCGTCACCATCGCCAGTCTGGTGAGTTGAAGCATGAGCGCCTAATGTTAGTTTCCCATCTCCGTCTACATCAATCAAGCTACCAGTCTCCACTATCACATGGCCTAGAGTGGCGTTGGCAGCCTTGGTAATGTCATCTAGCTTAGTATGAGAGAGTCTGCTCCCAGCATCTAGAGCTTCCAGTAGAGTTACTATCTCTGTCCCAATTAAGTCACCTGCTACTTCTATGGTCTGACCGTTATACTGTACTACCAGCGTACCAGCAGAGTGATTAACATAGATAACTCCAACTCTCTCATAGCCAGTTATAGGAGCAGAGCATACTGTGTCCTCATAGACAATGGAGCGTCTTGTAGTTACTCCATCTTCTACTATGACTAAGTAGCCACCATCCTTAGTTACGGAGGTTATAGCCACAGGTTAGCTCCTCTTGGCTTTTCTTGCTTTAGATGCTCTTGGAGTTACAGGAATGAAGAAGCCAGGTCTGCTAGGTTGAGTGCCTCTGCCAGTTAGTGCCATAGCTCTGCCAGTGGCTCTAGCAGGCCTGAGGCGACTTGTCTTCCTTCCACGTCTCTGACCCAGTGTGCGGATATGCTTAAGAAACTTTGCTATTCCATTTGGCATATCTAACCTCCCAATATATTATAGGCTCCTGCACCCAGGATGCCACTACCTATCAGGATACCAATAAGCATCCAAAAGCTTTTCTTCAGCCTGTAGTGAGACCCACTGAGTGACTTCACCTCAGCTACTAGACCGCCATTCTCAGTACCAGGTACTCCAAGGATAACAGTTGATAGTCGAGTAACATTCTCATAGGTTTCCTGTATCATCTGCTTTTGGGTTTTACCTGCCATAGTTATCTCCTTCTTCTAACTCTCTGTACTCTGCCTATTGCATACAGCCTACTCCTCATGACTCTGCCAACTGAGCGAGGCTCTCTTGTTCCTATTCTACTGAGCTGAGCCTTGCGGATATTGCGCCTTGCTGCATTTACCTTCTTGGCAGTAATGGCAGTAGGAAGTCTATTCGGCATCTAATACCTCAATGTTCTTTATACACTCTTTAGGTATAGCGAAGAGATGGCGATAACTTTCAATAGTACCGTCTGCTTTGAAGTAATGTTCAGCAGCTATTACTACTCTATCCTCCAGCTCATACCCCCAACCAACTGTCTTTATGTTCTTACATAGAAAGTCTTTAAGCTCTTGAGAAGAATATACATCACTAGCGTTCCAGGTACAATCTATCCAGGTAACTATCATTAGTTTATGATTCATTACTACTCCTCTGCATTGTTACTGTGTCAGTCCTGCTCATTTGGATTATCTCTTGGTTCTCAGCCACAAATTTAGCAAAATTAAACCCTCCATCAGTACCAGAGACTATTGCTTCTAGAATCTGTAACTGCTGAGGATTATACTGAGAGCGTAACTTAAGCAGGTAGTCATGGTCTTGCTTAGGCATAACTACATCTTTCTCCAAAGATTGCTTGAGGACTCTATAGTCCTTCTCTAACGCATAGCGGAAGTTGCGGAAGAACTCTATCTCTATATATTCCTTGGAGAGTTCTTTTCTAAACTCAGGAATCCTTTTCTCTAGCTCTACAAACTGAGGGTCAGTTCTACACCAACTTAGCCATTGCTTGCTATGACTTATTATATGTAGTGCTTCTCTGATGGAGAATCCACAGGCCATATAACCTAAGTATCTGCACCTTGCATCATCTCTGGAGTAAGGAATAAGGGTGCCTGCTACTGCTACTTCTTTGGGGATTGGGTCTAGTGCGGTGCCTCTTACTGGAGTGAAGTCTTCTTCTGCCATGTAAGCCTCCTAAGTCAAGTATACCATTTTTGGATGATGTTGTCAAGGATAACATTGGCACAATTTATTTTTTATCCAAAGTGCGGTAGGAAGGTTGACAATGGGGTAGCCTTTATGGTATACTAGGATATAATATAGAGGAGGCAAGGAATGAATTACTACTACTTTTGCCCAGATTGTAGTGCCTCTATTATGCAGTATCGAAGCCACCAGTACACTTGGAATGAGGATAAGCCACCTAAACCTGCAGCATTGTATACTGAGTACCAATGCCTAAACTGTGGGTGCATAATCAGGTTAAAACAGAATGTAGCATACTATAAGGAGGGCTCTCGAGATTGACATTAGACTAGCTATCTGCCGTAAGACTGCCCGCTGCTCCTACTGCCTACAGGACATCTTCATCGGTGAGCCTGTAGTGCGAGGTAGGATATGGCAGAAGCGGTCAGAGTCAGAAGGCAACATCAGGCGCTGGGTGATGAACTTCCGCTGGCATGGTAAGAGGCTATCAGATAGCCAGTGCTGTTGGCTGGCACAGGAGTTAGATAAGTTAACCACTACATCTTATGTTGAGACTAGAGGACGTAAGAGGATAGTACTGCCAAAAGAGCATCGGGAGCGGAGGTTGTATCTTCTTCGTAAGCGTGCTCGGCAGGTGCAGAGGTTGAAGCACGTACTGACAGTACCGACTAAGCAGAGGGACATTGATGAGGTTATTAAGATAGGAGTGGTGTTAGAGGAAGTGAAGGAAGAGATTGAGAATCTAGGAGGAGTACCAAAGTCATGGTAGGAATATTATGAAAGTGCTAATTTGTGGTGGCAGGAACTGGGCTGATAAGGAAACTATACGCTTATGGCTTGTCCAGTTACAGACCTTAGGGTATGATACAGTAGTAGAAGGTGAAGCTAGAGGTGCCGATAGTATAGCCAGAGATGAGGCACTATTGTTAGGTATGGAAGTTAGACCATATCCTGCTAACTGGCAAAAGCATGGAAGGGCAGCAGGTCCTATCCGCAATAGACAACAGTTTGACTCGGAGCACCCAGACCTTGTACTAGCCTTCCACTCCGATATTAGTAAGTCCAAAGGCACTGCTGATATGGTCAAGTACGCTAGGTCAAAAGGATGTAGTGTAATAGTATGTGATAAGGAACAGGATTTAGATGGTAACTTGGTTTGATTGGCGCTGTAAGGATTCTCCCACCAGAGCGCATCACTTTGTCAAAGTTGACTCAGTGGGCACTGGTGATGTATTCAGGTGCTTGTACTGCCTCAGGCATAAGTGGTATCCTACACAGTGGGGCACTGTTGATAAGTTCTCAGCACTGTCAAATAAGTATGGAATAGAGGAAGCCTATAATATAATACTAAGCAGATATCCAGCTGCCAAGAGGCTGATGACTAAACTGGAGGACTTGTGGTATGTGAGGAAGGAGGTAACTGATGATGAGACTTTTGTGGAGATAGTTAGTGCGGTGATGAAGGATAAAGGATATAGGAAGGAGGAGCCAAATGACTAAATTAGTTCGTGAGTTCAAGTGCCCTAATTGCGGAGAAGAGGAGTGCACCTCGGCATACTATCTCCCAGGAGGAGAGTTTTCTTACGCATACTGCTTCAACTGTAATGCAAGATTTGATAAAGACCCACTTATAAAGGAGGAGCCAAATGAAGCTGACTATCAAGATTCACCCACAACCTGAAATGAGTGTTAAGTTCCCAGACTATGAGATTATACTGGAGGATGATAGTATGGCTACAGTAGTAGCTGCTTTCAAGAAGATAGACTACATCTTCCAAAGTCCTATAATAGAGTATAAAAGTGAAGTAGAGCAGAAAGTAGTAATTGGAGATAGGAGGTAGTAGTGAAGAGATTACTATGCCTATTAGGGATGCATAACTGGCTACTGAATTCTACTTCCGTCTTTGCCCCCAACTGCCATAGAGTGTGTAGAAGGTGTAGTAGGGATGAGGTTTCAATTGGCTACAAAACAAAAATCTGTTGGAAGAAGTTTCAAAGATAGTAAGTAAAATCTCTATAGGGAGAATTCTCATTTGAGGAGGCAGTATGATAAACGTAACAGTCGTAGACCCGCACTCACACCCCAGGTTGGAGGAGAAGTTAGGCCTAAGCCCAGACCACGTCATCATAGATAAAGATGTCTATATGATACTGAAGCAGGCTCTGGATGGAAATCAAATAAACTTACTTACCAGAAAAGGTTTTCCGAAATGAGAATTCTCGTCTGGAGGAGCTATGGGTAATAGACTAAGAGGTCTTATGCCAGCATATAAAGTTGGTAGGCTAGACGAGTACATCCTACTAAGATTTGGCTCATCGGAGGATTATCTTATATACTTGGTAAAGCGAAACTGGATGTCGTGGGAAAATAAACAAGGGTACTATAAAGGTGTTCCAGTAGTTGCTACTGACCTGCTACACAAGTAAAAGTTTCGCCAAATGAGAATTCTCCGTTCTCCAGTAGATAAGAACGTATGGTATCAAACTATGGTGACCGTACCCCCATCAAGAATTGTTCTGGCATATAGCCCCCAATGCAACAAGATGCAGTTGCAAATGATTGCGCTTCCAGGTGTGGTGTTATTGATACAAATGTACCAGTACTAAAGTACCATTGACATTGGTGGTCTGGGTCTGGTACAATGTTCTTAATTGAATATGGAGGTGCGTTATGAAGCACTGGTGGTATTATTGCTTGAAATGCAAGCACTACCACCGAGCGGGTGAGCAGTCCAAGATATACAATGCACATCACAAGCATCTGCTTGGTGGCCCTTTAACAAAGCAACCCAGATAATCATTTGCGAATGTACCCAGTATGTCAGCCGATGTGCTGGGTACATTTATGTCCAGTACCGTAGTACCATCTTAATATAGTACTAAAGTACCCCCGAGTAAGGTTGACATTTACCACACTATCTGTTAGAATGTATATACGATGTTGGTTTGGGCAGTGGTAACAGACCAACCAGCACCTTAATAAATGAATAGTGAGTTGTGGACTGCTGGGAGGTGATAAGATGGCAACACTTTACCAGGAGACAAGTTACCTTCTGCATGAGGTGGAGTACTGGAAGTGGCTAATAGAACATGGCTATATTAAGGACTTCATCAAGGCAGCTAAGGAAACCATTGACAAGGTAGCAGCGGAAGTGCAGGCTTAGTGCCTGCCAGCAGTCCGCAACAATAAAACGCTATTCCATACGGACTTGCCTCCCAGTGGCAGGATTAGCCAAGGGAGGTGACACGATGTCTTACATGGGGGATAGGGCAGTCAAGCTCTGTGAGGGCATAAGGGACATTATCCGCAAGTATGACCCTGAGGGTAAGCAAGGTATGTCCCATGCGATTGATGAGTACCTTGTATATTGGGCACTCCAAACAGCACAGGAGCTTGAGGAACAGATACGGGAGGACTAATCCTCCCACTGGGTGGTAAGTCCGAAAATAAAGGGAGGTGTCAAATGACACAAAATGCACAGGCCCCAGTGGTTGAGGCCAAGCCACCGACTGAAGCTGAACTAAGGGCACAGTTGGACAAGGCAATTAAAAGCGATGACTTCAGGGCCATTGCCAAGGTTGCTGCTGAGATTGCCAAGTTTGTCAAGACCAAAGAGACAGCTGAACTGGAGGTCAAGCAAAAAGCCCTCGCCTCAATGACCGAGGAAGTCAAGGCCGTTATTGGAAAAGCACTAAAGCCCTTGGTTGACTCTGGCAAACTTGACCAGGCGGATGGTATCTGGTACTCATACGACTTCGGTGAGAAGCTCACAGCCTGCAGACTAATGAAGTCCCAGCCAAAGGCCAGAACCGCAGGCACTGGAGGCGGAGGCGGCGGCAAAAGGTTTGATGTCAATACTACTCCAGGCTCAGACATCTTTACTAAGTTCGCCAATGAGCCTTACAAGGACACAGGCAAGACAGTCCAGCAGGCCTGGGATAGTAGCACAGATAAGAACTGGAGGTATGGTATCAGGCAGTTCTTACTGAAAAAGCACGGCACTATCAGTTGAGCAGTTAAGGCAAAGTAAGTAAGGCAGTATCATCAAGTTGCCAAATGGTACTGCCTTTACT
>SDBT01001795.1_pt1 | contig 38348 bp, 46 predicted proteins | sample 2277101 | NCBI WGS metagenome assembly SDBT01 (sample SAMN10404973, study PRJNA504765) | marine sediment metagenome | isolation source: marine sediment core GS10_PC15, 103 cmbsf | place: Arctic Ocean: Southern Knipovich Ridge | collected 2010 | reverse complement strand
GGACTATCTTGAGTTCCCTGAGCTGGTCAAGTTCATGGGGAAGAAGGATGGCCCGCATTACATAGAGGGCAAGGCGTCAGGCAAGAGTGCGAAGCAGGCGCTCAAGAAGCTGGGCATCATGGCCGATGAGGTTACCGTAACCGGCGACAAGATGGCCCGTGCGGCTTGGGTGCAGCCAATCGTATCCAACGGTCGTGTGCATGTAAGGAGCAACATCCTTCGCCGCTTACTACAGGGCACCAAGCAAGGGCTCCTCAACGTACGCGCTTCAGACCTTGCCCGTGGCGTTGGCGAACTTGACCTCAACGACGCGTTCGTGCAAGCCCTTACCCGCCATAACGGACGTCAGGGCAAGAAGCGCCGATTCGCATTCACGCCTTCGCAGTTGGCCAGCAACGGGGGCAGCACGTGACAGGCGTGATCGATCCGGCTTGTGCCGAATGCGGTGAGCGTCACTGGTACAACTTCTGGGTACCAGATGAGGTATGGGCGCGTATCTGCCCCGACCAACCGTATAGAGAAGGCTTGGGTGGGGTGCTCTGCGTACGTTGCATGGATCGTAGGTGCATAGACCTAGGAATCGCTGGCATTGAGGGCCGGTTCTTCTTCAAAGGTGGTGCGATCACTTGTAGCATGGAGGCCGTGGCATGAAGCTAGTTGACCGCATAGCTCAGCAGATAAACCGCTGGACAGACACGGCGTCAGCCAGGTACAACGAACGTGCCAACGGGCAGAAGGCGCACACCCCCACATTCGTAGGAGCACCATCTTGGAAGAACCTTGTACTGTTCGGCGGTGAGGCCAACCCAGACGCCGAGGAGCTTACCCGTGCCATCGCGTTGGCGACGTCAGCGTACGCATACACTGCGATCATGTATAGGGCCTCCCGTGTGGCCGAGCCACCCTTGGGCGTGGTTGAGGCAACCGAAGAAGGCGATATAGACGTGCCCGACCATGAGCTGGCTATGCTGCTGAGTGAGCCCAGCCCTGATTACGATATGGGCGAGCTTCAGCAGCTTACAGAAATCTACAGGCTCATAACGGGTGAGGCGCTATGGGTCAAAGAGGTGGACGTGGTCGGCAGGCCAGCGCGTTGGGTGCCGTTCTCAGGCGATGAGTTTACCACGCACGCAGCAGAGGGGCGCATATACGGGCAGTTCCGCCTAGACACTAAGGCGAGGAAGCGCACGTATGCTGCTGAAGAGGTGGTGTACTTCCGCGATATCAACCCCAACTCATGGCGCTCCGGTCTGTCCAGGTTGGACGTGGCGCTGGCCATGCTGGACCTCGGTCACCAGGTGAACCGTACTACGCGCAACTTCTTGCGCAACGCCATGTTCCCAGGTGGTATCATCAGCCCTGACAAGGATTGGAACCCTGACGACCCTGAGTGGGAAGCATGGAAGGCGCATATCGCCGCGTGGCACCAGGGCGCCAAGAACGCAGGTGATCCGCTCATTCTTCAAGGCGGCACATCGTTCAGCAAGGCAGCGGTCGGCTATAGCGAGCTCATGCCCACCGAATTGCTTGACCGTGTGGAGGCATGCGTAGGCGCAGTATTCGGCACGCCACCTGTCGTCTTGGGTTGGAAGGTAGGGCTGGAGAACAGCCCGTGGTCGCAGATGAGCGAAGCCCGCCTTCAAACCGTAGAGGACACTATTGAGCCCCGTTGGCGCGATGTGGAAAGGCGCATGACGAGGCAACTGCTGTCACTGGAGGATCGTGAGGCTGGGCGCCGCATTGTGTTCGACACCAGTGGCATCCGCGCATTCGCTGCTGACGATGCCACCAGGGCCACCACTGCGGCAGCCATGGTCAACGACTGGACGCGCAACGAGCGCCGCGTGTATACTGGGCAGGACCCGTTGCCTGAGGACGACCCACGCGGTGACGAGATAGGTAGCAGCAGCGGGGGCGGTGGCACGTTTGACCTAGGCGAGGACGACCTGCTGGGCTTGAGCATGGTGCTGCGTAAGGCCGTGGACACGAAGGTGCTGGAATGGACGATATTTGACGTCAGCACCAAAGCCGCTGAGCGTACGTGGGAGCGCGACATTGCTAACGTGCTCAAGCGCATACAGGCCGATATCCTGCGCTTGTACGACAAGCACGTTGAGGAGGAGAAGCAGGTAGACCCAGACAGCGTGATTACGTTCGTCGCAGGGGTGGGCACATACCTTCGTGAGACGGCTGGTCCACTACTTGAAAAGACCACGCTACCACTCATCCTTTCAGGTGGTGCTGCGGGCGTGCGCAGGGCATCCGCTCAAACGGGTATCGCGTTTGCCATCCTACAGCCAGGGCTGGACGCGTATGCTGTGCAGGAGGCGTCCTTCCTAGCTAGCGTCATGTGCAACAGCACGGGCAAGGCAGTTGCCGCAGTTATGCAGACGCAGGTAGCAGAGGGCGCCTTGATTGCGGATACGCGCAAGGCCCTGCTGGAGATACCTGGCTTCAGCCGTAAGCGCGCACAGCTTGTCGCACGAACGCAAACTACGCGCGTATTCAACGGTGCTGCTCGTGCCGCCATGAGCCACTGGCAGGACACGCAACCCGAAACCGTGCGCGTCACCAAGACGTGGCTTACTGCGCAGGATGACCGCGTAAGGGATGAGCACGCAGACCTGGATGGCGAAACGGTAGGCATAAACGAGACGTTTGGCACCACTGGCCTATCGGAGCCTAGTGAGCCGAATTGCCGCTGCACGACTGTGTACGGCATAGAAGACGCGGTACAGCCGAGCAACTAACCCAAGGAGACAGGACAATGGCCGAGCCGACGATCCAGTTGGAAATGAACGAAAACACGGAGGGGGCACCCACGTACGCAGCTATTGACACGGGTGCCAGGTTCGTAGGGCCGGATGCCGTTGACGCCGACCTGACTGACGCATTCCCTGCGGGTGCAGGGGACGCCGACGACGCCTTCTTTGACAACGTGGCCGCGCCAAACGACGGCGAGCTGTGGAACGAGAAGGCGGGCACCGACACCCAGATCGCGGGTGCTGGGCGCAACACCAATCAGGAAGTCGTCCGTGCCCTGGAGACAGGCGGCAGTGACGGCACCGCAGACCCGCCCGCGCTTTCAGCGTATGACGACGCGACGGACGCTGGGAACCGCACGGCGCCCACTGTCGTGGTGTTGGCAGGTACAGCGGGCAGCAGCAACATCGGGTTCGTACGCGCCGAGGAGACCACGACTGGCGCCCCTGCTGGCAACTGGGCCACGCAGGTTCACGACGCCAACCCCACGGGCGGCAACGAGCTGGACGGCAACAACACGAACGAAGTGTGTGCCACCGTACTGGCGCTCAGCGGTAACAAGCTGTTCAACATCGCAGCCTGCGCGCCCCACGACAGCCCTCCGGGCCTCACGGCATTCGTCCTCGCATTCCAGTACACCTTCGTTTAAGGAGACGGCATGACCGACCAGACTTCGTACGGGGAACGCTTCCTGGCCAACATCGCCAGGCAGATGGTTTCGCGCGGCATACCCGCCGACCAGACGCCCAAGGTGCTCGCGCACATCGCCAAGGCGTACGGCCAGAAGAAGATCACCGACCTGCATGGCGGGCAGCTAAAGCAGGCGCAGCAAAACATCGAGCAGCTCATGCGCGCATTCCTGGGCGGGCACAAGCGTGCGCCTGGCGTGGGTGGCGTGGCGTGGCCTGAGGGGATGAAGGAGTCACACGCTGTGGAAACCGCCACGGCGAGCATGAACATCCAACATGCGGGAGAACCCGCGAAGGGGTAACGCGCAGTGTACACACAGGAGATGATTGCGCAGTCGGATTATGAAGGGTGGGTAGCCTGGGTAGACGGCACGCCCATCATCAATCCGGCAACTAACGGCCTAATCGGTTGGCAGGGGTCAACGCCCATTTTTGAAAAGGTGGTGCACGCACCAGGGCGCGCGTCAATCGCAGACGGCATGGTTGAGCGGGCTACGCGCACAGCCGACAGGACAACCATGGACTGGAAGGGCTTGCCCCATGAACGGGTGAGGGAGTTGGAGCTGTACGCCTTCCGTGATGTGCGCGACGTGCAGCCGTTGGTGACGCTTACAGCCAACGCCAACAGGGACGTGCGCTGGATACAGTACAAGACCGGTGCCGTGGTGGTTCCTGCCGTTACGCAGATAGGCCGCTCGTTGGACCGCCAGGTAAGCGCTCAGCGGCGCGTGTCCATCGGCGCGTGGCGAGTAGGCTACTGGGACAGAACGGTGGGGCAGTGCGAAATGATTGAGTTCTTTGCCGACGGCAGGGACCCCCACAGGTACAATCACAACGGTTCCAATCACCCGTGCTGGCCCAAGCCCATGGGGTTCGCATTGGCGCCTTTCGTGCTGGGCCTAGCCGATGACGACGTGCCGCCCCTGCCCGCCGAGTTCGCTGCGGCAGGACCGGTGATGTAATGCCATTGGCTGTAGAAAGCTGGAAGATAACTGTGGGCGACAGCCTGACATCGACACATGTCGTCACGAGCAAGGAAATGTCCTGGGCCGAGGTGCCATCTAGGATAATTACGATCATGCTCTACCTAGCTGGTGGTCGCCTCAGGCAAATCGTCGGCAATCGTGACTTTTACTGGTTTGAATCTGACGGCTCCCTGGACGTGCATTGGAAGAGCGGCTTCGCTGCGCCTGCCGATACCAAGATCGTATTCAAGGATGGGTTCTTGCTTGATACGCCTACGTATGAGAAGGCCCAAGACGATGCCATGGCTGACCGTGTGAAGCCGTGAAAGACTTCCAGCAAACCGACACCGCCGCACCACTTGGTACAGACGTTGCGTGTTCTGGAGCAACCGTTGCGGCTACACCCCTCGCACGCCTTGCTACTGATGGCGGCGCGGCAGGCACGACAGAGGTTCTCCCGAAGCATGGCGTCGGGGTTAGCGGGTTAGCGTTCGTCATGGTTGAGATAGACCCGGGCGAGGACGTCCCTAGCGGCGACCACGTGACACGGTGGGACATCACGACAGCGAACCTGAACATCACGCTGCAAGCGGTTCACGTGTGCTACTGGGACGACAGTCTTTCTAGCTTCAGCTCGCTCGGCTCAACCACCTCTATAGGCGACGATCTAGACGCTGCGGTTAAGACAGTCACGATCACTGGCGCGGACGCTGGCCCCACATACGCGGCGGGCGACCGGCTGTACTACGTCTTCGTCGGCGACACGGCTGCGGATCACGGGAACGAACAATTCGGATGGACGCCGTCGCAGCTAATGACGACGCCCATATCTGAGGCTAGTGCGCCCCAGACCCCTGACTTACACATGGCTCAAATGCAGCCAGCAGCATAAAAGGAGCAATTCATGCGACGACATTCAGGGGGCGGGCGTTCGTCCTTGGCGGCGTCCGCAACCATCCCGCTCGGGTCTATCTACTCGCCTTCGGGCAACGGGGGCATCCTGCGCGAGCTTGGCGTGTTCAACACCACAGCCGTAGCCGTGGCTATCGCGCTTCAGCGCCTAACCACCACGGGCACGCAGGGCGCGGGTCTGATAGAGCTGGCGAATGGTATTGAGGGCCAGGCCCCGACCATGACGCTGTTCCAAGCGCATACTGGCGCCCCAACCATCACCGCTGGGTTTTTTCGCCGCACTGTGTTGGGCGCAGTCATAGGCGCAGGCGTCATCTGGACCTTCGGCGGCGAGGGCCTTGTTATCCCAGCAGGGGTCGCTAACGGCATTGGCGTCACAACACCGGACGGCACGGGCCAGGTGTGTGACTGGTACGCAGAGTGGGAAGAGTAGGATAAGCTGCCGTGACTGACCACCGCTATCCGCTACCGCAACCCCGACCGAGTGCGGTAGGCAGGTCACAGTTAGTCCTGCCTACACTCGTTGTCACTGACGGTGAGGTTACTGAGGACGCGTCGGTAAGAATAGCCATCCAAGGTGAAGTTGTTGCAGACGCCTCCCTGCGGATAGCTATACAGGGCGAGATAAGCGCAGCCGCTAGCCTGCGCATAGCACTGCAAGGTGAGGTAAGCGAAGCCGCATCTGTCAGGATCGCAGCACAGGGTGAGGCCACCAGCGTGGCCAGCCTGCGCATACAGGCCAACGGCGAAGTCCTAGCTACTGCGTCTGTGCGCATAGCACTACAAGGCGAAACGGTAGACACTGCCAGCCTGCGGATAGCTGCCCAAGGCGAAACCACAGATGTCGCGTCATTGCGGGTTGCCACGCAAGGTGAAGTAACAGATGCGGCCAGCCTGCGCATTGCAACTCAGGGCGAAGTTGCCGAAACGGCCAGTGTGCGTATCGCGCTACAGGGCGCCATCACACACGATGCTTCCCTACGCATAGCGTCGCAAGGAGAAATCACTGAGCCCGCTAGCGTGCGCATTGGCGTGCAAGGCGAAGTGACGAATGCCGCTAGCCTGCGCATAGAAAACGCCGACCCAGGCGAAGTGACTGACGATGCGTCGCTACGCATAGCCTTGCAGGGCGAAGTAACGGAAGCCGCAAGCGTATTGATAGGCGTGCAGGGCGAAGCTACCGCAACGATGTCCATGCGGATGGCCACGCTGGGAGGGGTTACCGAAGACGCCAGCGTGCGGATAGCCAGCCAGGGCCAGGCCACCGATGTGGCTTCGCTGCGTGTGCAGCCCTTTGGCGAGGCAACAAGGCCAGCCAGCGTCCGCGTCGCGGTCCTAGGTGAGTCTGTCAGCACTGCCAGCGCCAGGATAGCACCGTTGGGGGAGGTAACAGGGCCAGCGTCCTTGAGGGTTGCCCTACAGGGCCAGGCCACCAGGGACGCGTCGGTACGTATTGGCGTGCAAGGTGACGTCACTGCTGTAACGTCCATGCGCGTGGGTTCGCAGGGCGTCGTTACTGAGGCCATGTCCCTGCGTACTGCGGGCCTGAGCGTTGTAAGCGTGGCGGCCTCGCTGCGCATCGTGCAGGTAGTGATAAACCAGGGCGTCGTTACAGCAGCGGCTTCGCTGCTCATAGAGCTGCCGCCACAGGTGCCCCACAAGATCACGCTTGACCTACTACGCACGCAGCGTATCACGTCGCTGGACCTGGCACGGCAGCAGCTTATCTTCCTGGAAATGGAGCCGCACTGATGGAGGCCTACTACTTCAAGTCCACGCACACTGCCAAGGTGACGCTTGAGGACGAGGACGAGCTGCCTGTGGCGGGGGCCACTGTGGACTTCACGCTACAGAAGAATGGCGTGGACGTTGCGGGTCAGCCGTGGCCGCTGGCGTTGGTTGACCAGGGCGATGGCACATACGAGGCGCTGGTTAGCGAGGCGCTGGTGGTCAACAAGGGCGACAGGCTGGTGGCCATCATAGACAGCCTCAAGGGCACAGCAAAGGCGCACGCGGAAGTCACAGTCAAAGTAGTGGTGGACGGCTCATGAGTTATTTCTGGAAGAAGCAGGGCATAACCATCCAGCACTTCGGCCCCGACGAGTTTGACCACCCCGATCTAATGGACGGTGGGTTCCTGAGCGAGATGGACACGGTGCGTATGCGCTGCGGGTTCCCCATCAAGATAAACGACGACGCCCGTACGCGCGAAGACCTTGAGCGCATATACGCAAAAGAGATCGCCAGGGGGCAGCACTACCCAACCGACTCCGCGCACGTTTATGATGAGGAGGACGATGTGCTGGTGCGCTCCGTTGACTGGGAGCCCGCCTTACCTGCGGACGGCGACGGCAGTGACCTGACGCTGGAGGAACGCGAACTGGATATGGACTATCAGATTTTGCGCATGTGGAAGGAAGGGGTGTGGAAGCACATAGGGGTCGGGTACGAAACGGGACACAACCACACAGACGACACGCCACGGCTGGGCGCCCGACGCCCTGCGCGTTGGGTGGCCGTCAGCAGATAAGCCACACACAAGGGGAAACGGTAACATGGAAAAGTCGCTGCTCGCCCAGTTTGAGTTGAAGGAAGTTGACGAGGATGCGCGCACCTTCTCGGGGCTGGCGGCGACGTACGACCGCGACCTGGGAGGTGACGTGATCATGCCCGGTGCGTTCAAGCGCACCTTAAAGGCATGGAAAAGCAGCAAGCGTCCGCTGCCGCTGCTGGACAGCCACAACGCATTCAGCAGCATACGCAACGTGGTCGGCAAGATGGACAGTGCCGAAGAAACCAAAGATGGGCTGGATGCCACGTTCGAGGTTATTGATGGCCCGGACGGGGATGAAATCTTCCGCAGGGTATCCGGTGGCTACGTAGACGGCTTGAGTATAGGTTACCAGGCCATCAAGGTTAAGTACCCGGAAACCGAGGAGGAGCGTGCCAAGGGCATCTATCGCTACCTGCATGAAGTGAAGCTGCGCGAGGTGTCCGTGGTGTTGTTCCCGCTCAACGAGGGGGCACGCATCGACACCACAGCAGTCAAGGCGCTGCTGATTGGTTGGATGGGCAAGGACGACGCCATGGACGAAGAGGACATGGCCGAGCTCCAGGCACTACAGCATCATATCAGCGTCCTACTGGCGAAGGCAGAAATGGACAACGCGCCAGACGGGCCCACACCTGAGGAAATAGAGGAACTCCAGGGCAAGATTGCTCTGGTTATGGCTACCCAACTCGCCACCCGTATCGATGAAGTCCAACACTCGGCTGGGCTCTTGGAGCTCTAGCCGACCCGTTACCTGCATCGGTAAACGGCCCGGCACTTGGTAAGCTGCTGAACGCAACTTACACCCAAAGAGGCACCACAAGATGGACGCGAAGAAAGCCCAACGGGCTGCCCTAAAGCTGCTCCTAAAGGAGCTAAAGGACGGGCAGGCCAAGGTAGGCGGGGAGGGTTGGGATCAGACCCAGGCCGACGCGCTGGACGCCAAGGTGGAGGAGGCCGACGCCTTGCAGAAGGAAATCTTGGCGTACGACGCCAGCATGAAGGCGCTGAACGCCACCCTGGATGCCGGAAGCCAGGTGGCCGACCCCGTGCTGCCGAACGACGACCAGCCGGATCCGGACCCTGTGCCCGCGCAGCGTAAGCAGCGGCAGCACGCGCATGCGTTCGACGGTAACCCAGTGGGCGGATTCATGTCGCTGGGGAACTACTTCGTTGCGCAGCAAACACTGCGCGACTTCATCGCCAAGGGCGCACCGAAGGCGCAGGAGCTGATCGCCGAGGTGCCCATGTCCTTCCTGCGTGGCGGGCAGCAGTACGTGCCGCTGTCGGAAAAGCAGATCAAGGGCTTCTACGAGATGAAGGCAGTGCCCACCATCGGGACCAGCCCCGTGGTGATCGAGCCGACGCTCCTGCCCGACCTGGTGCGCGTGACGGAGAACGACACGCTGCGCCTGCGCGACGTGCTGAATATCAGCACCACCACCAGCGACGCCGTGAAGTACACGCGGCTAACCAGCTACACGCGGGCAGCCGCGACCGTGGCCAACTCGGCACAGAAGCCGGAATCCACGCTGGCGCTGGACGCCGTGACCGAGGCTGTTCGCACCTTGGCGGTTTGGATGCCCGTTGAGGAGCAGCAGTTGAGCGACTATCCTGCGCTCGCCGGTATCATCAACGGCGAACTGCTGTACGACGTGGAGAAGCACGTCGAGGAATTGGTCATGTACGGCGACGGGGCCGGAGAGAACTTCAACGGCATCATCCCAGACGCTGCCGTATTGGCTGCGCGTGTTGTGGCGCTCGACACGTTCATCGACATCAGCCGCCGGGCGGTCACCGACGTGCGGCGCGCAGGGTATGAGCCCAACGCGATCCTGATCGACCCGCTGGACTGGGAAGAAATCGTGTTGGAGAAAGGAACCGACAATCGCTACGTATGGGTCGTCGTGACCGAAGGCGCCACTCAGCGCCTGTGGGCTGTGCCCGTCATCGAGACGGTTGCCATGGAGGGCTTCGCTGGTGACGTCCCCGAGGCGCGTAACATGCTGGTCGGCGACTTCCTGCGCGGCGCAACGCTTTGGGACCGCGAGCGCAGCAGCATTTCGGTCGGCTTCATCAACGACCAGTTCATCCGTAACCAGCGCACCATCCTGGCTGAAATGCGTGCCGCGTTCGGCGTGCGTCGGCCCGGTGCGTTCCGCAAGCACGAGACGCAGGCTGCGAACAGCAGCTAATCCCTTTCACCTTCTAGGCTGCGGGGTGCCAGCACGGGCCCCGCAGCACAGGGGCAGGGCATGACGCGACTGATGTTGAAGTGGCCAGCGCACTACACGCGCCTCGCAGAGGAAGTGGCGCGTAAGAACGCAGTCGTGGTGCCATCGGTCAACCATACAGGGACATGGTTCGTGTTAGGGTTCTTGTCTGAGCACCCTGCCTTTGGGGGGGCCGTACAGATACAGGACGTACTTGCGCGTAGCGCGTTGTCGGAGGGCGAGGTGGTGCACTTCCATGTAGGTGGTGTGCCAACGCTGTGGGGTGCGTACGATGTCCTGTTGGGAACGGGCCGCATGGTGATACCACTACGTGACCCTATGGCTTGCCTATGCACACGCCAGGCACGCCACCCGTTTCTTGACCATTCGTACATCGTGAATGGCTTCGTGCACATAGCGCAGAATCATGCTGGCGCAACCTGCATGCCCGTGGACGTAGAGGCACCATATCGCAAGGCTGTGCTCGAGCGCGTGTTACATGCGCTCGGCGTAACGGACCAAGGATACGTGGACTTCTGGGCGAGTTGGTGGAAGCCCCGTAACAGCATAGGGTTCGACACGCACGAGAAAGTGCTGTACAAGGAGGGCGCGTGGGATAAGCTGCGCGCCCGCATGAACCCCGAAGTTGATAGGTTGCTGGAAGCGCGGCCCATTCTGGTCCCATTCCTCAGGGAACAAGGGTATAAGGAGCTGAGCTGGTGGACCCTCTAAGCAAGATCGTTGCTGGCGAGCCCCTGTCGTATGCAGTGGACAGGCTGCGTGCACACAATCAGCGTCATGACACGTGCTGCTGCCGTGTCGTCTTTACTAACGGATGCTTCGACCCCCTGCACGCTGGCCACGTCCGCTTCTTGGCCGCAGCCCGTGCACTGGGGGACGTGCTGGTGGTGGGTGTCAACAGCGACGATTCCGTGGGCCGCCTCAAGGGGCCGCCACATCCGTTCATGCACGACGAATCCAGGGCCATCATGTTGGCTGGCCTAGAGTCCGTTTCCTTGGTGTTCGTGTTCAGTGACGACACGCCAATCGCTGCGATACGCGCCATCAGGCCAGACATAATTGCCAAGGCTGGCGACTATGCTGCTGAGGACGTAGTGGGGTTTGACCTTGTGAGGGTGGTTATCCTGCCATACCACGAAGGGTATTCCTCAACCGACATGATCAAGAGCATGCCCAAGCGCGTTGCGTGGCCAACCGATGTTCAAGGGCAAGCATGAACGTCGCAGACGTGTGCCTGTGTGGGTACAGCGCAGCAAGGCCGCACACCATGCACGGTATCCTGATGCTTGAGTGCACTTGTGGCGTGCACCGCCAGCACGTGGACATGACGCGAACGCAGCTTAGACAGTGGTACGAGCAACGCTACTTCGGTGATGGCGTGTACTACCACAGCTATGATCACGACGTGGGCGTGGCGCAGGCGCGGCTGGAGGTGTACGGCATACCAGCGGGGGCCAAGCTGCTGGACATTGGCGCAGGAAATGGCGCCTTCGTTGACCAGTGCGTTGTCGCTGGCATAGACGCATGGGGCCAGGACATAGCTGACGAATCCAACGGGCTTACATGGGTAGGCGAACTGGAAGGCGTAGCGTTCCCAGCACACAGATTTGACGTGGTGACCATGCACGATGTGCTTGAGCATGTGCCCGATCCCAAGGGCATGCTCCGGGAAGTTGCGCGCACGCTGCGGCCAGGGGGCAGGCTAATCGTGGACTTCCCGCGCTTCTGGCACGAGGATGGCGTGCACCACTGGAAGCCCACCGAGCACCTGTGGATGCTTACCGAGGACGAGCTTGCTGGCCTGGTGCACGACTGCGGGTTCTTCGTTGAGCGCATAGAGCACCCCATACCGTCCAAGGTGGTGGTCTACGCCACGAACAAGGTGGAACCGAGCAACGTCAAGATCCTGGTGCCGCCCGGCATCGGCGATGGGTACTGGGTGCTGTCTAAGCTGCGGGGCATACTTGGTAGGCTGGGCATCTATCTGCCCGAGGTGTACGTGCACGACAGCGGCCCGCGTAGGGCGGACGGGCTGTGGGAGCGTGTGCCATTCGTGCGCTTCGCGGGCTACGGCACGATATCAAGCTGCGTGGAGTGGAATAGGGCGTACAAGCCCCCAGGCGTACCCGTGCAGTCTGACGTGCAAGGCTACGACCTGTTCATTTCCTTCAACGGTACCATGGACGGGGGCCAGTCGCTGGACGAGGCAATACAAGGCCCGCTCAACTGGCACGAGCCGCTGTTCGTACCAAAGACGCACGCGCTATATCGTGCGCAGTACCGTGAGCAGTTTGGCGACTATGTTGCGGTGGCCTTCTACGACAAAGGTTTCTACGAGCGGTGGCTGGCAGATTTCGGGCCTGTGCTTATACTGCGTTCTCTCAAGGAGCTGGCCGCTGGCGGGCTAACCGTGGTCATGATGGGCGCACACTGGGACCAGGGCGCGCTATCTACACGCCTAGCAAGCGCAGACGCACGGTTCGTTGACCTGATAGGGCAGACTGACTTCGGTCAAATGATGGCGTTGGTAGATGGTGCCACCGCTGTGTATGGGCACCCAGCGGGCAACACCATGCTCGGCACATACCTCCACGTTCCAACGGTGCTACTATGGGGCAACACGTTTCCAAAGTCGTTCCGCGTGAACGCCTGCCCACCGAATGCTGATTACCTGCCGATGGACGTAACGGACGCCAAGCCAGAGGACGTTGCCAAGTCCCTGCTGGTGGCGGTGACGCAGTGATAGCTGTGCCCCCGTTACGCGCAGAGCTTGGCATCATGCTGCGCTTTCACGCGTGCGCCGTACGCGCCATGGAGCGCCCTGTATTGGTTGCGCATGAGCCGCAGTTGGAGGCCCTGTATCCTGACTGCAAGCGCGTGATTGTGGAACCGCGCGCTGACCAGCATAGGCGCTGGACATACAACCACGACCTTGACGTAACCGAAACGTGGAGGTCGCGGTTCACGGGCTACACGGTGGAGATGCCCGACAAGAACCACAGGCTGCCCATACAGCCATTCATGCCACGGGCACACGTACGCCAGCGCACGGGTGGCCCTGCTGGCATCGTGCTGTGCCCCAGGAAGCGCGTGTACGGTGCTGAAAAGAACTGGGACCAGTGGCCAGCCTTCGCAGTTGGGCTACGACAACGGGGCGCCCGCGTGTTCGTTGCTGGCCTGAAGGACACGTCGTACCAAGTGGCGTCGGACGAGCGGGCTTGGGATTACGACAGGCCGCTTGACGCAACCATAGAGGCGATGCGTAACTGCTCCCTAGTGGTAGCCACCGCGTCGGGCCTATCGCTGCTGGCGCTGCTGTGTGGTGCGCCCCTGTTGCTGCTTACGTCCGGTGGTGGCCTGTGCGCACCTGGCCCATCGCGCAGCCTAGACGGCACAATTCACCACGACCAATATTGGAAGGTGCCTATCAAGGAGTACTACCACCCGCTCAACCACACTGGCAGCCACATGGAGGTCATGCACAACGCTTGGGAAAAGCCCGCGCAGGCTTTGGGGTACGCGAGGCAATTCGTATGAGTAAGGCTGTGTTGGATATGGCCATCGTAACTAGCTGCCACAACTACGGCAGATATCTTGCTGACTGGGCCAGGTCCATCATAGGGTGCGCCAGGTTTCACCCCGTGCAGTGCACCATCATAGACAACGGCTCCACGGACATGTCGACCAGCCAGGCGGAAGCCGCTGCCAAGCTGCTGAACGACGCTGGTATATATACTAGCGTCGAGCGCATACCATTCACGTGCCATGGAGCTGGCCGGAACCGCGCGGTAGCTGCGTCTGGCGACAGTACGTGGGTCATGCACCTGGATGCTGATGACATGCTGATGCCGCATGCACTTGAGGACATTGCGGCCATCATGCCACATGCCGACGTAATCGGGATGGGGTACATGCGCGTGGGCGACCTCAAGTCAGGGCCGCGCAATCGCACGCGCGTATACCAGAAGCACAGGGGGCAGGCCACGTTGGACGCTATGGCACCGTGCTCTGGCGTGTCGCCGTTCCGCCGTAGCTTATGGAGGCGCAGCCCCTACCGCACCGACATGCGTGGCGGCTGGGACACTGCCCTGTGGATAGGCTTCGCGCACCTGGACGCCAGGTTCGTGCCTACGCTGCGGCCATGCTTCCACTACAGGCAGCACCGCGACTCTGTCTTCAACAAGCGGTGGCCCAGCGAGCGGCTGACGGAGTTCGTGGGTGTGAAGCTGGGCAACCTACGGCGCAAGATAAACGCTGGCGTTTCTGTGATAGTGCCGTTCAGGCCAGACGGTGCCGAGCGCGACCGTGCCTGGCAGTGGGTAGAGCGCCGATACGCTGCTCTTCATCCTAGCTGGGAAGTGGTGATGGGCACCGACGCCGGGACGGGCCCTTGGCGTAAGGGTGCGGCCATAGCCGACGCGCTTGACCGTGCAACGGGCGTCACGGTGGTTATCGCCGACGCGGACTGCTATGCCCCACCCGTGGCACTGCGGGAGGCCGTGGAGCTTGTGAAGACGCATCAGGCGCAGTGGGTGGTGCCACACCTGCACGTATTTAGGTACGACAGGCCATCGTCCGAAGAAATCATAAGCGGCAACCCTGCTGACGCAGCTTACACGGGCGGCACGCTGGACCGGAAGCCCTACGAAGGATACGCTGGGGGCGGCATCCTGGTGCTGGACCGGTCCGACTATCAGGCCGCTGGTGGTATACCGTTCCAGTTTGGCGGATGGGGTGCAGAAGACGAAGCCCTGGCCGTTATACTGGATACGCTGTTGGGCAGGCACACCAGGCTGGAGTACGATCTGTGTCACCTGTGGCACTCTCCTGTGCGGCGCATGCGACACGTTATGTACAAGGCAAACCGCAATCTGCTCAGGCTGTTCCTGGACAGACAGAATCTACCTGACGCCATGTGGGAGCTTGTGCAACATATGCGCTGTGGCGGTGACCCATACATCCTCGGTTCGCACCCTGTGGCCAAGGTTATGATGGTGGCTATAGAGACGTTTGCGTGGGGCAAGGAAGTGATAAAGCCTGGGGAAATGTTTCGCTGTAGTGAGGAAGAAGCCAGGCGGTTTCAACTACGGTCACGCAGGATGGCCAAAAGGCTGAACGGCTCGTCCTTGGGCGTGCAGCGTAGGTCTGGAAAGGAAATAACGCTGGATATACGCGCAGAGCAGGCTGAACGCAACGAGGAGATTTACAAACGTAGGACCAGTCGGGAACAACAACTCACAGGAGGGTGACATGGCCGCAGGACGTGACATCAAGCGCGACAGGATCAGGCAGCTACGCCAGCAGGCTGAGCGCAACAGGGTTGCCAACGAAGAGGCCGAGCGTAGGCGCACAGAAGCTGCTGAAGCTGTGCGCAACGTGCACCACAGGCGGAGCGCACGGCAAACGCCAGCCACCGTGGACGGGCACCGTATAACATACGACGAACTGAAGGACATACCTTTCGGTTCTGGCGCTGCGGAAAAGCTGGCCAGAAAAGAGGGGTTGACCTGGGAGGATTTTGTGGGACACGAGTCTTCTGGTAAGAAAGGGTACACCACGGGTGATGTGCGCTATGCCGTAGAGGTGCATGACAAAAAACGCGAAGAAGCTGCTGAAGCAGATTTGGAGGCCGAGGCCCGTGCTGGCCAGTCCGGCGTGAAGATGGACGCCAGTGTTACAGAAGACAAGATGGAGCCAGCCGCAGCAACAGATAACAAGGGGTGACCATGGACAGCCAGGAACGGTTGTTGGCTAACGCCAGCAAACGCCTCAAGAAAGAAGCAGCCGCAGAGGCTGTGTGGGCGCCACCGCCAGACCCACGCGACCACGATCCGCTGCATGGCGTGGCCTTCGCGTCGCCAGCCGCGCACAGCCACGCCCAATATCTCGGCATGACGTGGAAGGATTTTGCGGGTACACTGCACACGCCCAGCGGCGCAACTGGGCACACGAAGGCTGATGTAGTGGCCATTTCCAGGGAGCGCTGATATGGAACTGCTGGGCGACGTGAAGCAGTGGTTGTCCATAACCGTGGACAAGGATGACGCGCAGCTAACGACGCTGATAGAACGCGCGGTGGCCATGGTGGAGCGCGAAACGCTGTGGTATTTCCGCGAGGCCAGGCCAGCCATTGACGTACTGGACGGCTCGGGTGATGATATCCTGTTCATTAGGCAGCCATCCGCAGACGACCCGCCCAGCGTAGTGGTGGAGGTGCGCACGGGCATCAACGCTTGGGACACAGTGCCAGCAGCAGACTACGAGCTTGACGACCGTAGGCTGTTCCGCTCAGGCGTGTGGACGCGGGGTAGGCGCAACTATCGCGCAACGTACAACGAAGGGTTCCTGGAGATACCTGGCGACGTGTGCCAGCTTATCCTGGAACTGGTGGCCATGAAGTGGGGCGGCAAGTCAGAAAACACTGGCTTCAAAAGCGAAAAGATAGGCGACTACAGCTACGTACGCGCAGACCTGAACATGCTGGACCAGTGGCGCATCGTAGAAAACAACTGGAGGAGGCTGCGCATCTAATGGGCCTTGGAAGCCACCTACTTGACCATACGTGCAACGTGCACCGCCTAACGGAAACGCTGGGCGCCACGTTCCGCGAAACCGTGCAGGACTACACGCAAGTGCACACGGGCCTGGAGTGCACGTTCCAAAGGCGTAACACCGTGATGGGCGAGGAAGGCCCTGGCGTGCGGCCCGTGGGGGATAGGCGCGTGTATCTAAACGTGGGGCCAGCGTTCCAGGACCGCGACATCGTGGAACTGGTCACTGGGCCTGCGGGCTTCGTGGGCCCCCAGCTCCTGGAGGTGGAGTCGTTTGCTGCACCACGCGGGCATCACATAGAACTGCGGTGCTCTGAGTTTGCTGGTACGCTGCCAGTGGTGGGGTCGTGATAAACATCACGGTCAGCGAGTGGCAGAACATACGGGAGTTGAGCGCTCCTAAGATGCTGAACGAGATGCGGCCTGCTGCTGGCCTAGCCATGAAGGAGGCGTTGGTGCTGTTTGAGGGCGAAGTGAAAAAGACGCTATCAGGCACCCGCAGCGGGCGCGCGTACAAGGTGTCCGACACGGGTGCCATGCACATAGCAGCAGCCCCCGGTGAGCCGCCTGCTGTGCTCCTGGGGCACTTGCGCAACAGCGTGGGGCACACTGGCCCCACCTGGGAGGGCGCGACCGTGAGCGGAGAGGTAGGGCCAGGGCTGGGCCAGGCGCCAAGCGGTGACGCACCCGATCCCGGGGAGGCGTACGCACGCATTCAGGAACTGGGTGGTATGACTGGGCGCGGACATGCTGCACGCATCCCGCCTCACCCGTACATGGCCCCGACTGCTGTGCGTGTGGAGCCGCGCATACAGGAAATCTTCAGGCGGAGGGTTGGCAGCTAATGAGATGGGACGCCGTACTACAGGCTATCGCCTCACGCATGGCTACCGATCCGGGCCTGCTGAGCGTTTATACTGCTGCGGGTATCAGAAAGATGGGCACGCAGAAATTCCTAGTGCCGTCGCTTGAATACTTGCTGATAACCAGCGGGATGGACGAGGTCTGGGAACCGCACTTGGTGCAGTTCAGCCAGTGGACCAGCACGATGGCAGACCTGGCCGTTAGCGACCGCAGGTTGCACGCCCTGTTCGGCCACGAAGAACCCATGTTCATAGAGGGCGTGTATATGTGGTCGTTTTTTGAAGACAGCTCGGATTTGCAGGGGCCAGAGCGCGAGGGTTACCATGGCATGGCCAGCATGTTCCAGTTCACACCTATCCGCGAAAGGCTGCTGCGATGAACGCAGCTTATACAACCACCATCAAGGGAGAAGGAAATGGATTACACCCTTCTTGACCTCGAAAGCCTACTGCGAAAAGTAGGTAGAGGGGTCGTCTTCTACGCACACGATGGGGCAGCGCCCACCGTGGGCAACCCGAGCCGCTGGGACTTCGTCAGTCCGCTGGACTTGGCAGTCCTGGGCGACACAGAAGGCGACATCACATTCGTGGCCAACGCAACGGTTGCGGATTTGACGCTGCCGGAAATAGCGGGCGACGCTATTTTCGAAAGCACGTACACGGGCGAGAACCCCCAGCTTGCAATCCCGTTGTATCTTGCGGACCCCGACATCCTGGACATCGTGTCGCCCATTGGCGCCCCAGGTGCGGGTCACATCAGGGTGCAAGAAGTAAGCGAGCGTACTGTGGTGGTGTTCCCCGAGGCGCTGTTCCGCAAGACGGATGGCACCTATGCTACGCTTTCACATGTGGGTGGCGTGTTCCTGCTGGATGGTGCACCGCTCACGAGTGCGCAGCAAACGTTGTTGAACATGACCATCTGGCTGTGGCGTGGGTACTTCATGCGCCCGGACAGAGCGCTGCTAGGTGGCCATGGCAACGACGGCAAGAATATCCAGACCGTCAATTTCAACGTGATGATGCACCCCGACCTGCCGGACGGGCAACGCCTGTACACGGTGGGCGACCCGACAACGACTGCCAACGGCAGCATCAACATCGGTGGCGCCAGCTAAGATGCTAAACGCCACCCCGATTCCACGCGCCGTGATGGACGCGCGGTGGGCAGCGCACCGGGAAGCATTACGGGACGCACGCTCCACGCAGCCCGCACCACGGCCCAACAACGTACGCGCGGTTCTGGACCTTGGGAACATGGTCTACTTCGAGTTCCGTGGCCGCGCGTACGGTGTGCCGCCCCTACCTTACCACGATGGCGAACGCATGTTGGACATCTGGCTGCAAGTGCGCAACTTCGGTGACCAGATCACCAACGAAACGTTCGTGCCGTACTACCGCGCATTGACTGCGCTAACGAAGCTAATGTGGCGCAGCTCAAGGCCCTGCACCCCAGGCAGGAGGGCCTTGAAGTTTCTGGGGCTTGCCCGCAATCCATACCGTGGCGCCAACGAAACAGAGATTGCGGAGATGGTGCTTTTTTTCTTGGGGCTCCGGACGAAGTTGACAGGTTCGTTCAGGCCAGGACCGGCAGCCCTACAGACGCTCTAGATGACCTGGCAACTTTCGTGCAGCATATGCCGTCATGGGTCGGCACCGACGGCATGCCTCTGTCCTGGAAACATTATCAGTACGGGGTCACGTATATAATGCGCTCCACCCATCGTGCCATGCTTGACCGCGCGACCGCTGTGCGCGCAGCCAACGCGGTACAGCAAGATTATGCGGGTTGGAGGCAAGACATCCAGCAGGTGATTCACTGATGGCAAGCCCAATCAAGCGACTAGTACAGCTAGTTCTGGATAGAGCGGCTGCGCTGCGGACAGAGCGTGGCGCCAAGGCTATGCTCAAGCGGGTGGGCAAGGCCACCACTGCACTGAAGGGCACGTTCGGTAAGCTGGGCCTCGCAGTTAGCGCGGCCTTTGCCGTGCGTAAGGTGATTGATTTCGCCAACGCTGTGGACGAGTCACGGCGCACGCTTATCCGCCTCACTGGCGCACAAGGTGCTGCCCTGCGCACCCTGCAACGCGACACGCAGGCAGTGTTCGCAACGGTGCCCGAAAGCATAGGCGATGTGTCCATTGCCATCGGTAACCTCAATACCCTGTTGGGCATCACTGGTGTAGAGCTGCAAACCGTCACGTCCGCTGCGCTGGACTTTGCCCGCGCCAACGACGTTGACGTAACCCAGGCGACCTTGACGGTTGGGCAGCTTATAAATCGGTATGGCCTGAACGCTGAGCAGGCTATCCCGTTTATGGACCGCCTGACGGTTGCGGGGCAGTTGACGGGGGCCTCGGTTGTCGAGTTGGCCGAACGCCTAAAGGAAGCTGGCCCAATCCTGTCGCAGTTGGGCTTCACCATAAACGAGCAGATAGCCCTGTTCGCTGAGTTTGAGCGGCGCGGAATTAAGGGCACCGAAGCCGCTGCGGGTATGAACCGCGTGTTCACCAACTTGGCCAAGGAGGGGCTGACCGACGGTGCGTCTGCGTTTGCGGAGTTCATCAAGCGCATCAAAGAAGCAGACTCAGACCTGGCCGCTGGCGCCATAGCTGCTGACGCATTCGGACAACGTGCGGGCGCCAAGATGGCCGTGGACATCAGGGCTGGTGCGTTTGAAATAGATGCGCTGACAGAGTCCTTGCAGAACGCAGATGGCGCACTGGCTGATACCGAGGAGGCCAGCCGTACGGCAGGAGACCAGCTTAAGACAGCAGCCAACGCGCTGAAGGCTGACCTCGTGCCCGCGCTGCAAGTGGCCACGAACGGCTTCGCGTTCATAGGCACAATGCTCATAGCCATTATCAACGGCCCCATCAATCTGTGGCAGCGCATCATTGATGAGATCATACTGGGCATAGCAAACTTCAATCTCAGCGTGGCACAGATCGCGCTCACGGGCAGGCGCCTACTACGCCTTGACACCACAGAGGCGCAGCAGAATGTACGCAACCTGACGCAACTGGTGTTTGACTTGGGTGTGGCCATAGACAAGCATGCGAACAAAGTAGAGGACGCTGTGTTCGTGCCGCCAGGCGCCAGCGACGCGTTTGACGTAACGCCCGAAACCGTTGCCCAGACGGGCGTAGTGGTTTCTGTGGCTGACGCTGAGGCTGCGCGTAAGGCTGCCGCTGCCGAAGCCGTGCGCATAACGCAGAGTCTGCGCAACGAGACAGAGATATTCAACGACACGCTGAACACCCTGCGTGAGCACCTGGACGCTGGCCGCATAGAACAGGAAACCTTCAATCGCGGGTTGGCTGCTGCCAAGGAGGCGTTCGTGGCAGCCACCGAGAAAGCCGATGAGGAAATGGATGCGGTTGACCGCGTGGCCGATGCGTTGGCAAGGCACAGCCAGGCGATGGCAACTAACATGCAACTCGCTGGCTTGCTGGGCGAAGAGTTTGATGCGCTTGCCGCCAAGGAGAGCAGCTTACTGGGTACGCTGCGCGTGCTTGCAGACGAAGGCATACCCGACACTGACGCGCGTTTCCAGGACCTTGTGGGCCGCCTGGATGAAGTGCGCAGGGCCATGTCCCTGGTTTCTGACGAGTCCGAAGAGGTGGGCGAAGCCGCAAGCCTTGCTGGCGAACTGGTGGGTGCAGCATTCGGCGCCAGCATCGGCCCCATGGCGGCAGGCAAGGCAAAACAGAATGCCATCTTAGCTGCTGAACAGTTGGCACAGGGCTTCGCTGCACTGCTGAGCCCGTTTACTGCGGCAACCGCTGCTGGCCACTTCACGGCTGCCGCCAAGTTCGGCGCCATTGCAACCGCGTGGCAGGGCTTGTCAGCGTCGTTGGGTGGTGCTGGGGGTGGTGGCGGGGCTGGTGTGGCCGGAGGAGGCGGAGGGGCAGGTGGAGCCAGCTTCGGGTCTAATGGGCCAGGGGGCGCGGGCAGCCAGGTGGAAAGTGGCCCCGAGGTGCACATCCACTTCGTGGGCGAAGGGTTTGACGCAGTGAATCCGCGGGTTCAGCGCGTGGTGGCTGGCGCCATGCAACAGGTAGAGGAACGGTTTGGACCTAACACGCGGGTGCGCATACACAGGGGAGGCGGCTAATGCCTTTTGACAGCACCTTTCTGCCGCTACGCCCGAAGTTCACGTACGGTGTGGGCGGCAGCATAATCAGCTACACGTTTAAGCTGCCACAGCGTGCCTGGACACAGGGCGAGGCCACCATAGGCGGAAGGCGCGTGTCTGCGGGTGGCGTTGGCGCATCGCACATCGTGCGCGCGGATGAGCTGCTGGTGGTGCCACTGCGTTTCTATGAAACCGAATGGCCCAACTTGGTGAGCCTCATAGCGTGGGGGCAGACCGAGGAGCTGTTTACGTTTGAGCCCGACACCCTAACGGTTCCGCTTACTACGTTCAGCGTGTACCTGCACACGCCCGCAGCGGGTACACGCATGCAGCCAGCACGCTCTGGGCAATACGCAAAGGTGCTGGAGTTGACCATAGAGTTGCGCCGTGCAGACCTGCCTGAAACGCCTTGGGACATTGACTATTTTGGGGTGCTGTAGATGACCCAGTATTTCAACACCTTCCCGGTCGGCACTCCTTGCCCGCCGAAGTACCCATCCTCCACAGAGGGGTCGCCAACACACCCCTGTGACTGGACGGAGAAATGGGACTTTGCGGAAGATTGGTTTGTCTCCAGCAGCGAACAACTAAGAAGCAACGACCCCAGTAGTACCAGCGAATACAAGGGCCTGACGTGGGACGATGTGCCCGATCCCCTCTCTGGTGACCTGGAGGTCCGGGTCAGCTTTATCTCCCAGACTACAGCTACCACGCAACTTGCGTGCGTGCTACGAGGCGCTGGGGCCCAAGGAAGCGAAGACGGTTACACCATAGAGTTCTTCGACTTCGACAACGACCTATATATCGTCGAGCACAACGCAGGTGTTCGCACAATACGAGCAACAGGTAACGCAGCGTTCAATAGACTTGACACTGCATCGCTGGAAATCCGCGCCGATCTGCGTGAGAATACGCCAAGCGCAGGGCAGGCCACCATTCGTGCTAAGATATGGGAGGTTGAGGACCCGGAGCCGTCTGGGTGGCAGGTAGAGTGGGTCGACACCGCGTCGCCCTTCTCGTCTGGGTGGGTAGGCGTAGGCCAACGTAGGTCCGCAGAGGAAACGTTCTGGAACTTCTTTGGGCTAGGCACGGGCGGTGACGCAGCGCCAGAGGGCCCAGCGCCAGGCGAGCCGACAGTTGCTGTTGACGATTTCAGCGAGAATGCTGCTGATTTCTCATCCAGTGCCTTCGTTGGTGGAACGCATAAGGACAGCCAATGGCAGATAAGCACTGACGCAGGTTTCGTCACCATAGTGCACGACGCCCTCAGCGCCGTTGACTTGCTAGCGCACACGGCAACAGGTCTACTGGACGACACTGACTACTGGGTGCGCGTAAGATATCGTGACACCGACTTGCAGGTTGGCGCCTACAGCGACGGTGTCATGTGGACCAGCGGTGAAAACCCTGGATGTGGCGGCAAGCCAGAAGTCAGTGTGGGTGGGATCACGGACGTTGCGGTTACGCTGTCGGTGGCACCAGTGGACGAGTACATAGAAACGCACTTCCGTATCTTGCAGGGCACCACCCTCATCCAACAGGTGCAGAAGCTGGGTAGCACGCGGTTCCAGCACACGTTCACAGGGCTGACCGCCAGTACCGCGTATACTGCTGAGGTCAGGGTACGTCGTACGTGCGGGTTCTCTGCGTGGTCAGTTGGGGAAAACTTCAGCACGCTGGCCGTCGTGCCCCCTGCTGTCCTGGGGTGCCCTACCACACCGCAGGGATACCTCTGGAACAGCGACGCAAACCCGAGCGGCTTCGAGCACTGGAGAGGGACCGGCTGGTATGTCCCCTACCCGGGCGAACCGCTCCGTGGTGTCGTTACGTGTAAACTCAGGATGCCCCTCTCGGGCCACTCGTGGGACATCGACATCAGCGACGATCTTGGGGTGACCTACGCCCCACTAGTGACGAACCTCGACGTCCACGTGACCGAAGGCGATGGGCTGGAGCAGTACAGCTTCCCCTTGGACACGACCATCCTCGCCGACGGGATGGGTTATCGGCTGCGAGCCATCGACAGGGCTCCTCCTGTAGGCGAAACCGGAGGGCGCGAGTCGTATCTTAGTTTGCCGGGCACGCTGGGTAACTTCGCGAGCACTCCTGACGCCCCCGTGCTGGATATCACAGGCAGCATTGATGTTCGAGTAGACCGTACTGTGGATGACCTGACGCCGGCCATCGATACCGATTTTGCGAGCAGTAAATACAATTCTGGTGGTTCGGGTGAGCGGTCATTTCAGGTACAACTTCGCACCATGGGAGTATTTCGGTGGGTCTGGACGGAGGACCGAATCACCAACAATTTTACCTCTACCGTGCGCACCATCGGGACCGTCGTGTCGGTGGGCCAACGACTCCAGTGGAAGTTCGAGTTCGACGTCTCAGATGGATCTCTGGTGGTCCGGTATCGCAACCCCGGGGCTTTAATGTGGACGTTGTTTGAGTCTGTCCCGGGAGCCGGGGCGACTTCGATTTATTCTGGGACGGCGAACGTTGAGGTGGGGACGTCAGAAGGCGGGACTGGGGGCCTTAACTCAGGGCAAGTCTACAGCGCCCAGATCTATAATGGTATCGACGGTGTGTTGGTTTTTGACGCACCTTTTTCGGACCAACCTGCCGGGACGACGAGCTTCCAAGAGTCTAGTCCGAACGCGGCAACCGTCACGGTCCACCAGTCAGGTTCACCACAAGCTGAGATCGTGGAGACCGTCGTGGTCAAGTCCCTCTCGTTCGCCGTCGACAACGCGAGCGCGATGTCGTCGTACTCCAACCGCGACTTTTCGCCACCCGACGACCAGTTCGCAACCATGTGGTGCACGAAAAAGATTGGAGGAGTGTGGGGGGATCCGGTGGCCGAGCACCCACATGGGGATCAACCGTGGTGGATAGGTGGCCAGAGTCGCGACATCATAGCACTCCGGGGGCACCCGTGGTCAAGCAAGATAGACAGCAATATCAGGAAGTCCCTGGGCGGCGACGTGACTATACGTTTCTATGTGTGGTCTGGGGAAGGCGGCTTCGCTGGCATACAAGGTGCTGTTGACCTTGAGGGCTGGTCTGCGGGTATCAGCTTTTTCACCAACGGCATATCCGAAGGCGCAGCTAGCGCGCCAGTGGCGGATGATCAGCAAGGCATTTTCGTGGGCCTCACCTATCTGGCGAAGGGGCATGCTTTTGGTTGCTGTGATGATTACTACACGATGCAGGGGGGCGTTTCCTTAGACGCACTGGGAAGGGCACAGCAGGGCCTATCGTTTGCGGGGCTAATACAGGAAGACGACGGTCTCAAGAACTCTGCAAACATGCAGATTTTCTCCAAGATGTACGGCCCGTCGTGGTTCAACGTGCCACGCTTTGAGGACGCGGGGCTGTTTGCTGGCAACCAAGTGCAATTCCGAAACGGCCATCTGCCTGGCGTGTTACCAGGAACCGCAGCAACATGTGGGCGCAGATACAGCGTGTACAGCATACGTGCACGGGTAGAGCAGGACCCACTGGATGATGGACGCATACGCATACGGGCTCGCGCTGATGGCCCAGGATTTACCGAGCCAGACGCAGGGTATTGGCATTACGATAAATGGCATGTCCTCAGGGTTGCACAGGGCGAGACGCCGTACTTGGCCGGCTGCCTTGGGATGGCAAGTAAACAGTTCGCGTCTACGCTGTGGGGCGATGCCAACGGTGGCCGCAACTTCGTGAGCTGGTCCGCCATGCCGTTGGTGGAAGGTTTGGAAGAATGTATCCCTGGCGAACCACTGGCGCCATTCAATCCGCCCCAAGAGGGCCGCCCCTGTTCGTTAATCCTGGAGGCGTACGAGGAAGACCGCGAGACGGTGCGGTGGGAAGTGGGCACAGACCGCGCCCACCAGAACCCATATCTGGACGAGCCGGAAAACTATGGTGAACAGGAGATAGACATCATAGCTGGTGCCGCAACTATCGCGCAGGTAGAAGTGATTATTGTGGATAAGAACCAGACCGTGGGCGACCAGGACAGCGGGTGGGTCACACAGCGTTTGTCAGAGCTAGGCGCAGGCGCAGTACATGGCCGCAGATTCAGGTTAAGGCGCTTCATCTCCTTTGAGCTGGGGTGGGTAACCATAGCCGATGGGCCAGGCGGCAGCCCACGCCTGGACGATACGTACGCAGCGTATCGGCTTGCTATCCGTGACACCCGCGAGACAGAGCGCAAGATACGCGCGTTCACGGACATTGGATTTGGTACCACGACCCTCCTACCCATGGGCGTCGAGAAAGGCTTCGGGCAATCCATTGACCCGGAAACTGGTGACGAACACTGGGTTATAGCAGCCACTGAGCCAATACTGGGTTCGTTCTTCTACCGCACTTCTAACGTGCCTGGCAAGCCGCGCATGGGATACGTGGACTTCGGCACGCACTGGTCGGGCACATACCATCGGTTATTTGGGATGTCGCCAGAGCAACAGGAAGTTGAGGACTTCCTCGCGCTCACTCAAGCAGCATACGACGCGGCAGCGGCCGAAGTTATAACCACAGCGGGCAGCCAACCGGTCTTCTTTACATATCCAAACATCGAGATCCTGTGGCGCCCAGCGGGCACCGAAGACGAGTACATAGTAATCAAGCCATCCGACACACTGTGGACAGGACAGACTGTTGCGAAACCTGCTGCTGGCAGTAGTGGCGAATCCCTGTGGGGCAAGAATCTGTTCCGTGCGTTCACCGGGCACACAACACTGATCGGTGAAGATATAGACAGGGCCGTACGGTGGCTTGACATGCAGGGTGTGGACGAGCTTGGCAACCTAAAGACGGATTTTGCATACCCTGCTGAGGGCCAAGTTGTAGAGGTGATTGTCCGTTGGATAGGCAAGCCTACTGAGTTCGCGCCTACGCACATAGAGTTCAAGGACCTGGAGTCCTACCTGTGGCTGCCCGTGGGCACGGAACTAAACAACTTCGCCAGGAGTGAGCACGACGCCCTACTAAATCTTTCGGGCAACATGAGTTTCCGCGCAGAGATTGCGCCTAATGACTGGGACGCTACTGGGGTCATTTTCAACAGCCCTGGCAACTGGTACCTAGCGCTCAGGGCGGGTGGCTTCATAGAGGTAGGTATCACTGGAAGCGAGATATTTGACGACGGCGTCCTGCGGCGCACAGTGTCAAACGCTTCGGTAGAATACACAGCAGGGGCCAAGGCGTTCATTCGTGCGGACCTTGACCCCCTGGTGGCCATCGTTACTTTCTATTCTTCAGGCGATGGCTTGGTGTGGTTCCAAGTGGGCGACCCGATACCTGTGCCGGGCGCGAATGTGCCATGGACTGTCAACATATCGTTCACTGGCCTGGACATCGGCAACACCCAAGTTGAAATACCCTTCATACCTGTGCCGCCAATGCGCGGGCGGGTATACCGCGTGCAGATATGGAGCGAAATAGTCGCAATCCCAGGCACTATCCGCATAGTATATGATGCTGAGTTTGACGCCTTTGAGGTGCCTGTCCTTAGCTTCAACGAAAGCGGCCCCAATGGTATACTCGTAACGATAATGCAGAGCGGGCCCACCCCTGCAGAAATGCGCATAACCGGCACGCAGTACACCATAGGCGAATTCCTACAAGACCTGTACGATGGTGTTTACTCAACCCGCGATGCCATAACGGGCGACCTACTGCCATCCGGTATACGGTACGACCCGAGTGCCGTGCTGCGGATGGTGGACCCCGTGCGTATGCGGTTGACGGAGCCCATTGACGACGTGCGTGAGTGGTCTGAGAAGCACTTGTACGCGCCCTCCGGCTGGGTGCCCGCACTGGACTTTGACTTGCGCATCAGCCCTAAGTCACAGGTACCACCGCCCGACTTCACGGTGCTGCCTATCATAACCAACGCAGTCACAGAGGCCGTGCCCGACTGGAACGCTGGCGAGCAGATAGTCAACGTGCTCAGCTTCAAGTACCAGCGCGTAATGCAGGAGTCATTTGCCAATGCCCAAAGCGCTGACAAGCTGCGCATCAGGGAAATAGAAATAGAGTTCCGCGATGAAGCGTCTATCACACGGCACGGCGAGCAGTCCGCTAGTTACGACACAGATGCGTTTGTTGCCAACGGTGGCGCCACGGGTGAACCTTTCATTGACCTAACCCTTGAGCAAGGGTGGCTGCACGCGCAGGAACGCAGGCTATACGTGTTCGACCGCTACGTGAACGGTGCGCAGGCCGTGCGCATCCCAGTACGTCGGTCGTTCAGTGCGACCTTCCAGCCTGGTGAATGGGTGATCGTGGACATCTCCTGGATACCGGATTACCTGCTGAAACGACGTGGGGGCGTATTCGGCGGACAACTACTAGCCATAGAAGACGTAGACTGCGCGTGGCGTGTCCTCCTGATTGAAGAAGCGCTGCCAGTCGCCATCAGTTAAAGGAGCATCATATGGGCAGGGACGAAAACGACGACACCAAGTTCAAGCTGGAACGCAGCAAGGCCGCAGCCCTTGAGTTGAAGACCAAGATGGGCAAGACGGCTGCTGGTTTCCTGCTGATAGCGGTGGGCGTCATAATCGCCTTGGTCGCGCTCAAGCGTGGCAGCATAGGCGCGATGGACCTAGGCGCTAGCCTTGCCTTCGTGGGCATCGGGTTCTGGCTCGTGGACGGAAAGGGGGCTGGTGCATTGTTCGCAGCAGGCGCGCAGTTTCTACCATGGAAGAAATGATGACCAAGCGCAACGGGTGGATAACGAAGGCACTCAGTGTCAGTGCATTAGCTGCCGTCGTGGGGGGCGGGTGGGTGGCCATCGGTGGTAGGCTGGAAACGCCTGCTGACGTAGCTAACGCGCGGCAAGCTGAGTTCGAGGAACACGTGGAGGGCGCGTTCCCTGCGCATGTGGAGGATTTCGAAACGCACGTTGCCGTCATAGACACGTTCCTTATACGCGACGCACAGCGTGACATGAATCGTGCGCAGCGTACAGAGCTCATGGCCGTACAGACGCGCCTGACGTGTATGCGCACGGGCCGCGACACGCTGGTGCTGCTGGGTATAGTGGAAGTGTGTGACAGCCTGACAGGTAGGTGACAATGCACCACAGGAACGAGAGTGGGAAGCGTGCGCGCCTATGGTGCATCCTTGAGGAAGAGGGCATCCCAGGGTATGAGGCGCTGGCCGATGCTGCCGTGCGGTGCGTCACCCGTGGCGGCAAGATCATGTTCGCTGGCAACGGTGGCAGCGCAGCCGACGCACAACACTTGGCGGCCGAGTACGTAGGGGCGGGGCTGCCCGCCTTGGCATTGACGACGGATACGTCAGTCCTGACTGCGCTGGCCAACGACCATGGATACCACAGCGTATTCGCTGCACAGATAACAGCGCTCGGCCAGGCCGACGACCTGCTGGTGGTGCACAGCACGTCGGGCAGGTCTGCCAACATCGTGCGGGCCGTGCACGCAGCGCGGGGCATGGGCATACCCACCGCTGCCCTGTTGGCCAACGATGGCGGCTTCGTTGCTGCCAAGGTGGACATCGCAGTAGTAGTACCCACCAAATCGGTGGCGCTGGCCCAGGAGGCACACCTTGCCATCGGGCACATGGTGTGGGAACACGTTAAGGAGGCCATAGCAGATGAGTGACACGATTTCGGACACGCCCCTGGAACCACCGGAGCCCGACGACCACGAAGCCCATTCCGTGGAGCTTACGCACGAGATACCAATCGTGGTCAACGTGGCTGCGCCTGCCGTGACAGTGGAGGCTGGCGACACGCACGTCAAACTGCCGGAAGGGTGGGCACGGATAGAATTCACGGTACAGCAGCATGACCGCACACGCGACATCATCCTGGGCATCATAGCAGCCATTCTCCTGGCTGGGTTGTTCGTCTAACAAGGAGCGCAACATGGACGCAGGGTCAATCTTCTTCCTCGTCGTAGTGGGCACGGTTGTCGCAATCGCCGTATTTCGTAAGCCCGTGAAAACGTACATAGACAAGCGGGGCCTGATGGCCGACCGCGTCAAAGCTGCTAGGGCCAAGGCGGCACGCGAGGCACGCAAGTGACGGTACCGTGGGCGTTAGCTGGCCGCGTCAGCCTCGTGCTGCTAGGGCTGGCCCTGGTGGGTGGCCTTGTGGGTTACGCACAGCGATACGCCCGTGCAAGCGGCGAAGTGGCGGTGCTGGGCGCGCAGCGTGACCAGCTAGTGGAGGCAGCCCGCGCCAATGCTGCTGACCGCGACAGCGTGATGGCCGTGACCGACACCACTGGCGACGGCGCACACGCTGCTGATTCTGTGCGCCTAGTGGCTGCCGTAGCCCTTGGCAACCGTGCTGCCACAGTTGTTGAACGCATTGTGGAAGTGGTGCCCGACAGCGTGGCCACCATGGTACGCACAGCCGATAGCCTGCGAGTGGCGCAGGTAGACAGTGTCACAGCCGTGGCGGCTGCCAGGCTGGCCACCATAGGGGGGCTACGGGTACAGATATCTGACGAGCGCCTGGTGGTGCAGCGTGGCGACAGCATAGACGCAGCTTCCATCCTGAACCTGGAGCTACAGGTGGCAGCGTTCCAGCGGGTGGCCCGCACCGGATGGCTGAACGAACTGGGGCGGAACACCAGGCTGGTCGCCATAGCTGGCACCGTGGGCGCGGGCTTGTGCTACCTATTTTGCCCCGAAAAAGATGGCGGCTAACTTGCTGATTGGGAAAGCGCCAGCGGCAGAATTGGACCTAAATCGGTCCACCTACGTCATATTTGTTGAACCCCGTAACTCCTTACCTGGTCAGTAGTTAGGGCGTTCCCTCGTGTGCGAGCGTGCCCGGACCATACTTTGCCCCCTTGCAATAGCGCGGCTCCATACCTTATAGTGAGGCCATGTTAAACGACACACGCACAACGCAGCACGGCCGGAAGCACGGGGCCACTTGTGATCAGGTGGGGTCGCTGGCGAACCTACAGGGGGGTTCCCCCCTAATCGCCCGTCATAGCACTAGCTGCCCAGGTACCATTGTAAGGTAGGGACACGGCTTGCGGGAAACCGGCCTGAGGGTGACAGCAGCAACGGCACACGGTAGGGGGTGGCGGCACCAGCCGCCGGAGGCGCAGGCAGGCACCGCGTAAGCGGGCCGCCCGCAGCCGCCAGGTAGCGCCAACCTAGAATCGGCGATAGCAGCACAACAACAGGAGGCGCGTGGTTAAGGCCACCACCGGGGCTTCAAGGTCCCGGCGTCCATTTGCAGTACCAACAGGAGAACGGCCAAACCCAACACGGAGGTACCACACCATGAAGCTGACATACTGGGTAGCGGAATGCCTGGACGACTCGCAGGCTTACAACATCCGCCACAAGACAAAGAAGGGCGCAACTATACTGCGGGACAGTTTGTCTGGCCGCTTCTCTCCCGTCTTCAAGGTGACGGTTGAGTACACGGACGGCTTCGACCTGATGGACCAGTGCAGCAACGAAGGCCGCAGTTGGTGGGAGCTTTGCCCGGAGGGGGCCTAGGACGGCCCGCAGCCTGCGGTACATACAGCGGGACATAGCCAGGGAAACCGGCGAGCCCTGCCCTTTGGTGGTGGCTGACCGGGCGCTGGACATGGCGCTTTTTCTGCACGGCGAGGCGGTGGGTGCGTCAGGCAACGGGTGGTGCGAAGGCGGCTACTGCTGCCAGGGCACGAACCTGGACGCACGCGATGCCGAGTACCGCGCGATAGCTGCGGAGGCTGCCCAGGACGAAGCGGACCGGTTGGCTGCCGAGCAGGAACGGGCCGACTGCGCGGCTGGCATATGTGACCACTACACATGTACGCAGGGCTGGGCGCTGGTGGAGTGGGAGTACAACGAACGGCACGGCTTCTAAGGCCGTGCAGCGGCAGCGGGTGTCACAGCCCGTTGCGGCCTTGCTGCGCAAATCAGCGCAGCCAACAGGAGGACACGCATGGCCAGCCCCACCGAGATGGTTGCCGACCGTACGGGCCTACCACTGGTAGACCTGCTGGATGCCCCGCCCGCCAACATAGGATGGCTGAGCATTGACCGCCCAGAACTGGGGCTGCTGTCCAACGACGACGTGTTCACGTGCGAACTGTGCGAGCAGCCCGAGCACGCCGAACCGTGCTGCCCCGACTGCCGTGGGCACCGCGTGCTGCACGGGTACCACCAGGTGGGCGACACCTACGTGGGCCTGCCCGCTGTGTTGGCGGTGCTGCCCATGGACGGCCCCGTTGCAATGTGGGCCGTGGCGTAGGGCCCCGCTGCGTACGGTGTCAAAGCCTGCGCAGCCGTTGTCACTTGTGTGCGTAGCTTGCTGGCGGTTGCGCACACCTATCCACAGCCAGCAACAACAGGAGGCCACTCATGGCCGAGCAGAAAGCACCCCGCAAGCGTGCCACCAAGAAGTCCGCCAGCAAGAAAGCCGCACCCAAGAAGACGGTGCGAAAGAAGGCGGCCCCGGTGACACCGCGCACTACGGAGCAGTTGGTGGCCGCCCGCGAGGAGCGGGGCGCCTTGCTGCCCGAGGCCATCAAGATCGGCGCCAAGATTCTGCGCAAGGGGTGGACAACGAATGGCCAGTTGGCTGCGGGAATCAGGGAGGCGCTTGGCAGCCACCCCATGGCCAGCGGGTTGACCGACGGTGACTGGAGGAACTTGGCGCTGCGGGTTTGGCGCAACTTCCGTCGCCAGCCTGGCATCGCCGAGGCGCGTGTACGCAAGCCCATGCCTGCTGACATCATCCCGGCACTGGCCAGCTACGAGGTGGTGCCTGACCAGAAGGGTGGGGCGCAGTACAGGTTGGCCAAGGGTGCCAAGCCCAGCTTGGAGCCGGTGAAGCGGCAGACCAAGGCCCGCAAGCCCAAAGCTGCCAAGAAAGCCGCTAGCAAGGGCAACAGCCAGACCAAGAGCACGGCAAAGAAAGCGGCACCGCGCAAGCGTGCCAGCCGCGCGAAGGCTGCGGATGCCGAGCAGGCCGATGCGTAGGTAGCAGGGTTGGGAGTTCCCGGCCGACTACGCCACCCGTCAAGGGGGTCAAGGCCCTTGGCGGGCATGCTGCGCAATGACGCGCGGCGAACAGGAGGCACGCATGGCCAACCTAACGAACAACCCCAGGATCCTGTTCAACCGCTTGGCGGATTACCTTGGCGCCGAGTGGGAGACGTACGGGGAGACGCTGGAAATCCACGACTTTGGCACGGGCACGGGGCTGGGCGCGCTGGGCCCGCTGCGCATCGTGGGCCGACACAGGTGGTGGTCGGCAGTTGCGCACATGCTGCTCGTAGCCACCACGCTGGAGAAGTCGGGTGGCATGGGCTGCACGTGGGAAGGGCTGTACGAGGCGGCAGGCTACGCCTTTGAGCGCAGGCACTACGGGTGCAAGGTGACGCGCCTTGCGACCCAACCGTGCCCCAGGTGCGGTGACGACGGAGGTACGCTAGAGCTGCCCGTACACATGGGCGCCAACGCGGACGCCATGATGTGTCGCTTGTCGGAGCCCGAGTTTTTCGACTACATGATGGACAGGGTGGCCGACAGGGCCGCAGGGTGGGCAGCATGACGTGCCTAATCTGCGGAAAGGTTGCTGACAAGTACGCCACTGGCCTGGTGGGTATGCAGGCGTGCGAGCAATGCGCGCGCGACATACTTACCCAGTGCCACCGCGACGGTGGGCACCCCAGCAACGAACACGCTGGCGAGTGCGACCTGTGCGATGACGCACGGGAAAAGGGTGAGGCGGAGGAGGCCTACGGCATGGAGACGATGATGCCCTACACGAACCAGGAGGCGTACGACCACGAAAATCCGCCGCTGCCTGACGACCCCATGGAGTGGGAGCGATGAACACCCTAGCGATGGCCGCGCATTGGCTGCTGAGCCTGCGCGTGCGGCTGCTGTGGAGGCAGCACGAGTTCACCATACTGTGGCGCGACTGCTTCCGGGAGCGCCTCATCCTTTCCACAAGCTGGGGGCACCGTGGTGCGCGCTTTGGGTGGGAGCGGTGCGTCACGGATGTCACACACTGGCTGTCGGTGTCCTGGTCCAACCCGCGCGTTCACTGCTGGTGGGCCTGCACTGTGACGCTGTACCTGCGTTCGCCACGTTACCACCTGTCGCACTGGGGGCGCAGCTCGTGGCAGCACACGTTCCTTCAGCGCCTATGGTGCTGGGCGTGGTACTGGGAGCGGCCTGGCGAGCGGTGGGACTGGCTGATCCGTTCCAGCTGGGCCCCCACGCGCATCAGTGCGCGGCTCTGGTGGCGCGTAACCGTGGGCTGGCCGCAGGCCCGCGACCGCCTGGTGCGCCGCTGGGCGTACAGGGTTGACCGTGTCAGCCTCTGGCTGCGCCCCTGGCCCGTGCACATAGCCTTCCATGGCTACTGTTGCGACACGGGCCCCTATACGTGGCACACACGCTTCACGTGGGGGCGGGTGCATGGGTGGCGGTGGCCAGGCTTCCAGGCGTGGCAGGAGACATCCTACGACGCCATGGACGGCATGAGCGATGGGCCCACCGACTACAGTGTGGTGGCTGCCCGCGATGCTGGCGAGTTTACACCCACCCGGTGCGCAGCATGTGGTGCAGGGAACGCGCCATACATGGAGGGCCAGTACACGTTCTGCCTACAGTGCATAGGTGCAGAGCGTGCCGCCGCGGAAGGCGAGTACGAGCCGTACGCGCACGAGTACCAGTAGCAAGAGAGGCCCTTCGCCATCATGGCGTTGGGCCTTTTTGTTGCCCTCACTTCACGCAGCCTTGCCGCCACGGCGGAGGGTGTTACCGTTGTGTTGCGTGTTGGGGCTGCCGTTTGGCCGTGGCAGCACCCTCCTGTTGGCCCCCTGGCCCCGATTAGTATCTCCGGGGTCAGGGGGTATTCCCGGAACAAAGCATGAGTGACCAATCGCTTCGGCAGTTAGCCAGCCAATACCGCGGCTCGGTCTTGGCCGCTGTTATTGAACTGGGCAAGTGCACCACCGCGCTTGAACTGGCGGACAAGCTGGGGATGGAGCGTCGTGTTCTGGAGGAGGCGTTGCAGCCGTTCAGGGCACGCACGTACGCGCACATAAGACGCAGCATAGAAAGCCAGTTGGGGTTGACCCAATACTTGCTGGACGAACTACTGCCGGAGTGAATCACCACCAACAGGAGCGCACGCATGGCCAAGAAGGTAGCACGTAAGAAACAGGACGGTCCGCCCCGGATAAGCCGCGCAGATTTCCTCAAGGTCATGGTGGCTGCTGGCGCGCTACCCATACCTGACATCGGCTTCCACTCCAATCTGCCGATGCAGTCTTACTTGCGCCTACCATGCGTCAGCAACAGTTGGCTCGGTAGGTTTCAAGAGGCCCCCGCCAAGCTGTGGGCTGCGCTACAGGAACCGGACAAGACCAAGCGCCCTGACACACAGGCCACCATCCTGGGCAGCGCGGTACACGCAGCTATCCTGGAGCCCGACAGCTTCAAGCGCACCTACCTACGCGCTGGCGACTGCGAGGCTGAGCTGGCCAGCGGCAAGCGTAAGGGCGAGGCATGCGGCAACCCTGGCAGGTACTTTGGCAGTGCCGAGGGGTGGTGCTGCGGGCAGCACAAGCCGCTGACGTGGAACACTGGCACCATAGCCCTGAGCGGTGGGGATTATGACATCTGCATGGGGCTACGTGACAACTGCCTGGCCAAGAATGCGCAGTTCCACAACCCGAAAGCGCGCAAGCTGCTGACGCTGAAGGACAGTGACGTGGAGCTGACCGGTGTGTGGCACGACCCGGAAACCGGGGAGCCGTCCAAGCTACGCGCCGACCACCTTAGCGATAGGGTGGGTGCTAGCACGGACATCAAGACGTGCCTGGATGCCAGCCGTGGCGGGTTCACGAAAACGTTCTACGACCGCAGGTACTACGCGCAACAGGCGCACTACTCGGAAGGGTACGAGGCGCTCCAGCGCCCAATGCGGCATCACTACATGATAGCTGCAGAAAAGCCTTACCCGCACCTTATCGCTGTGTACCGCATCATTGACGAAGTCATGGACCTTGGCCGCAAGGAGGTGCGCCTACTGATGAAGCTGTACCACCGTTGCATGGAGACGGGTGACTGGCCCGGATACCCGTCTAAAATTATGGACATCGGGCTCCCATCGTGGGGCGAAAAGCAAGTTCGCGCCGCAGTCTCATTGGAGGTGTAAGGATGGAGGGAAGTGATCTGTCACTGACGCGCACGGGCACAGATGTGTCTGCGCAACAGGAGGGCGAGGCGTACGGCACGGTCATGGCCATGCTGTACCACGCCATGAAGAACCACCGCGACGAAAATGGCGCGTTTCTTGCGCTCCAGAAAGCCTGCCGCCGCGAAGGGTTCGCAGCGAAGGCGCGGTACAGCTACCCACGCGGGGGCCACGAGATAGACGGCCTGAGCGTGGGCTTCGCACGGGAGGCGGCCCGTGTGTGGGGGAACATGCGCTACGGCCACCACCTGGTCAGCGAAAAGAACGAGAAGCAACACCCACCGCACGGCCAGATCGTAATCCGCGGGTATGCCTGGGACATCCAAACGAACACCATGGTGGAGAAGGACGCGGTGTTCACGTACCAGATATACCGCAAGAAAGGCGGGTGGCAGTCGCCGGACGAGCGGGATAGCCGCGAGTTGATTGCGCGGCACGCTGCCATCGCGGTGCGCAACGCCATCCTTGACCTGCTGCCCCCGGACGTGAAGGAAGAGTTGCTGGATATGCTGCGCAAAACAGCGGCCAGCAAGGGCACCAAGGACCTGGAGGCGGACGCAGCAGGTACCATCTCAAAGCTCCAGGATGCGTTCGGCCGCATGGGCGTGACCGATGCCATGCTGTGCCACTACCTGGAGCTGGACGAGTTGACCGGCATGGACGGGCAGCAGCTTGGCATGCTGCGCAGCTTGTACCAAAGCATCAGGGATGGCGCCGTGCAGGCGCACCAAGTGTTCCCAGAGTTGGGCGGGGACGCCGCTGCGCGTGGCGACCAGAGCAGCGTGGCCGCTGATGCAGAAGCGGAGTTGGACGAAGCTGCCGATGATGAAGAAGACGCGGAGGAAGAAGTGGAGGAGGCAGACTGGGAAGTTGACGAGGAGGAAGTGGAGGAGGAAGAGCCCGAGGAAGAGCCCGAGGAAGAGCCCGAGCCACCCAAGAAAGCTGCGCCCAAGAAGCGGAGCACCCGCACCAAAGCCGCATCTGCCGACCCAGAAATACGGGTGTCCGAGGGTGCATGGGTGGGCGACTTGCCCAAGGTGAGCGACCTGCCGTTCGTGCTGCAAAACGTGCCCGAGGAAGTGGTGGTGGAGATGTACGAGCGCGACGACCGGGCCAAGGCGCTGAACCACTACTACAAGAGAATGGAGGAGCTCGGCTACGACCTGGAAGACGAGTAGCAGTCCATCACGCGGGCCTGGAGAAAGCCGCACCCGCGCGCATCATGCGCCCCTGGCCAGGCAGGGGCCGCAACGGGACACGCAATGAAATATGACTCTTGGCTGCGGGCTGGCGAACACTTGCGCAGGTGCGGCAAGTTCAGCCCTATGGGCGAGAAGCATCAAGGACGGCGCTGCCACCGTCCCGATGGCCACGATGGTGAGCACGAGGCAGTGCGCGGCGACGGCGAGGAAGTGCTGTGGCCCGCAGCTAAGAAGCGCATCTTCAAGAAGGCGCAGCCGCCCGGTGACGTGGACGTGCCGCTGGTGGCACCCGACACGGACAAGGGATGGGGCGGTTACAAGAAGCCCGTACCATGGCGCGAGGGCAGCCAGTCCGCCCGTGTGCTGCGGTACCTGCTGCGCGGCAGGCCATGGTCGGTGACACCGCAGCAGGCGTGGGAGGACCAGCTAGACGGCGAGGGGCAGATCCAGCGCCTGGCAGCAGTCATCCACCAGCTACGCCAGCACTGCTACGCAATCAAGACGCACTTCGACAAAGACAAGCGGAAGCCCGCACGTTACGAGCTAGTGAAGCGTGGCCCGTGCGATCGCGAGGCCAGCGGTGAGTGCCTGTATTGGACGCCACGCCTGAATGACTGCGTGCAGTGGGGCATGCTTAACGACGTCGAGCGCAAGGCGTACAACCGCAGGGTCAGGCCGGACGACGACCCGCCTTGTGACGACGACGGGCCAGACGACACCGGGCAGTGGGGGATGGAGTTGTGAAAGGCATAAGCTGCGCACTGGGCCTGGACCTGGGGCTAAACACCGGATGGGCCCTGGTGCGGGTGCTGGGCGCCCCGCCCTGCATACTGGGCTGCGGTAACCTGGATGTCCGGTCCGAGGATGGCTTGTCTGCCCGTTTACTTGCCTGGCACACGCAGCTAGTGCGGCTGTGTGGCTACGTGCTTGACAACGGAGGACAAGGCGCCGTATACGAGGAAATACGACGCAGCCTGGGGCATGGTGCGAACTACATAATGATGCAGGAAGGCATCGTTAACGTGGCGCTGCCAGAAACGTTTGCGCTGGGTGTGGTGGGGGTTGGCCAGGGTAAGCTGCGGAGTTTCGCTGGCATGCGCCCATCCAGCAAGAGCAACCCCACCCCACCCACATGGGCGAAGCGCAGCATAGACGTATTCAGTAACCCATCCAAGCTGAAGACACAGGACCAGGCGGTGGCAGCATTCGCAGCGTATTGGCTATGCGATACCGGCGAGCGGGTGGTGCAGTGATCAGTTCAAGATCATATATAAATGATCGTTTCAGTT
>SDBT01001794.1_pt1 | contig 38351 bp, 66 predicted proteins | sample 2277101 | NCBI WGS metagenome assembly SDBT01 (sample SAMN10404973, study PRJNA504765) | marine sediment metagenome | isolation source: marine sediment core GS10_PC15, 103 cmbsf | place: Arctic Ocean: Southern Knipovich Ridge | collected 2010 | reverse complement strand
AACATAACAATAGGCAACGATGCTTCAATAGGCTACCGTGCTTCAATAGGCTACGGTGCTTCAATAGGCAACGGTGCTTCAATAGGCGACGATGCTTCAATAGGCAACGATGCTTCAATAGGCAACGGTGCTTCAATAGGCAACGATGCTTCAATAGGCTACGATGCTTCAATAGGCTACCGTGCTTCAATAGGCTACGGTGCTTCAATAGGCAACGGTGCTTCAATAGGCGACGATGCTTCAATAGGCAACGATGCTTCAATAGGCTACCGTGCTTCAATAGGCTACGATGCTTCAATAGGCTACGGTGCTTCAATAGGCGACGATGCTTCAATAGGCAACGATGCTTCAATAGGCTACCGTGCTTCAATAGGCTACGGTGCTTCAATAGGCGACAAAATAAAGTTAATTACTGGTATTTACTTTTATGGTTCTCAGCACACAGTTACTTATGTTGGCAATAACAAAATATCAATAGGCTGCTACACAAAAACAATTAAACAATGGATTAAACTTTATAAATCTATTGGTGAAAACGAGGGCTATTCAATAGAAGAAATCAAAGAATACAAAGGATATATTCAATTAGTTGAGCAATTTGTAAAAATTCAACAAATTAACTAACAGGCTACGTTAAGCCTTAAATAATTTAACTAACTAATAAATATAATTATGAAACTTAAACACTTTATTTTTGAAACACCCCTATCTATGATTAGAGTGGGTTGGGGTAATGGATATGTTTGCTTGCCAAAAGAACACAAATACCACGGTGTACATTACGATGAAATTGATGTAGATGTACATGGCGGCTTAACTTTTTCAAGGTCGGCTGAAACTATTAAAGAAGAAGTTTGGCAAGAAACACTACCAAAAGGCTGTGAAACATCATGGATTGTAGGATTTGATACGGCACACTTTGGAGACGATAAAGACGGGTGGTCAAAAGCAGCTGTTGAAGCGGAAACCGTTAGGTTAAAACAACAGCTAGAAGCTATTAACTAACCCCTACTATAAGTAGGCATAAATAAAAAGCAAATGTCTTATCATATAAAAACTACAGGAGAGCATACATTCTACACCATTCAGGCAAGATTTACCCATGCAGAAAGAGTAAATACCGGTTGGTTTACACATATTAACACAGAACGTGTTAAAGGAGAGAAAGATGTATGCGGGGGAAAAGATTGTTTTTCGAGTTCGGGTTTGGTTCATAAACGCACAGAAAATTATGGTGTATATGATAAGAAATTAGCTTTAGATGGTATTGCACAGATGGTAGAGTTTGATAGGATAAATGTAGAAAAAGGGAATAAAAAACCGGAATATGTTTGTGAATACAGAGTGGTAAAAGTTAGCGTTAGTTTTAACATTGAAAGTATATAAACCAATTAACTAACACCCTTAAATAAAAAGCAATGATGAAAAACTATACATCAACTGTAGCACCTTTAAAATCAATTATGGGAATTGAAAAAGAATTAATTGCCATTAACGCCACTAATATTTCTAAAAACATTAAGGACGGTAAAGTTATATCAATCACTTTTCAGATAATTCAAAACAGCGAATTTATTACAATTGTGTTGCCATGCAGGGTAGATAAAATAGTAAAGTATCTAAAGATTAACGTGCCTAAGTTTAAGCATATGGGTAATAGTTCAAAAGTAACTGAGCAAGCCGAAAGAACAGCATGGAAAAATTTATTAGAGTGGACACAATTACAATCTGCCTTCATTCAACTTGAACAGGTTGAAGTCTTGGAGGTGTTTTTACCTTATATTTATTTAGAAAGTCAACAGCAAACCGTATATCAAGGAATTAAATCAAATAATTTCAAAGCTTTAACCAATTAAACCTAACACAATGAAAACTGAAATTTTAGAAAAACCAACAGCAGAACAAATAATGGAAATGGTTAGCAAATATGGCGACCACCACATTGATGTCACAAGGTCTATTTGGAACGATAATATAAAATCTAAATCTAGCGACCACAACTATTATCTAGTAATAGACGACGCTGTATTTAAAATGCAAAGCGAACTTGAAAAAGCCAACAAAGCCAACGAACAATTAGAATTTCAATTACGCCAAGCTTTAAAATGAGTTTGCCCACTACAGACAAGTTCGGTAACCGAGTTTGGGTTGATGAGTTCAATAATGTTTTCATCAAGTTAAGCAAGGAAACCAAAAAACGTGTTGTAGGTATTATACATGACGACACACGCTCTTTACACACACCCCGCAAGCTTAGTCATGTATTTAAAAAGTTGAACGCTTACGGCTTTAATTATTACATATTGCAAAAAACAAAACGATTTGATACAATAGAGCTTGACGATGCTAATGGTATTTACAGAATCCCGGTAAGCGTTATACTAGACGAAGGGCAGTTTTATCATTTCGGCGTACAGGGTTACGAGTTACAAATATTCTTACCATTGGATAGGATATATCAATTTAGAATTAAACCACGATTATGAAAAGAATACAGAACTCAATAAAATTCCACAACAAATACTTAATGTTTGCCGGTCAGGAAAAGGCTACGTTGATGCACATAGCAATTATCTTAAAAGATAAATTGAAGTTAACCCAAAGCCCGAAACGCATTCAAATTATGCTATCACGTATTGATAATAGATTTGACACTTTACCTGTTGATTGGGCTATGATTATCAGTACAATTTTATTCGTACCACATCATTATTTATTAGGTCAACATGATAGGATTATGTGGGGCAAAGCAGAAAATATAAACCACATTGGTAAGGTAGTTGGAATTAGATTTAAAGAATATTACTCACAGTTAATTAAAGATTATGAAGGCACCAAGGTTAATTCATGAAAGCGAGATTGCACTTGTCGAGGACAAGTTGCTGAACATCGACCAACTTAATCAATTATTTAAACACACCCCGGCAGAGTACACGCATAAACGCCCGGCAAAAGGTGGCGGGACCTGGACTTATGTTACCGGTGGATATGTAAAAAAAGTATTGAATCTTATGTTCGGTTTCAATTGGGATTTTGAAGTAGTCAGTAACGAAATAATCGGCAATGAAGTTGTTGTATTAGGTCGGCTGACTTGCAGAAATTCTAATGGCGATGCAATTATTAAAATGCAATTCGGTAATAAAGAAATCATGTACCGGAAACAAAACGAAACCCAAAAATCACAGAACTTAGACCGTGTGCCGCTATCAATTGGCAACGACATTAAAGCCGCAACAACTGACTGTTTGAAAAAATGCGCCGCAGAGATTGGTATCGCTTCTGACATTTATAACCCCGAAGAGTTTAGGCAGGTAGAAGTTATTGACAATAAAATTGACAAGGAAAAATACAGGATTGAGAAATTTATTAATAAGGCAAAAACTATAGCGGACCTTGAAAAAATAAAAGGCGATGTGCCACAGGATTTAATGGACTTATGGCAAGAAAAATATATTGAATTAACACCAAAAAATAAAGGATTATGATTTTATTTAGATGCAGCCAGTTAGGCAACTTAATGACAAGTGCCCGAGCCAAAAAAGATGAAGCTCCAAAGATGGGCGACACCGCTAAAACTTTATGTCACGAAATATGGGCTCAGGAAGTTTGGAGCCGTAAACAATTTATTTCATCTAAGTACATGGAAAAGGGCAACACTTGTGAAGAGGATAGTTTGACCTTATTAAGTAATACGGATAATTTCCTTTACAATAAGTACAAGGGTGAAATGCTGCAAAATGAATTTATCAAAGGTCATCCCGATATTGTAGTGCCGGAAACCGTAGTAATAGATATTAAATCAAAATGGGACTTACACACCTTTACAGCCGCCAAGCAAAAGAACAAATTAGAAAAAGCACACGAATGGCAGTTGCGTGGTTACATGTGGCTAACAGGAATTAAAAAAGCAGTACTAATTAATACGCTGGTTAACTCTACACCTAAACTTATAGATGATGAAAAGCGTAAAATGATGTACGCCCTCAATTGTTCAGATACCGACCCCGAATATATCGAGGCAGCTAAACAAATCGAGGTCAATATGATTTACGACATGGCAGAATTTGCAGAGATGTATGATTACTACATATTAGAAAGCACAGAATGGAAGTATGACATACCTATTGAAAGACGCATACATCGTATAGAATTAGAGCATGACGATGCGTTAATTACAGAGTTAAAGATTAGGGTTGTAGATGCCCGGGAGTACATTAAAACGCTTTAAAATGGATAACCTTGAAATATATTATAAATCAAATGATTATCTGCACGAAGTGGCTGTCGAAAATGCGTCTCGTCTTGCGCTAATAATACAGTCAGAACAAGAACGAGCCGACCAATGGCTACCAACCGTAATTGAAACTGGTTGCTCAAATCCTGACACATTTACCGGCAAGCGAATTAACCCTCAAGCATTTAGTAATTACTTATTAAAAAACGGATTTATAAAATATAATTAAAAACAATAATTATGAAAGCACTATTAACTATTATGGTTGTACTTCTAGGATTTACAGCTTATTCAATTGACACGGTTTATGTAAATTTAAACGACACTGTTTACCCGCCTTACAATAATAACGGGTGTGTTAAATTAATAATAATGCCAAACAGTCAACAGGTAGAATCGTTTACAGCATTATCAATATTTAATTTAGTAACCTTTAGTGTTATTTCTACCACTTGTTTTTCTTATAGAGATTCATTTGTATTAGTTGTAGATAGTAGTAGTATTTTATTTTTAGGGATAAAAGAACAAAGCACCCCTTTAATTACGTTTAAGAACCCTGCCAGTAAACTATATCTATCAATGGCTACTGATGTAACCGTATGGAGTTTAAACGGACAGCAAGTATATTCCGGTAATACAAAATCAGTAAATCTAAACCCGGGCTTTTATATCGCATTGATAGGTAATAGAACTCACAAATTTATAATAATTAGATAATAATTGTTTAACTTAGAGCTATGAACTGCACTTCATTAAATACTAAAATTTTAAATCCCCTACGGGAGCAAGTTCGTGCAGTTCTAGCTTTTGTAGGGGGTTTTCTTATTTAAACAACATTGAAATGCCTACCAAAAAAGAAATACTAGACAGCGTAGAAGATAGAAATTATAAAAGTGCTGAGGTTAAAAACTTAATTCATTCTGTTAAGACAAATAGCGGGTTTCAGCTACCGTTTCAATTAAAAAAAGGGGATGTTTATTCGACGTTTTCAGGTGTTAAATTACGACCCAGTGTAATTATTGAAGTTAGAAAAGATCTAGTTGTTTCGATACCACTTTCTCAATCCGAAAACGGGCACAACTTATGTGCTTATAAAAGCAGGTTTTTTGGTGACGGCAGTTTTTCAAATGTGCTAGTGGTAGATACAATTAAACATGCAAAAGAATATTTTTTAGGTGTGTTTGAAAATAAATCAAACCTCAGAGTTGCCGAGTTAGCAATTAAAAATTTTTATAAAAAGGTATTAAAATGAGTAAAGAATTACCATACTTCAGGTTTTACCCTGCTGAATATTTAAACGGTGATATTAGCCTCGAAAATGCACACCTAAATGGAGTGTTTATTATTGTGTGTTGTTACTACTGGAGTGAAGATTGTTGCATAATTAAGTCAAAATTATTCAAAAAGTTTAAACAATTCCGCAATAATATTGAAAAATTAATCGATTTGGAAATAATAAAATTCGATAAACAAACCGATTTAATTACTATAAAATTCTTGGATGCGCAATTAATTGAGTTAGGAAAAGAGCGTAAAAGCCTTTCAGAAAGAGGAAAAAAGGGCGTTGAGGTTAAAGCGGAAAAGAAAAAACAAGCGGTAGAATTAAACGGAAAAGAGTTAGCCGAGCTTAAGCCGAGCTTAAGCTATAAAGATAAAGATAAAGATAAAGATAAGAAGAGTGTAACTACCGTTACTTCGCCTTATAAATTATTTATTGAATCGTATGCAAATTTCTATAAAAAACAGACTGCTTTAAAATATAAATTTGCTGTTGTAGATGGTAAGGCGTTTAAATTATTGATAGAAGCGTTTACTGGTACTGTAGGCGAAGATAGGGCGTTAGCTGGGTGGGATTATGTATTAAATAACTGGGGCTTGTTAGATGCGTACTACACGCAGAAAATCAAGCCAATGGAAATACACAGTAACCTAGGCAACATCATGAAAGCGATTAAAGAAATTAAGAATCCTGTTGTAAAAAAGCGGGTTTATCATAAACCAAAAAATTTGTAATGGAATATCTAACAGTAAAAGAGATTATAGACCGGGGCGACATTCCCAATTACGGGCGCCCGGTCTATCAAAAAATATACAATTCTGACAAGTTTGAAAAAATAGGTGTGTTTAAATATGAACACGCTGGCACTGTAAGGGTTTATGACGTTACAAATTTTAATTATAACAGTGACGAAGTATATTTCAAAACACGTAAAAAATCTAAAAATGGAAACACTAAAAAGGACTAAGCCACGGCAAAGGTCAATCGGTAAAATCCGAATCGGCAGCAAGTACAATGATTATATTACACGCCTACTGGCTAACGCAAAATGGAAATCGCTTTACCAAATAGATGGCTATTTTGTAGCGGCTAATGAATTTGTTATCGACATGCTTAACAGACCATTTGTATATTGCGATGTTGAGTATGTGTTAAAAGAAAAACAGGGCATGTATCGCTTAAAAGTAAAGGGTACATTTCATAACAAACAAAATCTTAAAACTTACTTAATCCGATAATTATGAAATATATATCATTAATAGCATCAATAATTTGGCTTGTAATGGGAATATTATTTACAGGTATAAGCGGAACTAATTCTTTAATTTGTCTTGCAATATCTATGGTATTTTTGTGTGCCGCTTATATAATATATAAGCTTGATATTATCCAAAACGAGAATGTCAACCGAGAACAAAGATTTCTTAACCTTATAAGTAAATTATCATGACAAAGCTAGAGATATTATCAATGAGTTTTTCACACGGATTGCAAGTTAGAGATTGCAAGCTTAATAAAACTCATGAATTAACTGGACTTCACGAGGACGGATATACATTAGACAGAATGATATTTGTGCCTTACGAACATGCCGATTATCAATATTTTAAACCTATTTATTACAATTTAGATTTAACTCAGCCAATACATTACGAGGGTAAAGAGATTGTGCCTATTGATAGGTTGTTACATACTTATGGGGTTAGTGGGTACTTTATGAGTATTAAGTATGTTAATTGGTTAGCATCAATAGCTTATAGAAAGGATTGCAAAATAGTAGTGGGTGGTATGCCTTTTGAAATTATCCAATGGTGCATAGAGCATAAAATTAACTTATGGCTACCTGAAGGAGAATATATTAATGTTAATGATTTAAAAACTAATCCATATAAATGATGATTGAACCACACAAAAAAAGAAGCGAAGAGTACACCTATACGTCTTGGAGTTATCATTTTTACATGAGTAGGTGTGATTTTAAAGAATGGTATAAATCAATAGGCTGTCCTGAAATAATAGGGTTTATATTTGACACAACTGGAAGTGATGCGTTTAACCCATGCGGAACAGAAAGAAAGGGATATACATATGAATTTTACATAAGAACGGAAGGTGTCAAAAAAGCATTGTGTTGGAGAGTGGGGAAAGGGCATATGAGATATAAGCAGGTTGAGTTGGAAAAAAATTACACAAGGTGGGCTAACCAAGTTAAAAACGAATTTATTAACGTTAATGATTTGGATGTAAACCCTTATAAATAGAAGTTATGACACTTATAACAGCTTTAGAAATTGCTAGTAACTACCCCAAAAACATTTTAATAGAGGCGGTAGAAAATACTGTTGGTAATTGGACATCATTAATGTATATGACACGTGATGGAGAAATTCACAAACTAATGTTATCATTTGATGGGTTTTGTTATGAAAGTAAAGAGGCTGCAATTTCAGCAATGGAAAATATAGCGCAGTCTGCAATTAACTCAATTAACAAACCCCTATAAGTAATGAAGCTATTAGTTAACATACTACACCGGATCGGATTGTTAGAAATAACAACCGAGCTTGGTAAAATTTGGAAGTGATGCCAATTGATTTAAATGAATATCACCCGAAATGGAAATTGATTAGCTACTTAATACGTAAGGTAAGGGCAAAAGACAAATGCGAAGGCTCACCTGCTTATCCTAATTGTAAAGCTGTTAACGGCGAACCACACCCGGAAACCGGCAGTAAAGTTATATTGACCACCGCACACATGGACCGCGACAAGAATAACAATAGATTTACAAATCTTAAAGCATTATGTCAACGCTGCCACCTGAATCACGACAAGCACCAACATGCTGACAATAGAAGATATGGCAGAAATTGGAAGAAAAATCAAGGTAAATTATCATTATGAAATTCGACAACATGCAACAACTCCGGGAATACATTTGGGAGAACAGACCGCGCGTTTCAGAACTGTCGGGCGACCCATTAGAATACCCTGGTCATATTCAATACCATTGGCAATTCATGCACGTACTCGGTAAACAAGCGTTTCCCAAGTTCGCACTATACCCTAAAAATGTAATTCTAAGCACTATAGAAGAACACACTCAGCAAACAAATAGTATATTACCCAAAGCTAAGCGAGTTATGTTTGATGCGCTTAGAGACGATTTATTAAAGGAATATTATTCAAACCAAAACACATAAATATTATGAAACAAATACAAATAACTGGCTCACACCTTCGCAAAGCGGAAACACTATTTGAAAACTTTAACAATAGAGAAAAATATAACCCGGTGTTTGTTGCGTTAAAGGAAAATTATAAAAACTTCGATAGCATTAATTATGATGCTTTTGCAGAAAAGCACGAAGCTATTTTTAAGTATAATAAACACGATGAATTACTCGACGAGGATTTTATATTGACCAAAACTTACGAACTTGACGGTGATACGCTGCGAGAGTTGAAAAACTATATTGAAAACAAACCATTTACGCCCGGCATTTACATAGAACTAGCATTATTATTCAGCTACGACCCATTAAAAGAAAGGCGTAAAGCATTTTTAAAAGAACATTAACCAAATTAATTTAACCAGACAAATGGAAAGCTAATAAGATGAAAGTATTAAAGCAATATAAATCATGTGCTGATTGCTACAACTATGAATGGGGTTCAATGGGCGATGAGGACTACTGTACGTTTGGTTATCCATTAGAAAAACTAAAAGAGACTGTAACTAGGTCGGTTGTTGTTGGAGACCCTTGTAACGACTTAGACTACAACCATAAACCTAAGTACGGATGTCTACAAAAAAACTATCGTAATTGCCCTAAGTTTGATTTTAACGAGAGTATGGCAGAGGGTATAAGGTTAACCCAAAAAGATATGGATGACTATAATAATAATTTACCTAAATTTACAACATGAGTTCACCAGTTAAATACAAACCACAAGATTACTTTCCTGCAATAATAGAACAGCTAATGGAAGGTACAAGCTTAACTGAGATATGCAGTCCAAAATCAATGCCGGGCAAAAGTCTTTTTTTAAAGTGGATTAAAAACGACAAATCAATGCGTGACCAATATACGTGTGCGCGCGAGATAGGACAGGCGACGAACTTTGATGGACTGAGAACCATTGCAAAAGATTGTGACGATGATAAGATAAGCGTTAACAAGGCTCGGCTAATGATTGACACAGAGAAGTGGATATTGTCTAAGCAGAACCCTAAAAAGTACGGCGACAAGCTGGCTGTCGACCAACACAATACCGGCCCGGCAGTATTCAATATAGTAGATGCTTCAACACTTAAAAAGAAAACTAAACCCAAATAAGTTATGTACGTATCATTTGAGATTAAAATAAAATTAAAAGAGGTAGGGTATCCTTTAGGTCGAGCAAGACCAGCGGCAGCTAAGGTAAGAAAATGGCTTAGAGAAAAACAGAACATTGATATAACTGTAATGCCGCTGGAAGAGATTGAAAGCGTTGAAATAGGCACTAAAAACAGATATTCACTTGTTGTTCACGATGAAGGATTTAATATTTATCAAAAAGAAAACGTGGGTATTTATGAAATAGCAGAAGATGACGGCATTATTGCTGCGTTAAATTACTTAATCAAACCCAAAGAATAACCCCGTCTCCACGTACTGTGCGAAGGAGACTAACCCAATGGAAAACAAACTCTTACATATAACAATAAACCCAATGAAATAATAAGTAATTTTGATGGATTGTTTGGTTTGCCCCGGTAGCTTTAAGGATACAGTTAGCGGGGTTTTTTATATCTTTAACCCATGGACATAGCCCTCAATCCTGTTTACCTTCCTTTCTTAAATGATGAATCAAAGTTTTTAGTATTACTAGGCGGTGCGGGTTCGGGCAAGTCCTACTTTGCTGCACAGAAATGTTTAATCAGAGCATCGAGTGGGCCCGGCCATAGGATTATTTACGTGCGTAAGGTAGCCAAGTCGCTCCGAAACAGTTCCTTTTTACTATTCAAGGACTTAATAACACAATGGGGCTTGGATTGCGTGGTTAAAGAAACCACAATGGACATCATATTCCAAGGTTCTGAAATACTGTCCGCTGCATTAGACGATGTGGAAAAGCTAAAATCACTAGCACAGCCTACGAGTATTTGGATTGAAGAGGCTACCGAGATAGCACCGAAAGACTTAAGGCAATTGGTGTTACGGCTCAGGGGTGTTACTTCAACCTACGTTCAAATAATACTTTCATTCAATCCTATCTCCAAAAAGCATTGGTTGTATGATAGATTTGTGACCAACCCACCGCCAAGGTCGACGCTACTGAAAACCACGTTCCTAGATAACTATTTCCTTGACGATGACTACAGACAGATGTTAATGGAGCTGAAAGACGAGGACGTTAATTTCTACAACATCTATACTTTAGGTGAGTGGGGCACTGCTATAAAAGGTTTGATATTCAAATATAAGCTATGTGATGAAATGCCGGAAGGTGGGGTTACTGCTTATGGATTAGACTTTGCTTACGTTGTGCCTACTGCATTAGTTAAAGTTTGCATAAAAGAGAATGACGTTTATATCGAAGAGGTGGTGTACAAGAAAAAAATTACCAACAACGACCTGATTAGAGAAATGGACACTCACGAAATATCAAAGCGTGATGATATATTCGCCGATTCTGCCGAACCCGGTAGGATAGAGGAAATCTACCGAGCTGGGTACAATGTTAAACCAGCAAATAAAAATGTAGGATTAGGTATTGATGCAGTAAAAAGATTACATTTACACATCGTCAAAACGTCAACTAATATCATTGATGAGATTGACAGCTATAAGTGGAAGGAAGATAAAAACGAGATTCAATTAGATGCACCAGTTAAATTAAATGACCACGCAATGGACGCAATACGATACGCAATATTTGGAATGACTAATATTGTTAGATATACCGGCGGTGGTTTTGTGCCTAAACCTCAGTAAATAAATAATTATGGCATTTATAAAATTTCACAAAGACGCTGATTTTGGCATAAATCTATTATGTTATGAATCTTACGAAAAATTAGGCAAGTTGGTTGAGGGTTTTAAGTCTCCTTCTGACGAAATAGAAATAACCCTTGATAAAAATGGACGGCAAATGATTAACCATCTTAACATAAGTGAGGGTATTGGTGTTGAGTATGAAACTTGGTACGGCATGGATGCCTATAAGATTGTTAAGTTTTTGTATAAATATACTTGTGGGCATAAAGATATAATAATGTACAGGGAGCGTAACTGGTATAATAATTATGGAGGCATCCCCCGAAGTCCACGTTTAGACCTTTGCCCCTCTCCCTATTAGATGCTAATCCAACTACCCCACATAGAGCCAATAGAAGTGCCTGAGAAATACGAGGACTTAACACTTACTCAGTTGACTGGTTTAATAGACAGTGACGACACCGCAGCGGGAATGCTCAAAGTCCTGACTGGAATAGACTACGATTTTAAATATATTAATGACCAGCAACTGAATAACCTTGCTAACTGTTTAGCTTTATTAATACATCCAGTAGAATTAACAGGAAAACCAAACGTGCCGGACTTGGAAACCAAAACCTTTGTAGATGTTTACGCATTTGAATTAGCCGCAGTAGAAAAATATACTAACATCGGTATGCATTATACCAAAATGCTGAACACATTAAGTATAAAATCGGAGGGCTTCAAGCTGTCAAAAGCTATACCAATGGCTCAAATGTATCTTGACCAATTGAATCACTTAAACGAAACATGGTCAAAGCAAATGCCGGGGTCAACAACTTCCGAAGAAATACGCGCCGGAGTGGATAAATTTAATTACTTTGGCAGATGGGGAACTGTTTACCGATTAGCGGGGTCGGACTTGACCAAGATTGAAAAGGTTTGGAAAATGCCATACAGAGAAGTTTACCAAGCATGTCTATATAACTATACACAATCAAACTTTGAAAAGCGATTAAATGAAATTCACTCAAAAAAGTAACTCACATTATGGCTGAACTGCAAGATATATTAAACGACATAACCGCGCAATTAAAAAAGTTACGAGGACGAGTTGAAGCACTCGAGCAAAACAAAACCCTTACCGATAAGCTATTAAAAGACTACGGTAGTGATGAAGATAAGTTTAAGGTGGATGCTGACGGGGTTGGTGAAGAAAAAAAAGAACCCCTATCAGTTGATGATATATGTGATGCGTATGATAGCAATTCAGGTGAATGGTACATGAAAGCGCAGCAACCCAAAATGAATGCTTTTGGCAAACTCCTTATTATAGAACATCATGTTAATGCTAAACATCCAGAAACAGTCGCATACTGCCACCCTGTCACGAGGGGCGCTGATATTGACCAATGCCATTGTTTCGGTACAGGTGCTAGCCCATTAAGTATTAAACAAAAAGCTTGGGGCGAATTTATAAACACACCAAACATTATACCACTTATAAAAGAATACTTATCATGAACTCAGCACAGCGTAGATTAAAATCAAGGGCATACGACCGCCTGCATAGTGACAAAAAGCGAAAACAAGGCAAGCAAAACTTACTTGCATTTATGAAGTCTGTAGACCCGTCTACTCTGTTCGTAGTTGAAAAGCCGACCATGTGGGAGAAATTTGTTAAATTTGTGAAAAGGTTATTCTGATGGATATACAAATCAAAGGCGTAAAACTACTAGAAAATACTACCTTAAAAATTGGTAAAGATTATTTATTAATTCAAGACGGAGTCCCATCTGGTATTTTAAGATTAAAGAAAGGAGATGAGTATCCCTTTGTAGCGGATTGTATTTATTGTATTGAATTGCCTAAGCGAATCAAAAGAGGTAAACCAGTTGAGTTTTGAGCCGATTAATTGACAATATAACTGAACAAGTCGGAAACCTCACCCCCGCTTATGGGTTTTTCCACGGCTCACCATCTGAGCAAAACGTTAAAGCAGACAATCTAACTGACCAAGCGGTGTTCTTAAATGACGTAGTTAACGGCGGTCACACATTCACGGTTAATAAATTAGTGCGTACCCTATACACGGTTACGCTCAGCTTCTTATCTAAAGCGGCAACAACAGTTACGGTAGCAGAAAACCAAACCGCAGTAGATGCTCACCAAGTGGCTGCGTGGGAATTGTTAAGAAGGTTATCAGCTTTAGAGGACGACAAAAACAGGCTTGTAATTTTAACCCAACCCACCAATATAACCACCGAATCAGTATATCACAGGTACGATAATAATTGGGTAGGCATTCAAATGACTGTTACCCTAGAATTATACGAGGACTTTACCACTTGCGTAACATAACGGCTCACGTTATCATATATGGCAAAAGATATACCATTGGCAATAGCGGGTCTGTTTGCTCAGGCTGGCAGGGTGTACATGACACATCTTGAACAAGCTATGCGACGAAACGGGCAAGTAGTTTCAGGCGATACCTTGGCACAATTCAAAGTAAAATCAAGTGCTGCGGGTATGGTTATTACAGGTCCAAGGTATTCAGGTGTGCTGCAAGACGGAAGGCGACCGGGCAAGATGCCACCGACAGGACCTATAATTAAATGGTTACAAAAGAAAGGGCTATCCCCCAAGCTTGCATTTCCAATAGCAAAGAAGATGCAAAAGGAAGGTTCGCAGTTGTGGCGCGGTGAAAGCCCCGGTAAAACAAAACCTACTAACACATTTACTGCACCAATTAAACCAACTATACAAGTATTGCAAGCAGAAATTATTAAATTAGTGGGCGTGGAATTATCTGGCGCAGTAAAAGAAGGGTTTAAATAATGGCAAACTGTTTTAATCTTATAGGTAAAATTAGCTGTGATGATACTGACGAGTTAACGCCGCAGCAACAAAAGGACATGGATAAATATCACAAATCGCCTGAATATTTAAAGCACGTGAAAAAATTTGAACAAGAAAAATTGAAAGATGCTAACAGTAACAACACCCCGTCACAGGGTACAACTTGGAGTTAATTTTGTAGCTAGTTATTGGCTTGCGGCGTACAACCCTTTGGTGTTTACTTGGGGTCGTCAAGATGCTCAAGTGCAATCAATCACAGGTTTTCTTACAGGTGGAGTTACTGAGGTGCGTGTTACAATATCCGGTAGTGATTTTAGCGATATAGACCCGACAGGAAAGTTTGTGTACTTAAACAGTGGGCAATACGTCGGCGTGTTCAAAGTATTGTTTTCTTTTGATAACGGCACTACTACAATCATTAGAATTGACACTGATTTTATTGGAGCAAGCACAGGTGGTTACATCAATAACCTAGCACGTGAAAATTACCGAATACAATTTACTATAACAATATTCAAGCAAGGAATTTACCCTATCAAAACGGTAACAATATCTCAATCAGTTAAGAAAGACGGCACTACTGAATTGGATGTTGCTCCGGTACTTCAAGATACTTTAATACCAATACTCGACCAAGACAGTACAGATATTAACGCGCCGGATTTTAATCTATTCGGGTTTTTTCAGATTGGACGGGTTGAGTTATGGGACGACCAAGTTTCTACTTCGTTCGCTAACCTAGCACAAAGATGGTTTTTTACTTATTCAGCAAATCAGTACGGTAATGAGTTCGGATCTAATCTATTTGAGTTCGTACCGTTTTTGGGCAGTAGTAATTCAGGATTGACAGAACCCGACCTGTCAAAAAAAGGAAAGTTCTTAACAAAATTCACAAATCCTAAATACTGGAACGGTTGGCCCTTCAAGTTAATGTTTATCTACAGCGAGTTTATGAATGGCTCGGACTTGCAACGGAGGGAAACTACCAGAGATATTAACGATAATACTATAACGCCACTCAATGAAGATTTGACGACTAATGGCGAAGAGTCTTTGAATTATTTGAATATTGAGGGTGATTATATTGCATCTGTTGGCTCAGTTCAGGTGTGCATCTACGTAAAACAAACCATTGACGACTTGATTAACCTACCAGCCCAACCGGTAGACTTACCACCCGTTAAACCTGTTCATGGTTTCCCCGGTAATGTAACAATCAACAACAATGTAGAATCTAAACGAGTAATCCGCAGATATTTTGATGATGACTACTACGATACTAACGGCTACTACACTCAAAAGTCATTTACTGCAAACTCACTAGCTGTCATAGAATGTATCAACCTTCAGGTGGTGCAGGACTGTGTGCCGAATCCTTTTTACTTAGTTTGGGCTAATACATTAGGCGGGTTTGACTATTACATGTTTGAATACAACCAAGTGGACAGGATTAAAACTAAAACTCGACAACAATACGAACCTTGGCAGGCAAATTTAGCAGTAGCAGAACGTGGCGTGTTTGATTTGGCAAATATTAGTAGTCAGTTATTTAGATTAGGCGGTCGCAATATTCCGTCTGCAGATTTGGACGGGCTGAAAGATTTATTCGCCAGCCCAGTTGTTTATCGAGTAGAGCAAGACGGAACTAAACACAGGGTGCTCGTAAAAAAGGGCGGTATGACTATGTACGAAACCGAGAAAGGATTTAACGATATATCTTTTGAGTTACTATTCCCTGAAATTAATCTTCAACTTGGATAAAATTAAAAATTATGCAAAACGCAAACTACTTAGTAACACATAGGCGCGATAAAACTGTGTATGGTGTATTAACAGAAGTAAGTAAAACTGATATTGATTTAGAAACTGGTAAAATGAAGGAGCGGTTACACGCTAAAATAAAACAAGTCCTAGCTAAAGCAAAAGGGGGTGGTTTACCAGTCTTAGTAGTAAGTAATAATGTCCGCACACCCCGCAACCCTGAAGATACAACGGTATATGTTGGTGGTCCAACAAGTGTTGAAACCTATAAGGATAAGATTCATTTGCTATGCCTACGAGGAAAAATGCAGCTCGGTCTATGGGTTACTTTAACCCCTATTGATGTTTATTAAAATACAACAAACGCAAGCTTTTGCTTAAATGGATAACCGCATATACATAAACGACCAATTGGTTGACATGATGCCCGGCACGGTTATTGCTATTACAATTCAAGTGAATAACATTGCTGAGTTAAAAGATAGGCAAGCCAGTTACTCAAATAGAATAAAGCTACCCAAGTCACGCATCAACAATGCAATATTTGAAAATGCTAATATGTTTCAGGCTAATAGTACTGTGCCATATTCAAGATTAAAAATAACATTGATACAGGGGGGTATTGAAACTGTGGCAAATGGGGTCGGTGTTTTATCTGCAGTATCAAATGAGTTTTACGAGTTGATTATTTACGCTGGGCTTGTGGATTTTTTTAACAAAATAAAGGATTTAAAGCTTAACGACTTAGACCTGTCGGGTTTTTTGCACGAAAAGGACATAGTTGAAATCAGAGATAAAATAAATGCTACATCGGGGTTTGTTTATCCGTTAATTGACTATGGTGTTTTAATGGAAGGAACCAGAGACTTTACAACCAATGATGAAATTGACGACAACTTTTGGCCTGGGTTTTACTTGCACACATTGATAAAAGAAATAATTGAACAGGCAGGGTTTTCATTCTCAGGCGATATATTTTCAGATAGCTTTTTTAACTCTTTAATATTACCGTTTACAAATGACGTACTCGAAGTAAACGAAACCTTTGAGGCTGACAGCGAAAGCGAATTTAACTCAAGCGGTATTTGGTTTGAAGTATTAGCATCGCCCACGTTTTCGGGGTTTATTCCTTTTGTAAATAAGACCACAAATAACAACACGATAACTTTTAATAATGGGTTTGGACTGAAATTCTTTGAAAACTTCTTATCCGATAGCTATAGGTTTCAGCTAACATTTGAAGTAACCAACACCACAAGCGCAGACATTCCATTTGTTGCAGGGTATTTAATAAACGCAATTCTAAGCCCGATAACTGACATACTGCCTGAGATATTAATTCCCGCAAATAGCACACTAACTGTTACGGCTAATATTCATAAGCTAATATTAACGCCAAGTGATGTAGTAAGAATTACGGCAACTGCACCAAGTGCGGGTTTAGTAATAAAAGCAACAACAGCCTTAATAGGATTAGCAAAAGATTATGTGGTTAATACATTCCCGGACATAAACCAAAGCGAACTGTTAAAAGAATTTATGCAGATGTTTGGATTAGTGCCTGACCGCGATAAGTATTCTACTAATATAGATTTCTTCCAGTTCGATATATTGGAAACCAACAAAGCACTAGCAAAAAAATGGTCGAAAAAATACCAAAAAAATACAGATACTTATATTCCCACGTGGACTTATGCACAGAATAACTTTTTTAAGTGGGCTACAGATGCCGACATTGAAGCTATAGGGTCTGGTCTAATTACTAGCAACAACGTAAATCTAAAACAAAACAAAGACGTAGTTAAGTCAGGATTTGAGCCAAGCGAAAGCGTTATCAGATTGGACGGGTTGAATATTGCGCAAGTGCTAAAATTTGAGGACGACAATTTTACAGGTGATGTCGGGTTAAGATTGTTGGCAAGCTATGAAGCCAGTCTTGCAACACCCATTACATTATTAACTGCACCCGAACCAAACCCACGTATTACATATTTTATTGAGCAAGGGCGTGACAGTTTGGATTGGCAAGAATTGGTCAACAACAATTACGATGTTATCAACAACGCCCTGCAAGACACCAAAGTTCTGACGGCTAAATTCAGGCTATCTGCAGATGATATAAACAACTTTGATTTTAGTATTCCTGTTTATATTGATTACTTTGGTTCTTTCTTTTATGTAAATATAGTTTCAAACTATCAGCCGAATAAATTAACTTCGGTTGAATTAATTAAAATTTAAGTTATGCAGCAATTAGCAATAGTATTTTGGCAAGATAGAGATAATAAGGATTACAAAGGTAATGGTAGTCCAATTCCAATTGAAAACGCAAGGGATGCGGTAAAGGCTGGTAACGGAACTTACCCCCGCATACAACATTGGATTAAAAAGATTTAAACTATAATGGCAACTGAAACGGTAGAGATATTTCGGGTAGATTTGGACGCTGGTAAAATAGCTGCGGACTTGAACAAAATTAAAGCAGCTTCTAAAGAATTGAGGACAGAGCGGAAAGTATTAGACGCTCAATTAAGGTTCAATCAGATAAGTGAAAAGGAATACACCAAAGCAATTGCAGCCAATACAACCGCAGTAGCCATAAACTCACAAGCCCAAACTAAAACCAACCGTGAACTAAAAGCAGCAACAAAGGCGGCAACTTCTGCAACCGGCTCACTTGAACAGCAAAGGGCTATACTATCTAGATTAACCACTAAATACGACAGTCTAAGTAAGTCACAGCGTACAAATTCAGAACAGGGAAAGGCTCTTCAAAAAGAGATTTTAAAAGTTAATGACGGGCTGAAAGACCAGGAAGAGGCTACCGGTCGCAGTCAAAGAAATGTTGGAAACTATGGCGATGCACTTAAAGGGCTGACCGGCAACCTTACAATTATGGGAACTAATGTCGGTGGAATAATTACTAAACTTACAGCATTTGGCGCAGCGGCAAGGGCGCAGGCAGCGGCAACGGTAGCAAGCACAGCCGCAACCGGAGGCGCAACTAAAGGGTTAAAGCTATTCAGGCTGGCTTTAATCGGCACAGGTATAGGTGCTATTGTTATAGGGCTTGGTTTGTTGGTCGCTGCGTTTGCATCAACTCAAAAAGGGATTGATTTTATTACAAGAAAATTAAAACCGTTTCAGGTAGCGTTTGAAAAGATAGTCGACTTTCTACAAAAGAAAGCACTTAAAGCGTTTGAAAATCCGAAGCAAGCCCTAAAGGATTTGGGGGATTTTATAGTTGGTCAGTTTACAAATAGAATTAAGGCATTAAAAAATATATTTACAGGTGTAGGTGGTGCTTTAAAATCATTAGTTACGGGTGATTTTGCCGGAGTAAAAAGGTCGCTCAAAGAAATTGGTTCAAATATTGTGGACTTCGGAACGGGGGTAGAAAACACAATTGCAAAAACAATAAACACAGTTGAAGATTTACAAATAGCACTAGATAACATTAAAAAAACAGCCAACCAATTAACAGACCTTGAAATAAACGCTGAGGAAATTGAAATACGAAACGCAGAACTAATACCGGCACTTGAGCGAGAAGCAGAGGCATTGAAGTTGATTGCTGCCAACACGCTTAAAACAGCAGCAGAACGTAAAAAAGCTGGGCTTCAAGCTATTGAGGTATTGAATAAAATAGCTAAGGCAGAAGGTGAGCTAATCGACTCGCAGGTTAAAAGACAGGAAATTGAAAACACTTTAAATGACACGGGTAGGGAGGGACTAAGAGAAATAGCAGAATTGCGAGCGAAAAACGATGTTATAATAGCTGCAAGAGATAAAAAAACAAAACTTATTCAAGGGCAAATTATTTCAGCAATCAAAGAAGAAATTGCGGCAGAGAAAAAGAAAGGTGATGAAATAAAAAAAGCTAATGCCAACGCCAATAAAATACTTGATAAATTACGAGATGAAAATACTTTAGCGGCGATTGCAGACGCAAATGAAAGGGCTAAAAAGGAACTTGAAATAGCGCTTGAGGCTAGTGAGGCAGAACTTAAATTGCTTAAAGTATCTAAAACATTAAAAAAAGAGATTGCAGCCGAATTGCAAAAAGAATTTAATCGAGAGATTGCTGCAATAGATAAGGCCGCAAAAGAAGAGCAAGATAAAATAGATGAAGAGGATAAACTAAAAGACATTCTTAAATTACAGGCAGATGCAGAAGCCCGTGAAGAACTTGCTGTACTCGAAGCGGAAGGTTTACAGGAAATGGGAGACGCTAAACTTGAATTGTTGAGAGTGCAGCAAGAAAATGAATTGGCTCAATTTAAGGGGTCAAAAGAAGAGATTGCTTTACTTGAAGCCCAGCATCAACAGAAAATTCAGGCGTTAGAAAAACAAACAAGGGATATTCAAATCAAATCAAACCTTGAAAAAGCAAAATCATTCGGTAACTTATTTTCTACTATTGCAGGTTTGTTTGAAGATAACGCCTCTTTACAAAAAGCGGCTGCGCTGTTTCAGATTGGAGTAGACACAGCGGTAGCTTTAGCAGGGGCGGTAAGACAGGCGCAAACAGCGGGACCATTCCCTGCGAATATAGCCGCTATTGGAATAGGTGTTACGGCAGTTTTAGCCAACATAGCAAAAGCAAAACAAATATTATCAGGTGCATCATTTGAAGAGGGTGGAATAGCTATCGAGGGCGGCAACATCCCTGCAAGCGGTGGAATGATAACAGGCAAAACCCACGCAGATGGTGGCGTTAAGTTTAACATGGGCGGCGGGGCAATTGGCGAAGCACAAAAAGGTGAAGCGTATATTGTAAACATCGGAGGCAATCCTTTAATCAAACAAGCAGCGTCAAATCTTAATGTAGCCGGTGGCGGCAAGGCATTTACTGACGGCGGGGTAACACATAGGTTTCAAGATGGCGGTGGTATCTCTTCATCATTTGGAACGTCAGAGGCTAACGATTTTATTGAAGCATTACAGGAATTAAATATTTCGGTATCTGTTGAAGAAATTAGAAGAGAAAACGCTAAATTTGCCGATGTACAAGACACGGCAACTTTATGATTTCACTAATCCACCCAAGTTTCGGCAGACCATACCAAGCGTACAAATGTTTTAAGGAATGGGAATCAAAATCCGGAGCGGAGTTTGAATACATCCTATCTTTAGACAGGCGCGACCCGACAGTAAAACAATACAAAACCTTTTTCGCCGACCAACACATTATCATATCCGATAGTGACAACTGTGTGCAGGCTACTAATGTTGCAGCTGAACAGGCTAAAGGCGACATCCTTGTTTATCTATCGGACGACTTTAGTTGTCCACCTAATTGGACGCGCTCGATTAATCTTGCTTTAAATATCATGAAGCCTCAACTATTAAAAGTGGATGACGGCTTACAGCCTTTTCATAAAACTGTTTTAACAATTCCAATAATGACTAGAAAGCTATACAGTTTGTTGAGTTATTTTTGGAACCCTCTTTATAAATCTATGTGGGTAGATGTTGATTTATATTATGAGTGTGAGGACTATTTAATTAAGAAACCAAAATTGTTATTTCAACACAACCATTATACTCGAGGGGCTGAATATGATACAACTTATCAACAACACGATAACCTTGAAAGACAAAGCGAGGGTTTAACTATATTCAATAAAAGGGCAAAAGATAAAAAATGGGACGTCCAATTTTAAGTATTTTAATGTGTACCATTGAATCAAGACGAGAACAGTTTAAAAAACTTGTTGACCACATTAACAAGCAAAAAACAGAAGATGTACAAATTTTATATTCTTTAGATAACAAAGAGCATTCAGTAGGTGAGAAACGACAATTTTTATTAACACAAGCCAAGGGAAAATATATTTGTTTTATAGACGATGACGATTGGGTGCCTAGCTATTATGTGAGAGAAATATTAAAAGCCGTAAAAGGCAACCCTGATTGCGTGGGCTTTTTAATAGACTGCAATATCAACGGAATAAAAAGTTCGGCAATATCAAGCCTTAAATATAAAGAATGGAAAACCGACCAAGACGGGTTTAAATATGTCCGCTCTATATATCATAAAACCCCAGTAAAAAAAAGAATAGCATTAAAGGTAGGCTTTAAAGATATGAGATTTGGCGAAGATGGGATTTATTCAAAGGGCTTATTACCATATTTAAAAACGGAGTCTTTTATTAACAAAGTAATGTATTATTATATTTACAGAACAGAACCCCAAAACGAATTGAGATATGGATAGTTATAGTCAAAACAATGAGGATAGCTTTATTGCCGGTTATCTCTCCGGGCATGAAGTTGGCACACTGCTTGATATTGGAGCGAATGACGGCATCACTTTAAGCAACAGCCGACTACTAATAGAAAATGATTGGAAGGGGTTACTTGTAGAGCCGTCTAAAATTTGTTTAGATAGACTTTGGGAGCTATATCGCTACAATCCAGGTATTCAAATTTTACCTTTTGCTGTTAGTGATTATTGCGGTGAGGTTTCTTTTTGGGAAAGTGGCTCACATCTGTCAGAAAACGACCACTCACTTATAAGCACCATTAAGCAAAGTGAGTTAGACCGATGGAAAGGCTCAAAGTTCGCTAATCATGTAATGGGGTTTTGTAATGTTATTGACGTTGAAACTTTACTAAAGAAATCTAAGTATAAAACATTCGACTTTATTAACATTGATGCTGAGGGCGTGGACTTAGTTATTTTACAGCAACTTGATTTATCTGACACACAGTTATTATGTATTGAGTGGAATAGCCTGCCTGAGTTAAAAGAAAAAATTGAAGGGTATTGCTCCACATTTGGAATGACAACAATACACGCTAATGGAGAAAATTTAATACTAGCAAAATGACGTATAATAATAAAGACGGCTGGACAAAAAAAGAATTTCAAGAATTTTGGGGTGCTGGTGGTTATGTTGACGAGTTTGATTACGGAGTAGGTATTGAGCAAGTAAGTGCAGTTTGTTTATATCCATTTGTCTTTGGTGAAGTATTAGAGATTGGTTCGGGTGGTGGTTCGTTTACCCATAGAATTAACAGCCATAGAGAATACGGACACACTTTACCAACGCATTTCCTAACAGCCATTGACGTTATTAAAAAGCCTGCATTATTTAAAAAGCTAAAACTAAAATATATTGAATTGCCGGATAAGGACTATAGCTGTAAAGGCGTTAAAAGTAATTCAATTGACTTCGCTTTTTCTTACGGTGTGTTTTGTCATTTACCCAATGAAGCCCTAAAGCAATATTTAAAATCAGTTCGCAGGGTATTAAAAAAAGGCGGGGACTTTATCTTTATGCTGTCAGATTTTAATGGTGTTAAGCACTTAATAAAAACCAGGCGGGTTTATACATTGGGCGAGTTGTTGCCTGACGTTGGTCACTATTACCAAGATGAAAGGACACTAGATTTAATTATCGGTGAGGGTTGGGATATTATTACAAGGGACTTTATACCTAATCATAGAGATATAATAATTCATTTAAAAAGGAAAAAATGAGCACAATTATTTTAACATTTGCCAAGGGCAACCCGAGATATATTAAAAGCCAACGGGCGCAAGAAATATCATTAAAAGCAGTTGGTTATACAGGTGCTTATCGAGCATACTTTGAGGAATCAGATATTCCAAATTGCCCTTCGCATGATGAAGTTCGCTATGGCTTTAAGGCTTATGCAATCGAGCAAGCCATGAAAGACGGTTACGATACAATTATTTGGCTTGACAGCGTTGTTCAAGCGATTGGTTCGCTACAGCCTTTTATAGATGAAATTAATAGATCCGGCGGCGTTTTTTTTAATAATATCGACTACCCACTTAAAGACTGGGTTAATGATGATTGTCTTGGTATTTATGGTTTAACTAGAAAGGACATAGAAAACACTAAACAAATAATGGCTTGCTGTTTTGGCGTGAATGTTAAAACAGGTTTTGGCAACCAGTTAATGAGGGGCTACATTGAGGGAGCAAAAAACGGGGCCTTCAACGGTGACTGGGGCGACCATAGGCACGACCAGTCAGTTATAAGTTTGCTACTTAATAACGATGCCCGAATAGTTACGGGACACGAAACCTTTTTTATTTACGAACATATGTATAAGGCATTTGATTGTGCCGATACAATTTCAATGATAAGCAAATGAGTTATTACAAACACATACGATTTGACAATTCACCGGACAGCGAGCGGTTGTTATTTAAAGAAGCCTTAACAGATATTTATTCACCTACAGCACTAGCGCCAAATCTTTACGGTATTGAAATAGGAGTTTTAAACGGTGAAACATCTGCTTTTTTATTGAGCCTTTGCGACACTTTAATTGGCATCGACCCTATTGAGCCGGACAGCATGGATAGCTCGCTAATCGGTAGTACTGAAAAAATACACAACAACACAAAACGCTTTGGCGCAAGGTTTATGTTCATCAATGATTATTCCTTTAATGTAGCGGCGGGGATATTAGATAACAGCAATGATTTTGTATTCATTGACGGCGACCACACTTATGAGGCTGTTAAATTAGATTATAAATTATACTTTCCTAAAGTAAAAATAGGCGGTTTGATATTTATTCACGACAGCCGAATGAACCGAGGCGGGGCTAATTTTCATGTTGGGCCAAGTAGGTTTGTAGATGAATTAATTATAAATGATAACCGGGTTGAAATAATCGGCGAAACTTTTTCACTAACTTGTTTTAAAAAAATATAATGGGTATTACTCAAGACAGCATTAACAGACTGCACAGGCATGCGCCTGAATTATCAGGAATAAAAATGATGGAATTAGGCGCGCAATGCTTATACATTCCCGGTCAAAACACAAGCGATGCGGAAATGTTTTGGGCTAAAGATTTTTTTGAAGCACTTGGGGTTAAGCATACTTCGATAGATTTATTAGCCAGTGACCTTTGGAAGCGTTGGGGTGAAGGTGGTCGACCGGAAGTTGCCGACTTAACAGAGCCTTTGGATTACAGGGGTTTTGATATTGTCACCAACTTTGGCACGACCGAACACGTAGAATCAACCGTAACTGATTTGTATAAAGCGTATCAAAATATTCATAACATGTGTAAAGTTGGTGGGCTGATGATACACGAAACACCCAAGACAGGTAGTTGGCCCGGGCATGGTTGCCACTACTTAACCGAAAAATTTTATCTTGTTATGGCGTTATTAGCCGACTATGAAATCCTTGAGTTAATGTCAGAGCCGGCTCACGGAAATACTGTTGACGGTTGGAATATTTGCACCGTACTACGCAAAGGGAAAAAGGATTTTATTAATGAATTAGAATTTTTATCACTAGACGTTTTTACTCATTGAAGCGGAATATATAACCGACTTTCGTCACGGGCAATTGATAATTTTTTACCCATGTCACCGGTCGGAGGCGCGCCCTCCCATGCAGCTTTATAATCTTCCATCTGCATACCCACATAATCATTACTGTTAGGAGCGTCTAAAAAGACTAGCTTATTATTAAACCCTGCCCGACAAGCGCGAGCCGACCAGTCCCAATGTTCTGCGCCATGCTTCCCGAAATTAGCAACATCATAATAGCCGATTTTCTTTATTACTTCGGGCGTGAAAGTATGCAGACAACCCATAGATTGCCATACGTTTATGGGTAGGGTTAAGCCTGAGTGGTGCTTTAACCATGTTGCGTTGAAATAACATAAATGAGGAAACCCCGTTAATTTTGAATAAGCATAATACAAATTGTCCCAACCGGGTTTAGTCATGTAAATATCATCGTCCATCAAAAACCCAAAATCAAAATTTGTTTTGTCTGCCTGTTCAAGTAGGATATTTCTCATAGTACCAACGCCGTGTTTATGTACGTCTGTTACTACAAAAATCTCATGTTCAGCATCTTTAAATTTTGTTGCTTCAATCGAATCAAGTAACTGTTTTAAATAATGCTTGCGGTTGGTAGTGGTTACTATGCCGATAAAGAATTTCATTCAGTAGACTTAATTACTGCCCCGCTATTGTCTATTTCCAACTCACCATTAACCCACATGCGCCTTAATAAGTAGCCAACGCCCTGTTCAATTTTAACCTTATCGCCAACCTTTATAATAGGGGGGTAGCCAAAATGAAAAATAGTATCTCCATCATAGTGCATTGTTCCCATGTTAGAGTTAGGCCCTTGCTTTGTACACGTCCATTCTTTTGTCATAATATATCGTTTATAGCTCGTAAAATAAATTTTCTGTGCCTACAAGCCCTGCCAGATAAAACTTTATTGACCATTGATTTAGACACAGCAACGTTGTTATTCTTTTTTCTATATTTCTTATTGTATTGTATCACAGTTTTTATTACCGCCTCATTCGGCCCCGGAAATTTTTGTAAAAGTTTAATTTTTAATTCTACCATTTACCGACAGGACATTTACAATTTTTACAACGGGTTTTAAACATTAAAAAACACAAACACTTTTGACAAATACCATCTAAATAATATCTGCAAAATTCACAGGTTGCCATTCGATTAGCAGCCACAACCTCTATTGTAGCTTTTTTATCTATCATATTTAATACACCCTCTATAAGTCCCATACAGGCAATTTTAAAGCTGACCTGTCAGAGCCGATGTATAAATTTATATCGTGGAACTTTAGACATTTTGCTAATTGTAAATAGCGAATGTTTATTTCTTTTACTACATCGGGGCTACTCAATACTTTATGTCCTGTTAAGTCCACCCCATACATTACTATTTCTTTAAATCCTAATCTTGCAGCAACCTGTACAGCCACATAAGTAGATGTGGAACTAGCCCAATAATGAGGGTTAAAAAGATTACTCGATGTTGGAGCTCCACTGGTTAAAAGTATTCTCTCATAACCCGGCTGTAATGACCAGTCAGATAAATGGGATAAAAAATTACATCCCGGCTTTGAGTTCTTAATTATTGCCAACCGATCCGGGTTAAAAGTTTGTGGCGTATCTACGCAAACCAAAATATCAACATCAACAAATCGACAAATGTCATTCACTCCTACGATTAAATCCGGCTTATAATTTGGCGTTAATACATCTTCAATGAAATCAAAAAGTGATGGTCCAAGCCCTAAAACAAACGCTGTTTTTTTCATGGTTTTTTTTCGTGTTGATTATCAGCCCGTTAATATAGCCATTATTTTGAATGATTTTGAATCAAGTTGCAAACCCGTAAAATACAATCAGTTTAATTTAATTTTATGCCTATGGCGCAAAGCATTATTAACATTGATGGCGTAATTGGTGACTTTGATTTTTGGGGTGACGGCAGTAATGTCAGCCTTGCAAAAGTACGGGGACAACTTGAAGCCGCCACTAATAAAGATGTGTTAGTAAACATCAATTCGCCGGGTGGAGACATTGGTGTTGGGTTTGCAATTTACGACCTGTTAAAAACTTCCGACAAAAACATAACCACAAAAACAACTGGACTGTGTGCTTCTATTGCTACAGTAATACAGTTTGCTGGTGACGTTAGAATAATGACCGAGAACAGTGAGTTTATGATTCACAACCCTTATTATGAAAACGTTAAAGGTGATGCAGAAGAGTTAAGGGAATACGCTGACCAAATAGAAGAAACCGAAACCCGAATTAAAGATTTTTATTCAGAGTTTACAGAATTATCAGTTGATATACTTGATGGGTTAATGAAGGACACAACTTGGCTAACTCCCGAAGAGGCTTTGGAGTTTGGGTTTATTACCGAGATATTAAAAGGCGAGGACGAAAACACATCAAAAGCATTAACCAAAGTTAGAAAATTAGAAATATCTACCGGGCTTGAAGTAAGAGCGGTAGCATTCATAAATAGTAAAAAAATTGCAATGGATAACAAGAAAAAAGGCTTAATGGCTAAAATTAGAGCGGGTATGAAAAATCTAGCTGGCGCAAAAAACACCGAGTACACACTTGATGACGGCGCGAAAATAAACACCGATGCCGATGGTGATATTGAAGTTGGTCAAACCGTAACAGGTGATGACGAGCAAATATTATCCGCAGGTGATTACTTGCTTGATGACGGTCGTACTGTTGTAATAGGTGAAGAGGGCGTAGTTAGTGAGGTTAAAGAAGTAGAAGCCGACCCGGCAAACGACGAAGAGAACAACCTTGTTTTAGAGGCTGTCACCACTATACAGGAGGGTATGGCAACTGTGGTTGAAAACATGAAAACCTTAACCGATTCTGTAAAGGAAATCAACCAAATAGCCGTTGATAACCAGACAGCAATTGCCGGTATAGGTAACGGTGTTAAACCAGTAGTTAAGAAAAACTTAGCTAAAAATTTAGCGCGCCAAAGGAATTTGGGTGGCGTCAAAGGAGGCAAGCAAGGTCAAGACATGAATGCTAACAGAAAAACATTTAAAGAAAATCATCCCCGACCTGTACTATAGTAGGGCAATTAAATAAAAAAATAAAAATTAGAAGCTATGAAGTGGACATTATCGATTTTTAATACTCCGATTGACGAGATTAAAGACATTCAACAAGCGGTGCTTTCAACTCCGTTTGAAAACGAGACGCTAACAAACAACCATTTAATTATTGACGGCATAACTGTACAGCAAGACATCCCTATTTTTGGACGTGGTGCGTTAGTAATGACTAGCGGCCCCGGTTGTGAGCCGTCAGTAACAGACCCAACGATGCCGGATATGGCAAAAAAATCTTGGGAGCCTAACAGAGTAGGTTATCGACTTAGTTTCTGCGAGACTGATTTCGATAAATTTTTCAGTTATATGAAAGCCGACGGCGTTCGTAAAGCTGATTTAACACTTGCTGATTTTTGGGGTTGGTTAATTATTTACTTAGAAGAAAACCACAACCAAGAACTACACCGCAAGGTATGGTTTGACGATAAATCAATTACTTGGACAGGTGGAAGCCCTGCGGGGCAATTAAACCTTTTAGCAAAAGTTCCTTTTTACAATCAAATTAATGGATTGTTTAAACAACTATTTGCGATAGCTACCGAAGGGTCGGCTCAGCATGTGGCGATAGCAGCTAACAGCACTACTAGCCAAGCCCTAACCAACACCGAGGCATTTAATACTTTAGAGAGTATGTTATGCGATGCTCCAATAAGATTAAGGGCTAACCTTGATAAATTACGGTATTATGTGACGGACAGTATTTGGTGCCAGTTTGATAGCTACCTAAGAAGCCAAGCAGTTGACAGTTCCTTTAATAGAATTGAGAGAACTTCAATAGGCTTAGCATTTGGTGGTATTCCTTTAGTAAGGATGCCTAACTGGGATGTAACTATTGCGGGTGACTTTACTACTGCCGGGACTGCCGATAAGCCACACAGGGCTGTATTGACTTATAAAGAGAACATACCAATTGGCACGGAGAGCGAGAGCAATCTTGAGGAAATGGATATATTTTATGACAAAAAAGACCGTAAAGCTTACATGGATGTGTTCTTTCACCTTGATGCCAAGGTGTATTTGGATGGTGAGATTATGTTCGCGTATTAAATAAAAAGACTATGACTAATTGTTTCACTTTAACACGTAGCATTAACAATGATGATTGTGATAACCCGATTATACCGGGCGTAGATGCTAAAATTTGGGTATTCCCATTGGATAGATGGGAGAATGCTGCAAAAACAGTAGATGGAACCGATACTAATCTTATCACTAACATTGTAATGGCTTCGGGAGAGCTGGGAATATTCATTCAAGGGCAGTTTTCGAGCGTTGAGCCAACATCTTCTCTTTCGGTGCAAACTTTCGGAACAACTTATTTACATCAAATTTTATTTAGGGTGTTTGATAACAGCCCGAAAGTAAAACAGGAGCTTGAGCGTATTGCTAAAGGTAAATTTGTGGTTGTGGTTCAAAACAACTTCAAAGGAACTTCCGATGATGTGGCTTTTGAAATATATGGCTATAATTCAGGCATGAGAGCAACGGAAGGTCCGCGAGAAGTAAACAACGTTGAGAACTTAGGCGCCTATGTGTTTACTTTAGTTAGTGAGGAAACGGCAACCGAACCGCGTTTACCATTCTCATTACTTGTAACTGATGTAGCTGGTACGTTGACGTTATTGAACAGCATCGTAACACCGACACTAGCTTAATGTATGAGAACAAAACAGTTAAGGAAATAAAAGAGAACCCCTCGCTGTTAGAGGGGTTTTCAATACTATATAAACAAGAATTTAACGAAGAGTTTTGTCAGGGTTGCCCCGGCGTTCTTGAACAGGCACTTTTAAAATACAGTAACAAAATGAAGTTTAATTTAAACCCCACAGCAATGAGTACAAATGAATGCTCTTACAGATTAAACGAGGCTAATCAAATGATAAGGATTGGCAACAACTCGAATCCTATTACTAATGCAAACTTAACTAATGCAAAAGTATTGGAGTTGGTAGAACTATATCCGGTAATGGCAAGAACCCATTTTGAAATGGCAGACGGTAAGCCTTTTGTATATCCGGTAATAGAAAAAACTCAGAAGCCGCCTGTTGAAAAAATTGTCGGATTAAAAGTAGAAAAAGCCGCAAAGGAAGAAAAACCGGTAGAGGAAGAAAAAACCTCAGAGGCACTAACCGCCAACGCACCCTTTGATGCTGCGCCTACTACGCTTAAATACGCCTTAGACAATGATGTTGACTTGACCAAGGTAAAAGGCACCGGTAAAAACGGCCGCATTCTTCTTAAAGATATAAATTAACATGAATGAAGCTAACACATGCAAACTTAATACCCCGGGTTACAACGGCAGATGTAAGACAGTATCATGTGCTAGGCTTTGGTGTTGATAATCTTTACCCCCAAACAGTTGAGTTAATAGTTGAAGGTTCTGGCAGGGCCACATCATGTACTAACAAGCTAGCAGAATTTATTGAAGGTGACGGATTTACTGACAACACAGTTTCTGAAACCGTAATTAACAGCGATGGCGAAACAATGGATAAATTGTTACGCAAGGCCGCTGAAGATATGGCCCTTTATAAAGGTCGCGCCTACCTTGTTAAGTACAATCCTTTCGGAGATATAAACGAAGTCTTTTTATTGCCCTATGAATGGTGTAGAATTGGAATAGGCGAACATAAAGAAGAAATTGCTGTTTATGATAATTGGGACCGGTCAATATTAAAACAGATTAAAAAGAATGACATTACTTATTACCCCGTATTCAATCCCGAAGTAGCACTTGACCAAATTGCAGCAACTACTTTTGAAAAATACCCCGGACAAGTTCTTTATATTTCAGGCAGTAATGTAAATGCTTACGGATTAGCAACGGTTGACGCAGAACTTGAGTCTTGTGTGTCGGATGGTCAAATAAAAATTAGCCATTTCTCTAGTTTGATTACTGGGTTTATGGACACAACCCTTATAACTTTTCGTGACAAATTAAGCCCTGACGAAAGGGATAAACTAGAGGAAACAATGCAAGAATTTCAGGGCGCTGACAATGCAGGCAAGTTATTAATACTAGATGGGTTGGCAACTGATGGGTATAATGTTTCAAATTTAACAAGTGAAAAGGTTGCAAGTGCTTATGATAAAGTCGAGACAAGTGTACGAGAACGCATTAGAGAGTTGTATAATATACCTTCTGTATTAGTTGGTAAAGAATCTGCTACGGGATTTGCCGACCAAGCCCAGTTAATTGTTGAAGCGAAAAACCATTATTCTGAGATTACCAACCGAGATAGACGAGCTATTACAGAGGACATGCAAAAGATATTTAGCAACTCGATATTAATAATGACAGATGATTTTGACATTACGCCAATTGGCGGCGAAGCAAAACCAGCATTGGTCATTGATACAAATACTAAACCTGTATAAATGGGTAACTTAATTACCATAGCGGATATAAGACTGGTGCGACCGGTAGCGGATAATATTCCGGCTGATAAATATGAGTTTGCAATTCACGAAGCCCAAAAAACTGATTTAAAGAAAGCTTTAAATAACGACTGTAAAGATTTTCTGCATTTCATTGAGCAAAATGTTGGTGTTACCCGAATTGATTTATTACTTAACGGCGGGACTTATGAGTTTGGAGACGATACTTTTTCTTTTGAAGGGTTAAAAGTTGCACTAGCTTATTACGCTTACGCTCGATTAATTAGTAATACAGATATAACAGTAACCGGCAATAACGTGGTTAAAAAAACAAATGAATGGTCAGAGTTATTAGACGAACCACGCATGGAAAAGCAAAACAACATTGCTAAAGGTATAGCATATGGATATGTACAGGAAGTAATTTTATTATTATGTAGAAAACCGGCAGACTACCCGGAATGGGGCGGACAAAGCGACGCGCCAACAGGGTTTGGTATGACAGTAGTAGATAAACACCAAAGAAATGGCAGGCGCAACAGATATTTATGATATAATACTAAGGCAAGAGTCCGAGGTTAATTTTATTACAAAAGGTAGTTTTCTTACTTTAAAAGAGGGCGACGATAATGAAATTAAAATAGGTAACTTCTTAATTGAAATGTTAGGCGCTGTTGATGTAGCCGCTTATGTTGGGGCTACTACTTATACTTTGGGTGATACAGTAACTCACGGCGGTAAATACTGGGATTATATCGATGGCGTGGACCGGTCAGGCATAACGCCCGGCACAAATGATACTGTTTGGATATTATTAACAGTAGGTGGGTTGCTTCATAAATCAGGTTTGGATTCTCAATTAACAGATGGCTCAGGTAATGTAATTACGGCTGCGGCTTTGATTGCTTTTGCGGGGCTGACTTTTATAGATGTTCTAGATGGTACAGCCGGAAATGGTGCAGTAGGTTATGTTGATTTAGTTACACCCGCAGATGGTACGGTAGTTGATTATGTGCAGTTTGTTGTGGCTATTGCTACACCATTAACACCCGACACCGGTACGCCAAAATTTAGCTTAGTTTTACATGATGGCACACCCTCTAACGACAAAGTAATTAGTGATGTAATACCGGCTGACGAAATGAATAACGCACACGTTTGGAAATCAATAGGAAAATATTTTGAAAAAGCAACGGGGTTTGATTTAAAAATAAAAATAGTAGACGGCGATATTTCCGGTACTTTAAAAACTATAATACATTATATACCATGAGAATAATTAAAACAATAGGGCTATTAATGTTGACATTTACAATGTATGGTCAGAGAGTACATACTTTCCCTTCCGTTCAGGTGAACCGCGTCCTAAAAACAGACACGATTAATGCGATTGGTACTAAAATAGTAATTGAAGCTGATACGTTTCAAATTTTAGATACCCTTTTTCTTGACGGCTTAGTTGATGGTCATTTAATTATAGCTGGTGGTAAAGTTGGTTCGGGTCCCGGCGCAAACCCACCGATTGCGGGAAATGGTATTTCACTATCCGGCGATACAATTAACAACTCGGTCTGGAATATGGCGGGGGATTCGGCAGTGATGGGTCCGACACCAACTAAGCAATTAATTTTTGACGAACCTACTGGCTTTTTTAGTATTGGCGTTGGTTCGGGTGGACCACCTACAACAAGGCTTCACGTAGATAATAGCGGTCCTGATACCGAATACATTTTATTCCTAGGTAATGGAGACGGAAATATTAAAATAGGAGTAGGTGTAGACCCTCCTAATGGTGTAATATCGGGAGAGATTGGCAATGAATTTACTCACCACACTTTAGCAGATAAATATTTTAAACAAAATTATTCTAATACGGATAGCGGTTGGGTAAATATATCTAGACATGACAAGGGGTTTATGGGTTTTGCTGACAGTATGTTTGTAGTGCCATGTACTCAAAACGTGTATAGCAAAATAACAAACACAACTTTTAATTTATGGTCACAGGGGGCTTTAACTACCCCCGATATAACTTACGCAGGCGATAGCATCCAAGTAAACTACACAGCTAATTATACAATTACTTGGTCTGCCAGTTTTGGCGGCGCAAATTCTGACCATTGGCACATTGCTATATTTGTTAACGGTGTCCGAAGCGGGGCGTGCGGAGAAATTGACAGAGACATGACAAGCACAAGTGTGGGTGTCGGCGCGTCTGTTTGTTTTATGCCATTGTCGTCGGGTGATGTTGTATCATTGCGGGCAAAGAATACCATAAACGACGGTGATTTTACAATAAGCGCAGGGTCATTTTATATAGAAAACTAATGATAAAAAGAGGCGAAGATAAAGAGATTAATATCACTATTCAGGATAGCGGGGTTGGCGTTAATCTAACAACCTTTGTTGGTATAATTGCCATACTTACAACCGATAGCAGAAAGCCCCTTGCCTATTACAGTCGAGAGCCATATACTGATAGTTTTGATAATGTTTATGACGTAGTAGATTTTATTCAAGACCCCGACCAAGTTACTAATCCGGGTTTGTTTAAAATACGGGTGCAATCGGATATAACTAAGGCAGCCCCGTGTGAGAAATTTTACTTTGAGATAAAATTACAAACCGAAGATGTGGATTTTGACAATAGTAGTTTTATGTCAGTTACCATAGTAAACCAAGATACTGACGGGGTGAGGTTTGAATTTGTTGACAGCATTACTAAAGACGACATAGATTTTGATTAACGCAGTAGCCACCATATCGAGAACACTTTCTGCCACCGCCACCATTACCTATACATCGCCACCGGGTAATTGCACCTACCGCAATAGCGATAATACTTTTAATCAGTCTATTGATTCGGGCGATGTATTTATTGCGCCAGATGTTGACATTATCGACAACTTGGGAAACCTCAACATAATACCGGCTAACAAAGATTTTACCGCACCACCAGTTGGCGACACCACTTATAAAAATTCAGATGATACATTTATACAGGTAATACCAACCGAAACAATATTTGTTGCACCCGATGTTAATATTACCGATAACTTCGGCAATGTTACTATCTTACCGGCAAATAAAGATTTCGTTGCAATCACCGCGCCGATTGCTTATATTCAATTAGGTTATCCGGAAAACTCTACAGTTTTTACGGTTGGCGATGCGGGTACTCAGTTGGCGTTGGGTACCTATGACAAAACAACTATAGGTGTTAGACCCATATTGGTAGACAATGATACGCTATCCGCAACAACACCAAACGCATTTGGCAACACATTAGTATGGACAGATGAATTAGGAACTCAGATTTACGCTAATAACTATGCCATAAATCACTACTTAAACCTTGGTGTGTTTTTAATAGAAAGCCAGCTTGCCAATTGGGCTGCATCAATTACTTTTGGCGATACTTCAAACGCTTATATTTATAACGATTGGCGGTTAATGAGCGGCGTTGAACAAGCTTTTTTTATAAGAACAACAGGCTCAACATCTCTATATGATTTCTCGCCTTTAGATGTGTTTGTGGGCGGTAGGTTTTGGAGTTGCGAAAGTGCTTATAGTGTGCCGTCAAATTTTGCATTACATATAAACATGGGGTTGGGTATTAGCAGTATAAGTAAATCATCCGGTTTACCTTTTTCAATTCTAGTAAGAAATCACTTCTAATGGCAAAAAAATATAAAAAATTATCCGGCAAAATTCAGCTAAAGAAAACTGACCACAAGGTTGGTGATGTATTAGTAGAGGACGGCGTGGAAATGGACAGCCCGTATATTTCTATATGCGATAAACTTTATAATTCGGATCTAATTAAATGGAGTGTCGAAATAAGATACTATACAAATAAAGCTAAAAAAGCCAACGACAGTAGAAATATAATATTTCAACAGGAAGTATTAACTGACGCAGATATTGACGCTGCATTAAATATTTACGAGCCAAAAAGTAAAAACTTAAATTGGGAATTATGACATTTTTAAAAGACATATTTTCGGAAGGTGATAAGTATAGTTCAGCTAGGGTAATAATTGTACCGCTAGGGCTTGTTTGTTTTTTGTTGGGGCTGGTTGTTGTTTACAAAGCCGTGACTTGCCCGGTAGAGCTAAACATGATACTACCCACATTAACGCTATTGACAACCATTACATTAACAGGAAAAGCATTAACTAAAAAAAGTGAAAAATAATGACATGAGTTTATGGAAACTATTTTGCCAACGCCCTATTGTTGGTTTTGTGACGGGAAGTATAAGTTGGGTAACATCATTTATTGAGGCTGCTACGCCTATTGTTCAATTTATTACTGCGGTTTGCGGATTGGGTTTAATTATAATAACTTCAATGATAAAGGCAAGGCAATGGATTAGAGACAAGTAAAACTATGTGAGCCGAGTTTTTGTGTGGGTTTAGTCGGGCAGAGATGTCCGGCTTTTTTTGTTACCTTAGCTTTATGGATATTACACACACACGATTATTTGATACTGGAAACGAAACTATTTGCAGGGTTTCATTAAATGGTAAACATTGGTATTTCTCACTAGAACCCGAAAAGGGAAAACGAATTGAGGCGGGTTGCTACGAAATAAAAAAGCGAGTAACTGAAAATTATCTATCTGACATGACCAAAGATTATAGAAAAATATACGACTGGTTTGATTGGCATCTAGAATTACAAGGCGTACCTGATAGCAAATATGTTTATATTCATCACGGTAATTTTAGAAAGGACACTAAAAAATGCCTACTAACTGGCAATGAAGCGGGTGCTACCTACATCAACAACAGCCGTAAAACTTTCGAGAAGGTTTATAAAAAGATTTCTGAAATACTAGACTTACATGAAGAGCGGGTTTTCATTAACATAATTGACGAATGATGAAATACTTATTAATATTACTAGCGGTTTTTCTAATCGGCTGCAAAAGCTTAGACTACCAACCCGCAACAATGACCATTCAAGGCGATTCGCTTAATACTCAATATGAAATAAAATTCGACAGCGTAAAGATACATACAGCCTATCTAAGCGATAAAAACGCCAAGATGGCAATAGCTATGATTGAGGCAAAGAACGTCAGCGACGAGTGCTTTAATGTAGTTGAGCGGGTAAATTTGCAGCTTGATTCTCTATTGATAGAGTGCTTTACTAAAAACGATACTATAATTGAGCGGCTGGAAATTACTACCGACAAGGGTAAAGGTATAATGGAAAGGACTACAATCATTGATAACAACACTATCAAAATGACTGAGAGCATAAAAGATTTAGTTGTGACGGTTGACCCTGAAATATTACAAACTGAATGTGACCGATGCGAAGATTTAGGAAAGCAAGCCCAAAAGTTAAAAACTAAAAAGTGGCAGTTAGGGTTTTTTATGTTGTTTCCATTAATAATAGCTGCCTTTTTTGTAGGTAAATTTTCTAGCGTAATCAGTAGCGGTTTTGGAATTATTAAAGGAGTTGCTAAAGGTTTGTTTAGTTAATACTTATATTTACACTCTTCTCATCTACGTGATGGGGTTTGTTTAGCAACAAAAAACCCTGTTAGAAATAGCAGGGTTTTTAATTAGAATGAAAAAAAACAGCCGTTTATTTTTTTATTCGGATTATTATATTACCTTTACTATTGCTAAACAAAACATCATGAGAACTCAAATACTATACGGCTTAAAATTCCACTACGTTAATTTTGATTATGAATTAGCCCGTAACCTGCTTTCTTACATATTACGAAAAAGGTTTAAAAATATATCCAAAGACACTTGGCGATTTATTGAGGATAAAACAATTGTCAGTAATCTTAAATTACACTACCCCGAAATAGAAAATATTGAATTGTTTGTAATTAACGAAGATAAAGAAAATGAAGATTTTCTAATTAATAAGATTTATTAACCTAAATACTTCATCATGTTAAAAGTAGACGACTTCACATTTAAAGGCGACCAAATCGAGTTGCTAACTTACGAACACGATTCATCACCTGACAGCGAAAGCGATATTGAACTTATATCAAGGGCTGAGTTTGAGCAATGGTGTTATGATAACTATACGGCAGATATAAGTTGGTGGGCTGAAAAGAGTTTTAAAGACCGAACCGAACTATTAGAAACCTACATAAACCGTCCTACCCTTCCAATAATAGGCGCAACCGATAACGAAACTTTAGACCAGTCATTTAACTAACTAATAAATATAAAATTATGAAAACACTTTATTTAAGAGATGAAAATTATAATTGGAAAGCACATCAATATAAAGAACTAGCAGATCTTAAAAAAGAATTTAATAGTAAAAACATAACAATAGGCAACGATGCTTCAATAGGCTACCGTGCTTCAATAGGCTACGGTGCTTCAATAGGCAACGGTGCTTCAATAGGCGACGATGCTTCAATAGGCAACGATGCTTCAATAGGC
>SDBT01001793.1_pt1 | contig 38355 bp, 43 predicted proteins | sample 2277101 | NCBI WGS metagenome assembly SDBT01 (sample SAMN10404973, study PRJNA504765) | marine sediment metagenome | isolation source: marine sediment core GS10_PC15, 103 cmbsf | place: Arctic Ocean: Southern Knipovich Ridge | collected 2010 | reverse complement strand
CGGTCTGTTCTGTGAGAGGATCTTCGGCCCCGAGCGTGACTGGGAGTGTGCGTGCGGTAAGTACAAAGGCACGAAGCACAAGGGTATCATTTGCGACCGTTGCGGCGTGAAGGTTACCCACTCCCGCGTACGAAGGAAGCGGATGGGCCACATCAACCTGGCCGCCCCAATCGTACATATTTGGTTCTTTAAGGCACTGCCGTCCCGTTTGGGTACGTTGCTGAGCATGAAGACATCCGACCTCGAGAAGGTGATCCTTTTCCAGGATTACGTTGTGACCGACCCGGGTCAGACGCCTCTGAAGCACAGGCAATTGCTTTCAGAGGAAGAGTACCGCCTGGCTTACGAGAAGTATCGCAATGACTTCAAGGCCGAGATGGGTGCAGAAGCGATCCGGAAACTTCTTGAAGAACTCGATCTCGTCGAAGTAGCCAATGAACTGCGAGAGGGCCTGACCAAGACCTCATCCAAGCAGAAGATCAAGGACTTGTCCAAGAGACTCAAGCTGGTCGAGGCCCTGCGAGCATCGGGCAACCGTTGCGAATGGATAGTTATGGAAGTCATTCCGGTTATCCCGCCGGAACTGCGCCCGCTGGTTATGCTCGAAAGCGGAAACTTCGCCACGAGCGACCTGAACGACCTTTACAGGCGAATCATCAACCGTAATAACCGCCTGAAAAAGCTGATGGACCTGAACGCTCCTGAGGTAATCATCCGCAACGAAAAACGGATGCTTCAACAGGCAGTCGACGCATTATTAGATAATGGTAGATGTCGCCGGCCCGTTCAGGGAACAGCCAACAGGCCGCTCAAGAGCCTTACCGATATGATCAAGGGCAAGCAAGGCCGGTTCCGCGAAAACCTGCTGGGTAAGCGAGTGGACTACTCCGCCCGATCAGTCATCGTTATTGGTCCGGAACTGAAATTGAACCAGTGCGGCCTGCCCAAAAAGATAGCCCTGGAACTCTACCAGCCGTTTATCATTCGTCGTCTCAAGCAGCGCGGGATGGCTGATACGATCAAGTCGGCCAAGAAAATGTTGGAACGCCGGGAACGCGAGATATGGGATGTTCTGGAAGAGGTTATCTACCAGCATCCTGTTATGCTTAACCGTGCACCCACGCTTCACCGTATGGGTATCCAGGCATTCGAGCCTGTACTGGTAGAAGGTAACGCCATCAAGATCCACCCGTTGGTCTGCAAGGGCTTCAATGCCGACTTCGACGGCGACCAGATGGCTGTTCACCTGCCCCTGTCAATTGAAGCTCAGGTTGAGGCCCACACTCTTATGTTGGCGACTAATAACATCTTCTCGCCTTCTGATGGTGCCACGATCATGTCGCCCTCGCAGGATATCGTCCTGGGCGTCTATTACCTGAGCTCGGACCAAGGTGTTAAATTTATCGACCCTGCTATTCGTAAGGTCAAGCATACTGACGGCAAGGAATACCCCATCTTCCGCGATACGTACGAGGCGATGACTGCCTATCAGCTCGGGCGCGTGGGTATGCACGCAGAGGTCCTCCTCCGCCTGCCTGAAGACAAGGTTGTTATCGATGCCGACGGCAATAGTGCCTCTGGTATGTCCAAGATTGTAACCACTGCCGGAAGGTGCATCTTTAATGATGTGCTTGATGAGCGAATGGGCTTCTATAACTATCCGCTGGGCCAGAATGGCTGCAGTGGCGTAATCAGCGACAGCTATCAACTTCTAGGCCGATCCGGTACGTTGGAAGTACTGGACGCGATCAAGTCTCTCGGCTTTAAGTATTCGACCTTGGCAGGCTTGAGCTTCGGTATCACCGATCTTAGGATTCCCAAGGAGAAAGAGTCCATCCTGGCCGAGGCCCAAAAAAAGGTCGACCAGATCGAAAACGATTTCAAGTCTGATGCTATCACCGCAGGCGAGCGTAACAACCAGATCGTTGATGTCTGGATTCACGCCCGCGAAGAAGTCACCAAAAGCTTAATGAAAGCTCTAGAAACTGACGTGAGGCCTGAGGATCCGACCTACCTGAACCCGGTGTATCTGATGAGTGATTCAGGCGCCCGTGGTAGTGTTGACCAGATTCGTCAGTTGGCCGGTATGCGTGGCTTGATGTCCAAGCCCTCCGGTGAGATTATCGAGACGCCTATTAAGGCCAATTTCCGTGAGGGGTTGACCGTTCTTGAGTATTTCTCTTCGACACACGGTGCACGAAAGGGCCTGGCTGATACGGCCCTCAAGACGGCCGACTCGGGTTATCTTACCCGTAAGCTAGCTGACGTTGCTCAGAACGTGATTATAAATGAGTTAAATTGTGGCACGGGCAGAGGCATTTCAAAGAGTGCTACTTATAAGGGTGAGCAGGTCGATGTTCCGTTGCGGGATGTAATCATGGGCCGGGCTTCCCGTGAAAATATCATCAACCCCGTTACCGATACGATGGTCGTTAAAGAAAACCAGATCATCACGCGGGAAATCGCTATAAAGATCGAAGAGATGGGGCTTGAGACAATCAGTGTCCGTAGCCCGCTTACTTGCGAAAGTCCCTTGGGTGTCTGTGCAAGGTGCTATGGCTTGGATCTTTCGACAAGTCGTCTGGTCGAAGAAGGCATGGCCGTTGGTATTATCGCCGCTCAATCAATTGGCGAGCCAGGCACTCAGCTGACGATGCGTACCTTCCACACCGGTGGTGTTGCGACCCGAGCGGTTCTCGAATCTGATATCGAAGCATCTGTTGCCGGTGTGATTAAATATCGCGACCTACGAGTTGCTGAACTCACCGTCGATAAGACCAAAAGGCTCGTTTCGCTTAAGAGAAACGGCGAACTGGCCATTCTGGACGATAAGGGCAGGGAGCTCGATAAGTACAAGATTCCCTATGGTGCAACTGTTCTTGTCGCAGACGGCAAGAAAATAAAAGCCGGACAGAAGCTCGTTATGTGGGACCCGCATAGTGTTCCGATCCTGGCAGAGGCTAGCGGTGTAATTCGGTTCCAGGATGTTGAAGAGGGCGAGACCGTCCGTATTGAGTCTGAGCGTGCTCGTGATACAGCCAGTCAAAGGTACATCGTTATCGAGCATAAGGGCGAGAAGCATCCGCGTATTGTCATTGAAGATAATGCAGGTAAGATTCTCGACTTCCACTACCTGCCTTCCAAGGCACGTATTGAATTAAATGAAGGCGACGAAGTCAAAGCAGGCGAACTGCTTGCCCGTCAGCCTCGTGATGTCTCCGGTACGCAGGATATTACCGGTGGCTTGCCGCGAGTTACCGAACTGTTTGAGGCCCGCAAACCCAAAGAACCAGCCGCAATGGCAGAGATTTCCGGCAGGGTTGAGTTGCGTACCGATAAGCGCCGCGGCAAGATGACCATTATCGTCAGAAGTGAATCGGGCATGGAACGTGAACACCACGTCCCGCATGACCGTCACCTGCTGGTCCATACGAACGACTATGTCGATGCGGGCGATCCTCTGACGGAAGGTCCGCTGGTCCCGCATAATATCCTGTCGATTCGTGGCGAGGAAGCCTTGCAGCAATACCTGCTGACTGAGGTTCAGTCAGTTTATCGTGGCGTGGGGCAGACCATTAACGACAAGCACATCGAGACGATTCTTTCTCAGATGCTGCGTAAAGTTCAGGTAGAAACTGTTGGCGACAGCAGTTTATTACCGAGTGACGTTGTTGACAAATTCCGCTTCCGAGAGGAAAATGCGAGGCTCGCGGCTTCGCTGAAGATCATAGCCCCCGGCGATACGGAGTTTGTCGAGGGTGATGTCGTGTCGCGTGAGAAGGTCGAGCAGGCGAATATGGAAGTTGAGGCCAAGGGTGGGCAGATTGCCAAGACCCGCAAGCCCAAGCCTGCCACAGCCAAGACTCTGTTGCTTGGCGTGACCAAGGCGTCATTGCAGTCAGAGAGTTTCCTGTCGGCGGCCAGCTTCCAGGAAAGCACCAAGGTATTTACCGAGGCATCGTTGGCCGGCAAGATCGACGAGCTTCGAGGCCTGAAGGAAAATGTAATTTTGGGCCACTTGATCCCAGCCGGTACGAGCTTCAAGCCATATCTGGAAATGCGGACCAAGAAATTAGTCGAGTTGCCTGAAGAAGATCTGGGTGACGTTGAGGAACTTACCGAGGCCCAGATTACTCAGGCTGTCCAGCAGGCCCTTACAGGTCAAGCATACAAGTAAATTAATAAGTCAGTTACCGACCAGAGATACTAAGGAACTTCAGATGCCGACAATAAATCAGTTGATTCGCAAGCCGCGGAAGGTACAGAAAGACAAGTCAAAGACCGTCGCTTTTGGGAAATCGCCTCAGATGCGGGGTGTTTGCTTGCTGGTTAAGACCGTAACGCCGAAAAAACCGAACTCGGCCCTGCGGAAGGTTGCGAGGGTCAGGCTCTCCAACGGCAAGGAAGTAACAGCCTATATTGGCGGTATTGACCATAACCTTCAGGAGCACAGCATTGTGCTGGTTCGCGGAGGTAGGGTCAGGGATCTTCCAGGCGTACGTTATCACATCGTTCGCGGTGCGCTGGATACCCTCGGTGTCGAAGGCCGGAGGCAAGGTCGAAGTAAGTATGGAGCAAAAAAACCTAAGTAGTCTTTCGAGAGGTAAGGTTATTTCCGCTGCGGGCGGAGGCAGGATAAGCAAATGGGATATAAGAAGTTTACAGCATCTACGAAGAAGTTGGCGCCGGATCCTCGATACGGCTCTAAGTTGGTAAGCAAGTTTACCAATTCCATCATGCTTGATGGCAAGAAGACCGTCGCGCAGAAGATCGTTTACGATGCGATGGATATCGTCGCTAAGAAGATAACCGATACCCCTCCGCTTGAGGTTTTCGAGACAGCTATCAACAACGTCAAGCCGCTGATCGAAGTCCGTTCAAAGCGTGTTGGCGGCCAGACCTATCAGGTGCCAATGCAGGTTAATGACAAGCGTCGCCTGTCACTGGCGTTCCGTTGGATTCGCCAGTCATGCAGGTCAGGTAAGGGCCAGCCCATGGCCAATCGCGTAGCCAACGAACTTATGGCTGCCTTCCGCGGTGAAGGCTCGGCCATGACGATACGTGAGAATATCCACCGAATGGCTGAGGCTAACAAGGCCTTCGCCCACTTCGCCTGGTAGAAAACTAGTTCACAAAAGCGATCACAAGGCACCAAGCCAGTCCGGATCGGAGCGGTTTGGTATCTCTAGAGCAATGAAAGATATTACGTGGCCGGAGGGACGTAGCGAATTGATCTTGGCCAAGGACGGCGAAACAGGCAACCCTACTGGGTTGTCGATGCAGCCGGAGGCCGGCCAAGGGCAATGTAGTAGTCAAAACGGCTATGTAATTTCTTGAGTTGCTCTAATTAGCTGGGACAATTCGCCCGGTCTGCCAGCAAAGGGCATAAAGACCGGCTCCGGCGGGGCAGGGCCGGAACAGGCAAATACGATTAACGTTATCCGTCTATTTATTATCGATGGACACAACAGACAGAAAATAACCTTGTCCAACAAGTTGTACGGGCTGGGTTTTTAGAAGGTATACATGGCATCGGACTTGAGAAAACTTCGTAACATCGGCATCATGGCCCACATTGATGCCGGTAAGACTACCGTCAGCGAGCGGATACTTTTCTTTGCTGGCAGAACCTACAAGATAGGCGAGGTTCATGAGGGTACCGCGGTGATGGACTATCTTGTAGAAGAGCAGGAGCGCGGAATTACAATCACATCCGCTGCGACAACGCTGCAATGGCAAGGCCATACCATTAATCTGATAGACACCCCAGGCCACGTTGACTTTACAATCGAAGTTGAACGGACCCTGAGGATCCTGGATGGGGCTGTGGCGGTCTTCTGCGGCGTTTCCGGGGTTGAGGCCCAGTCCGAAACCGTTTGGAACCAGGCAGATCGCTATCAGGTTCCCCGGATTTGCTTTATTAATAAGATGGATCGTCTTGGGGCGGACTTTGACAGGGTTGTCGAAGATATCACCACACGCTTGCATGCTGATCTTGCGGTTATGCAAATTCCGATGGGCTCTGGAGAAGATTTCCTCGGGCAGATTGATCTTATCCATCGCAAAGCCATTTTCTACGATGAAGATAAGATTGCGACAAAACTTCGAATCGAGCCAATCCCAACTGAATATGCAGATACTGCAGAGCTGGCGCGAGATGAATTGATTGAAAAAGCCGCCGAGTATGACGACAAGCTGATGGATAAATACCTGCATGAGGGTGACATTTCCGAGGCGGATATTATCACGGCGGTTCGTAAAGGCACAGTCTTAGGGAAGCTTCATCCCGTATTGTGCGGGTCTGCTTTGAAGCATGTGGGTATTCGACCTTTGTTGGATGCGGTTATCGACTTCCTTCCGTGTCCCCTCGATATGCCTGCCATTGAAGGGCATTCCGATGCGAAGGGTGAGGAAATCATCTATCGTAATCCCGACCCGAGTGAACCCTTTTCTGCTTTAGTGTTCAAGATTACCTCAGATCAGCACGGCGACCTGAATTTTATCCGCGTATACAGTGGAACTCTTAAATCAGGCACGAGAGTGCTTAACAGTACCAACGGTAAGAAAGAGAACCTTTCGCGAATCCTTGAACTACATGCAAAGGAACGCATCGTCAGGCAGGAAGCTGTTGCAGGTGATATCGTTGCTGTGATCGGGCTCAAGAACAGTTCGACAGGCGATACGCTGTGCGATACGCGCGAGCCAATTATCCTGGAGCGTCTGCATTTCCCCGATCCAGTTATCACCATGTCGATCGAGCCGAAGTCCAATGCCGACAAGGACAAGCTGACCATAGCACTGGCCACCCTTCGGAAAGAGGATCCCAGTTTCAAGTATGGCTTTGACGAAGAAACGGGGCAGATGACTATTTCAGGCATGGGTGAACTGCATTTGGAAATTCTGTATCACCGTCTGATCAGGGATATGGGGCTGGAGGTTCGCGTTGGCAGGCCACGAGTTGCCTATAAGGAAACTATCAGTTCCTCAGCTGAGGCTGAGGGTAGGTTTATTCGCCAGACAGGTGGGCGAGGTCAGTTTGGTGTAGCCAAGCTCCGAGTCGAGCCTTATACCCCGGATGTTGAGGTCGACTCCGATGCTGAGACGGTTGTGTTTGAAGATGAGACAAAGGGTGGGGCTGTCCCCAGGGAATACATCAAATCAGTCGAAAATGGCGTTCGCTACGCAGCGACATCAGGTCCGCTGGCTGGTTACCCCGTGCTGAACGTAAAAGCTACGCTTATAGACGGAAAGCACCATCCTGTAGATAGTTCTGACCTGGCCTTTGAACAGGCGGGTGCTATTGCTTTCGCAGCGGCTCTTAAGAAGGCGTCTCCAGTGTTCTTAGAGCCTATTATGCGGTTGGAGGTATTAGTGCCGGATTCGTATTTAGGCGCCGTTACAGGTGACCTGAACAGCCGACGTGCTGCGATTAATAATGTTGAGCATAGGGGCAAATATCAGGCCTTGCAAGCCCTGGTGCCTTTGTCGGAAATGTTTGGCTATACGACACAATTGAGGTCGCTTACCCAAGGTCGTGGCACGAGCTCAATGGAGCCTCATTCGTACGCACCGGCGCCTTCTCAGGTGGCTGAAAAGATCCTCCGTTACTATTAGATGATAAAATAGATAAAAAAAGTTACAAAAATCGTCCGCTGGAGATTGACAGATTCACGCAGATTCGTAAGCTAGACAAACTCGCGTCTTCCCCTTGGATGTGCATGGTATGGCAAGGGGGTTGGAGAATAACTTCATGGAACAAGACAAGATACGAATTCGGATGGAAGCCTACGATCACCGGGCCCTTGATGCTTCGGCCAAGGAGATCGTCGACCATGCCGAGCGGACTGGTGCTCGAGTGCGAGGCCCCATACCTCTTCCGACGCGCATTGAGAGGTATACGGTCCTTCGCGGTCCACACGTGGATAAGAAATCGCGAGAGCAATTTGAATTGCGGACGCACAAGCGAATTATCGATATTTACGAACCGACTGTAAGGACGATCGAAGCCCTCAACAGGCTGGTTGTCCCGGCAGGCGTTTTTATCAAGATTAAGGCTTAGGTGAGAAGAAGATGTTGACGGCACTTTTGGGTAAAAAGATCGGCATGACGCAAGTCTACGATGATGCGGGAAATCTGCATCCCGTGACGGTCGTCCAGGCAGGTCCATGCGATGTGCTGCAGGTGAAGACCGTTGAAACTGACGGCTACAGTGCAGTGCAGCTTGGTTTTGAGGACGTCAAGGCCCATCGCGCAACCAGGCCTTTGATCGGCCATGCTGCTAAGGCAAACGCCAAACCCAAAAGGTTTGTACGTGAGGTTCGCCTTGAAGATGACCCCGCAGACGTCGAAGCCGGCCAGACCCTTACGGTTGATGTATTCGAAGGTGTAGAAATAGTCGACGTAATCGGAACGTCCAAGGGCAAAGGTTTTGCCGGCGTAATGAAAAGGCATAATTTCAAAGGCCTGGGTGCTTCCCACGGCGTTGAGCGTAAACACCGTTCACCCGGATCAATTGGCGGTCATGCCAATAATGCAGGCAAGGGCGGCGATATTAAAAAAGGCAAGCGCATGGCCGGGCAGATGGGTAACGCCCGCTGCACGGCCAAGAATCACAAGCTGATTGGCATTGATAAGGAAAATAACCTGCTGTTAGTCAAGGGCTCAGTTCCCGGTGCAAACGGCGGGTTTTTGTATGTTACTGTGAGTAAATCGGCCAAAGCGGCTAATTAACGGCCAGGATGATATAAGCGATGTTAGAGGTTCCGGTTTACAATACGAGCGGCGAGAAGGTTAAGACGCTGAAGGTCGACGAGGCTATTTTTGGCTCAACGGTCAACGTACCTCTGCTTAAGCAAGCGGTGGTGGCCTATCAAGCCAACAAACGCCAAGGCTCTGCAGCCAATAAAAGCAGGGGCATGGTTTCCGGCTCGACCAGAAAGCTCTTCAGGCAGAAGGGTACGGGTAATGCCCGTCGTGGTTCCAGGCGGGCTAACATCCTGCGAGGCGGTGGCGTAGCTTTCGCCAAGAAACCGCATAGCTTTTCCAAGAAGCTGCCGAAAAAAATGAGGCGTGCAGCCTTGGATTCAGCCTTGCTGGCTAAGATGATCGGTGAGAATCTTATGGTTCTGGATGGCTTGGGTCTCTCCGAGCCCAAGACCAAGCAGATGGCGGAGGTTCTTTCGGCGCTTAAGGTCAATCGCACTTGCCTGCTGGCTTTGGCCGATCGAGATTCGAATGTGTATCTTTCCAGTCGGAATATCCGGGATCTGACAGTAAGGACCGCCGACGAGCTTAACGCTTACGATGTCGCTATAAGGCAGAAGATGCTGGTGACGACCGATGCGATGAAGCAGCTTATGGATCGGGGTGCCAAAACATGAAAGAAAATATCTACTCAACAGTAGTAAAGCCCTTGGTCACTGAGAAGGGAACTTTCCAGTCCCAAGCACTCAACGCCTATGCCTTTGAGGTAGACCCCAAGGCAAACAAGACTCAGATCAAACAGGCGATTGAGCAGATATACGAAGTTAAGGTTATCGAAGTCCGAACGGCTAACCGCAAAGGCAAGCCCAGACGAGTAGGCCGACGTATCGGCAAAACTCGTAACTGGAAAAAAGCTGTCGTCGTTTTGCATCCGGACCATCATATAGATTTGTTCTAGGACTATCATGGCGATCAAGGTTTACAAAAGAACGTCTGCAGGCCGACGGAATAGCTCCGTTCTTCGCAGCGATGAAATTACAACGTCCAAGCCGGAGAAGTCGTTGCTTCGCCCACTGAATAAAACTGGTGGACGCAATCACAGCGGCAAGATCACGGCCAGGCATCGTGGCGGCGGCCACAAGCGAATGTACCGCATTATCGATTTTAAGCGTAACAAAGATGACAGCCCCGCCACTGTCAAGACGATCGAATACGACCCGAACCGCACCTGCAATATTGCGTTGGTGCAGTATGAAGACGGCCAGAAGCGATACATTCTCGCTCCGGTTGGCCTGAAGGTTGGCCAGCAGGTTTTCTCCGGGGCGGATGCTGAACCTCGTGTAGGCAATTGCATTCCGCTTTCGAAAATTCCGATGGGCATGGAAATCCATAACATTGAGATGAACCCCGGCCAGGGCGGCAAGATGGTTCGCACTGCCGGTGGCTCGGCCCGGTTGGCAGCCAGAGAAGGCAAGAACGCAACGTTAATTCTTCCTTCCGGCGAGATGCGAATGGTTAATGTTAAGTGCCGAGCTACGATTGGGCAGATCGGTAATACCGAGCGAGCGGGCATTCGTTGGGGCAAAGCTGGACGGTCGAGGCACTTAGGGCGTAGGCCTCACGTTCGCGGCTCTGCCATGAACCCTGTCGCACACCCGATGGGCGGCGGTGAAGGCAGACGTGCAGGTGGCAGGCAGCCTTGTTCACCTACGGGTGTTTTATCCAAGGGCGGTAAGACCCGCCGTAAACGCAAGCCGTCGAACAAGATGATCCTTCGCCGGCGTTCGAATGTACGATCCGGGCAATTAGTCCTGTAAGAAATTTGGCCTAAGGCAAAGTAATACGAACTTATGAGCAGAAGCACAAAAAAAGGCCCATATGTAGACGAGAAACTCTACCGCAAGATTGAGAAGCTCGACCAAATCGGTGCGAAAGAGCCTGTCAAGACTTGGCGTCGAAGTTGTACGATCGTCCCCGAGTTCGTTGGTCATACCTTTATGGTTCACAACGGCAAGATCTTCCATAAGGTATTTATTACCGAGGATATGGTTGGCCATAAGCTTGGCGAGTTTAGTCCGACCCGCATGTTCCGCGGACACAGTGGCGGCAAGAGGTAACAGTAGGAATAGGCCGGTTTACGGCGGAGTTTTGAACTAATGGCTTGGCAATCGAAGCATAGATTCGCCCGAATAAGCGCCCGTAAGGCGAGACTTATTATGGATATGATCCGTGGGCGGGACGTACAGGATGCTGCCAACGTCCTGAAATTTACGCCCAACCGTGCGGCGAGCATTATCTCGAAGGTTCTCAATAGTGCCGTTGCAAGTGCCAACGAGGCCGAGGCCGATGTCGAGAAGCTTTATGTGAATGAGGCCCGCGTTGACGAAGGGCCGACTATGAAGCGTATCAGGCCCAAGGATAGGGGCAGGGCGCATGTAATTCTTAAACGAACCAGCCACGTTATGGTGGCTGTTGAACAACAGCAGGGATAGGCGAGGCAAGCTATGGGACAGAAAGTTTCCCCAATTGGATTTCGCACTGGTATTACGATCGGCTGGAAAAGCCGGTGGTATGCTCCTAAGAGTAATTATGGCGAATTTCTTGTCGAAGACGAGAAACTGCGCCAGTTCATCGATAACAGGCTGAACCGTCAGCCTCCTTATGCTGCGGTCAGTTCAGTTGAGATCGAACGGACTCGTGAAGAAGTTAAAGTAATTCTCAACACTGCCAGGCCTGGTCTGGTTATAGGCCCAAAGGGTGCTGAAGTAGATAAGCTACGATCAGCCCTGGAAGACCTTACCAATCGCCGGGTCAACATTAACATAGTTGAAATTAACAACCCGGACTTGGATGCTCAGCTGATCGCCGAAGGAATCAGCGAACAACTCAAGCGACGTTCGAGCTTCCGCAGATTGATGAAGCAACGTGCAGAAGGTGCAATGCAGGCCGGCGCAAAGGGCGTCAAGGTAATGATTTCAGGCCGGTTGGGTGGCGCTGAAATGAGTCGTTCCGAGACCACTATTCTTGGTTCGATTCCGTTGCATACACTTGAGGCCAATGTTGATTACGGATTTGTGCCTTGTGTTACAACTTATGGCACGATTGGCGTTAAGGTTTGGGTTTATCTTGGAATGTTCGGCGAAACCGAGCCCGAAGCCGGGAAAACTGGCGACCGTGGGATGACTCGTGCCCGTCGGCGTCGTGAGAGTGTCAGGTCTGATGGCCCAGGTGGCGGTGGTGGCCCGCGAGGCGGGAGAGGCCAGGCAAGATCGCCCAGGCAACCCAGGCAACCCAGGCAGGCCCACAAGCCGGCATCGACAGAGTCCATCGAGCCGAAAGACCAGCACCAGTCGCCAGAAAAGAAGTAAGCTGAGCAGGTGACCCCAATGGCTTTAATGCCCAAAAGAATTCTGCATCGCAAGCACCAACGCGGGACAATGCGTGGTAATGCGACACGCGGTAATACGGTAGCGTTTGGTGAGTTTGGCCTTCAGTCGACTGAGGCTGCTTGGATCACTGGTAGGCAGATAGAGGCCGGCCGGGTTGCAATGACGCACTACCTGCATCGTGAAGGTAAAGTTTATATTCGGATCTTCCCGGACAAGCCTGTATCAGCCAAGCCGCTGGAAACCCGTATGGGTAAAGGCAAGGGCGAGACCGATCGTTGGGTAGCGGTGGTCAAGCCCGGTACGGTTTTGTATGAGATCTCAGGAGTTGACGAGGCAACAGCCAAAGGCGCGATGCGCTTGGCTGCCCATAAAATGCCCGTTCGCTGCCGCATGATCCATCGGCGTCTTGGAATATAAGGCATAACGAGCCATGAATATCAGTGAAATACGCGACATGACCGCAGAGGAACTGCATGTGGAATTGGGTCGACTTCGTCGGCACGTTTTCGATCTGCGTTCTCAGGCGGTTACTGAGAAGTTAGAGAACCCGTCCATGATCAGAAAGGCTCAGCGGGATATCGCGAGAATCTTGACGATCATGCGACAGAATGAACTGGCCGCATCGAAGTCCGATCAGGCTGGACAGTAGCAAGTACGATTATGACAAGCCAGAACAAACAAGACAAGCCAAGAGGTCAGTTAAGAAAATTGACAGGTGTTGTTACCTCAATAGCAGGTACCAAGACCATAGGTGTTCGAATTGATAACCTTATTAAGCATGCTCAATACGGCAAGTATATTAAGCGCCGGACGAAGCTTTCGGTCCACGATGCCGACGGGGCTGCTAACATTGGCGATACAGTAGAGATTGCTTCGTGCAGGCCTATAAGCAAGACCAAGAGCTGGCGGCTGGTTCGCGTCGTTCGTGAGTCGAAGTTCACTCCCTAGCGTCAGGCAAGAAGTTGAAGGTGGTTGTGCGGTGATTCAGCAAGAAACAAGACTGAACGTAGCAGATAACACCGGAGCACGTGAAGTAGGGTGCATCCGTGTGTTGGGCGGTTCGACCCGGCGGGGGGCATACACTCGTCGGACGGCATCGATCGGCGATATTGTTGTATGTTCTGTCAAGCGGGCCATGCCCGGTGGTGAGGTAAAAAAAGGCGAAATCGTCCGCTGTGTCGTCGTCCGAACAGGTTACCCCGTCAGGCGCTCAGATGGCAGCTATATCAGGTTTGATAAAAGTGCAGTAGTCATAATCGATGAGAATAATAATCCGCGAGGTACTCGGATTTTCGGGGCAGTAGCTCGGGAGTTGCGGGAAAAGAATTTCATGAAGATTGTTTCACTTGCCTCGGAGGTCGTATAGGTCATGGCAAGGCACGTGAAAAAAGGTGATTCGGTCGTAGTCATTGCCGGCGACGATAAGGGCAAGGTTGGCGAGATATTGCGGGTTGATACCAAAACAGGAAAGGTTCTTGTTCAGGGAATCAATCGTGTGTTCAGGCACTTGAAACCTTCTCGTCAGAATCCACAAGGCGGACGCATTCAAAAAGAGATGCCTATCGACATCTCGAATGTCCTGCCTGTAGATCCCAAGACGAACCAGGCCACTCGGGTTGGCTTTAAGATTAATGCAGACGGTTCTAAAGAACGAATAGCCCTCAAGTCCGGTGAATCGCTGGGCGTAGTTAAGAAGGGCAGGTAAGCAACGTCATGGCATCACGAGTTGCGGAAAAATATAAGACAGAAGTGATTCCGGCGCTGAAAGAGCGTTTCGGTTATAAGAACCGCTTTGCTTTTCCTAAGCTTGAGAAAATCGTTATCTCCATGGGCATTGGCGACGGGCAGACGGAAAAGGCCAAGATGGAATCGGCCACTGAACAACTGACCCTCATAGCCGGTCAGAAAGCAGTAGTCGTCCTGGCCAAGAAGTCAGTCAGCAACTTCAAGCTTCGTGAAGGAAACAAGGTTGGGTTGAAGGTCACCCTCCGAGGCCAGCGGATGTACGAGTTCTTCGATCGGCTGGTTGCTTTGGCGATTCCTCGGGTCAGGGACTTTAGAGGCCTGAACACATCAAGTTTCGATGGACGTGGCAATTACAATATGGGCCTGATCGAGCAGTCAATCTTTCCTGAGATCGATCCGGCCAAGATTACTTTCACCCAAGGCATGAACATAGCTTTTCAGACCTCGGCCCATACGGATGAAGAAGCCAGGGAACTGTTAAGTTTGTTGGGAATGCCGTTCAAAAAAGACTAAGGGCTTAGAAGCATACTATGGCAACTAAAGCGCAGGTAGCCAAGGCCAAGAGGCCACCGAAGTTTTCAAGCCGGATTATTCGTCGATGCCAGCTTTGTGGCCGGCCTCGAAGTGTTTACCGCAAGTTCCGGATTTGCCGCATTTGCCTGCGGACCCTTGCTAACCAGGGTAAGATTCCGGGTATGAAAAAGGCCAGTTGGTAAGGGAACAAGCGAAATGAGTTTGTCAGATCCAATAGCCGACATGCTGACTAGAATCAGAAACGCCAATTCTGTTGGCCACGAGACTGTTAATATCCGTGCGTCAAAGGTTTGTGAAGGCGTTTGCAGCGTGTTGAAAGAAGAAGGCTACATCGTTGATTATCGTAAGATTGAAGATAATAAGCAGGGCCTGTTAAGAGTTTATCTCAAGTACACCGTAACTGGCGTTAAGGTACTGACGGAGATCCATCGAGTATCCAAGCCAGGTCGCCGGGTGTACAGTGGGGTCGGTGATTTACCGCGGCCATTGAATGGTTTGGGCGTGGCGATTGTATCGACCTCGAAGGGGGTTCTCTCTGACCGGAAGTGTCGCCAGGAAAAGGTCGGTGGCGAGGTACTGTGCACCGTCTGTTGATGGAAGTTTAGATATATGTCACGCATTGGCAAAAAACCGATTGAAATCCCAGACGGCATTAAAGTGTCACTGTCTGGAAGGACTGTCAGCGTCGAAGGCCCCAAGGGCAAGTTGAACTGGACCTTCAGGCCTGAAATAACGGTTAATCACGACGAATCGTCGAAGACGTTGACCGTAGATGCTGGAGGTTCCGATAGACTTTCCAAGAGTTTATGGGGCCTTTCGCGTAGCCTGATTGCCAATATGGTTGAAGGCTGCCATAAAGGCTTTATGAAAAAGTTGGAAATTTACGGCGTTGGTTATGGCATTCAGCTTCAGGGAAATAAACTGACGCTGAATTGTGGCCTGAGCCATTCGGTAGTTTTTGAGGTCCCCGCCGGTTTAACGGTTGAGGTGGCAACTGCCCAGGCTCGTGGTGATACAGACCCCGCCCGTTTCTCCATTGAAGGTGCAGACAAGCAGGCAGTTGGAGAGTTGGCTGCAAGTATTCGAAAAACCAGGCCTCCTGAGCCCTATAAGGGCAAAGGCATTCGTTACGCAGATGAAAAGGTCCGCAGGAAGATGGGCAAGGCCTTTGCCAGCGGTGGTATGTAACTTACCGTAAGCAGGGATTGACGTTATGAAGGCTATCAAGAAGAAACATTTACGGCGGGTAAGGCGCAAACGCCATATCCGAAAGGCCGTCACCGGCACGCCAGAGCGTCCGCGATTGACAGTATTCCGCAGCCATAAACATATTTACGCCCAGATCATCGACGATGAAGAAGGTAAGACTCTTGCCGCATCATCGACGAAAGCCAAGGATCTGTCCGAAAAGCCTGCTAATGGAGGTAACCGGGCTGCTGCGGCAATGGTCGGTACCGCATTGGCAGCAAAAGCTGTCGAAGCTGGAATCAAGAAAGTAGTTTTTGACCGCAACGGCTTCGTCTATCACGGCCGGGTGCGGGAACTGGCCGAGGCAGCCCGCAAGGGCGGTTTGGATTTCTAAGAACACGGGAGAGGCCGACAAGTGGCACTTCAAAGAGAGACATCAAAGGCATTCGAAGGCGATTCCGACTTAGAGGATAACGTCATTAAAATTGATCGGTATGCAAAGGTAGTCAAGGGCGGCCGGCGTTTTAGTTTCGGTGCGCTTGTTGTGGTCGGTGACCGTAACAGGCACGTCGGAATCGGCTACGGCAAAGCCAACGGCGTTCCACAGGCAGTGGAAAAAGCCATTTCCGACGCCAAGAAGAACCTTATAACCGTTTCCCTTAGTGGTAAAACGATTCCCCATACGGTCAAGGGAAAGTGGGGCGCATCGAAGGTTATTATGGTCCCAGCCTCTGAAGGCACGGGCGTAATAGCCGGCAAGATGATTCGCCCGTTGCTGGAACTTGCCGGTATTCATGACGTTTTGACCAAGGCCTACGGCTCGACAACACCCCGGAACCTCCTTAAGGCAGGTAAAAGGGCGTTGCAACAGCTCAGATCAGCTGAGTTAATCGAAACTTTGCGTGGAGTTCAGATACGATGAACCTGGATGATATTCTAAGTGCTGCCGGAAAGAATAAACGCCCCAGAAGACTGGGTCGCGGCAACGGTTCAGGCTGCGGCAAGACCTCTGCCCGCGGGCACAAGGGCGCCGGCTCCAGGTCGGGGTCGGTTTCACTGACTCGCCATGAAGGCGGCCAGAACACAGCATTGGCGAGAATGCCAAAACGTGGCTTTTCAAACGCAAATTTCCGTAAGGATTACCAGATAGTCAATATAGCTTCACTTGAGCAGTTTGACGGGGAGACCAAGGTAGATGCCGAAGTCTTAGCCCAGGCCAAGCTGATCGATGATCCAGCCAAGCCCGTCAAGCTTCTGGGTGAGGGTGAGTTGACAAAGAAATTGACAGTTGTGGTAACGAAGGCCTCGGCAACGGCAGCGAAGAAGGTTGCAGATGCCGGCGGGGCAGTTGAAGAGGTCTAGGGATTGGGCTTCCACTTTTTATAGGAATCGAAGGATTCGTTGAATGCCTTTTAAGATCTTCAGATTTGTGGTGACGATCGCAACCTTGCTTGCTTGCGCTTGGCTTATTAACGAAGGCGTAACGCAGGTTCGTGAAGTCTCCACCGAGCTTTCCGCTACACCTGGTGCGATGGTACCCGGGGCTATGCGGATTGTAGGCTCACTGATTTTGCTTGGCATGGTTTACTTTGCCCTTTGGGCCGATTCGCGGATCAAAGAAATTTTCCAGAACATCTTTTCAATTCCAGAGTTGATAGGCAAAATCGCATTTACCGTTTCTCTTCTTTGCATTTATCGAATCGGTTTCCACGTCCCGCTTCCAGGTGTTGACGTCGGGAAGATTGAAGCGATGATGGTTAACCTGGAACAGGGTGCTTTCGGCCAGGCTGTGCAGCTATTTTCGATGTTCACCGGTGGCAGCCTGTCTCGTAGTACACTTTTTGGCCTGGGCATCATGCCCTACATCTCCGCTTCAATTATCTTCCAATTGCTGATGACTGTTGTTCCTGCCCTTGAACGACTTCAAAAGGAAGGACCAGTCGGCCAGAAGAAGATTCAGGAATATATTCGTTACGCAACGGTTGGCCTGTGTCTGGTCCAGTCGATCTTTATGGTCCAATGGATACGTAGCCAGGGCCTGCTTTACCCGGAGTATCAAAGCTCAATAGTCGTCATGTTGATGGGAATCTTCGGCTTGACCGCCGGGACGATTTTCCTTATGTGGCTTGGCGAGCAGATTGACGAATACGGCATCGGAAACGGTATAAGCTTGCTGATCATGGCCGGTATCGTATCGAGGCTTCCCTCCGCCCTGGGCCAGCTCGGCACTTTGATTGATTTCAGTCTTACCGGTGCATCGACTGGTATTGGCCCGATCAAGATTTTGTTCCTTGTCGGAGCCTTCGTATTCGTTGTCGCCGGTGCGATTTTGATAACCCAGGCCCAGCGTCGTATTCCCATCCAACAGGCTAAGCAAATGCGAGGCCGGCGGGTCTATGGTGGACAGAGACACTATATGCCCCTGCGTGTTAATCACGGTGGAGTTATGCCGATCATCTTTGCATCGTCGCTGATGATCTTCCCGAACGTCATTTTTAATTGGGGAGCTAACGCCTGGAAAGACAGCGAAATACTCTCTCGCCTTTCAGATGCTTTCCAGATGGGTTCGTTTACGTATACCGTTTTCTATATTGGCATGATATATTTCTTCGCCTACTTCTGGACAACGGTACAGTTCAGGCCCGGCGAGATGGCCAATCAGTTGCGGGACTATGGTAGCTTTATCCCTGGCCTGCGACCCGGTAAGAGAACCGCTGAATACCTCGAGCGGGTTATGGAGCGGATCACATATTGTGGTGCAGCTTTCCTGGCGGTAGTTGCTGTGATCCCGATGACGATCAGCTCGATGATGGGTATTCCGTTCGGTATTTCAGCTTATCTTGGCGGTACGGGTTTGCTGATTTCGGTATCAGTTACCTTGGATCTTGTTCAGCGGATCGAGGCTAACCTGGTTATGCGTAACTATGGCGGTTTCCTCGGCACCGGGACGCGAATCAAGGGGGCTCGCTGATGAGAGTCGTGCTGATGGGCCCTCCAGGATCTGGCAAGGGTACCCAGGCAGAGCAACTGGTTAGCCGGTTCCAGATGAAGCATCTATCCTCCGGTGATATTTTCCGGCAAACTCGTGCGAGTGGGTCGGACCTGGCTGACAAGCTGGCTGAATATATGGATGCCGGAAAGTTAATACCGGATGAGATAGTAGTTGAGATGATGGCAAAGGCCATTGCCTCAGCCGATGGGCCGGGTGGTTTGCTGCTTGACGGCTTTCCGCGAACGGTAGCCCAGGCCGAAGCATTGGATGAACAACTTGCCCAAGCAAATACGCCGTTGGATGCGATAGTATTACTTACTTGCGACGACGCGACAATTATTGGCCGGATTACCGGGCGAAGAAGTTGCCCTAGTTGCGGTAAGGTTTATCATGTAACATTCATGCCCCCGGCCAATGAAGGCGTTTGCGATACTTGCGGCACTGAACTTACACAAAGAGATGACGATACAGAATCGGTTGTCAGCCAGAGGCTTGACGCCTATCGGAACCAAACCGAGCCTGTATTGGCCTATTATAAAGCAAAAACTGAACTCAAGATGATTGAAGCGGATGGGCGAGATGATCCCAAGGCTATTTGCCAGGAGATCGCTGAAGCCCTGGCGTAATTGCAAAGCCGAATATGAGGTAAGCATCAACGTGTCGATTCGCTTGAAGAATCCTGACGAGATTGAAAAAATCCGGGTCGCTGGGCGAATAGTTCGCAAAGTGCTGGACAGATTAGGCCAGATGGCTGTCCCGGGCGTAACAACAGAAAAATTGAATGCTGAGGCTGAGCGAATTTGCCTCGAATCCGGAGCTGAGTGTCTTTTCAAGGGCGTTCCCGGACATGGCAAGGCCGGGCCGTTTCCCGGATCGATTTGTTCTTCGATAAATGAGGAATTGGTTCATGGGATTCCGTCAGGGCGACAGGTTATCGACGGTGACATCCTTAGTGTTGATTTCGGAGTCCGGCTGGACGGCTGGTGTGCGGACGCTGCCGAAACTTTCCTGATAGGGGAAGTTTCCCAGCAGGTTCGGCATTTGCTTGACGTAACACGTGGGTCTCTGGTATTGGCGATAGGCATGATCCGGCCTGGTTTGGATTGGAATACCGTTGCCGGAGCAATGCAGGACTATATCGAGGGTGAAGGCTTCTCGGTGGTTCGCGAGTTTGTAGGCCACGGCATTGGCGAGGAGATGTGGGAAGATCCGAAGATTCCCAACTTTGTCTCAGATTTGCCCGGACAGGACTTCGAACTGGCCGAGGGCATGGTAATAGCGGTCGAGCCGATGGTAAATATGGGCTCTCCCGCAGTGCATTATGGTCGGGATGGCTGGGCGGTAATTACCGACGACCTCCTGCCATCGGCACATTTTGAACATACGCTGGCGGTTAGAGCAGATAAGGTCGACGTGTTGACCCAAAGTTGCTAAACTCCTGCCGCATATTTTGAACATACGCTGGCGGTTAGGGCAGTTAAGGTTGACGTGTTGACCAAAAATTGTTAAACCTCATGCCGCATATTTTGAGCATACGCTGGCGGTTAGAGCAGTTAAGGTCGAAGTTGTTGGCCTTAAGAAAAAACCGCCCGCTTGAAGGATTGGAAAAATGAAGGTACGGTCTTCAGTAAAGAGAATCTGCGAGAATTGTCGTATCATTCGTCGTAAAGGCGTGGTGCGGGTAATTTGCAGCGAGCCGAAGCACAAACAACGGCAAGGCTAATATGCCATTGTCTGGAGAGTTTGTATGCCACGTATAGTAGGTGTTGACATACCCAACAATAAGCCGACGCGTATTGCGTTGCGTTATATTTACGGGATAGGGCCGAATTTTGCCGACGATATTTGTAAAAAGGCTGAGCTTGATCCGCAAGTCCGTGCGAAGGACCTGACCGAAGAGGAGCTTTCGCGCATCGCGTCGATTTTGGATGCTGATTACGTTATCGAAGGTCAGCTTCGCAGGCAGGTACAGCAAAATATCGCCCGATTGCGAGACATTGGTTGCTACCGCGGCCTGCGGCATCGTCGCGGCCTGCCGGTTAGAGGCCAGCGAACTAAGACAAATGCTCGGACTCGTAAGGGTCCGAGAAAGACCGTTGCCGGCAAGAAGTCGGTCAAGGAGATGCGATAACCAATGGCAAAACCTAGAGCAAAGCGAGTCAAAAGACATGTCGCCAAGGGTGTCGTGCATGTTAAAGCTAGTTTTAACAACACCTTGATTGCAATAAGTGATACTAATGGCGACATACTGTGCAGCGAGTCGGCCGGGACGATGGGCTTTAAAGGCTCGCGTAAGTCGACGCCCTTTGCAGCGCAGCGTGCCGCTCAAACTGCCGCCGTCAAGGCGATGAAGATGGGCATGACTGAGGTGGAAGTCAGGATTAACGGTCCTGGTAGCGGCCGCGAGGGTGCAGTACAGGCTCTCCAGGCGGCAGGGTTGAGGATAGCTTCGATTGAGGATGTTACGCCGATTCCACATAATGGATGCCGACCCAGGAAAAAGAGACGCGTCTAAGACACTGACCGGGAGTTTTACCGAAGATGGGACGATATACTGGACCAAAATGCAGGCTTTGCCGGCGCGAAGGCATTAAACTGATGCTTAAAGGCACTCGTTGCGAAACAGCCAAGTGCCCTATGGAGCGTCAGTGGCGTAATTTCCCGCCTGGCCAGCGTAGTTGGCGCCGTGGACGCGGCAGCGAATACCGCCTGCGTCTGCGCGAAAAGCAGAAGGTTAAACGTTACTATGGCGTTTACGAAAGGCAGTTTACCGAGTATTTCAAGCGGGCTGAGCGTGCCAAGGGTAATACCGGTTCGATTCTTTTGTCACTGCTTGAAGCGCGGCTGGACAATGTTGTACATAAGCTTGGTTTTGCATCTTCCCGCTCCAAGGCCAGGCTGACCATTGGCCAGGGGCATATTCATGTTAACGGCCGGAAAGTAACTATTCCGTCTCGCCAGATGACTATTGGCGATACGATTACAGTGAAAGAGACTGATAAGTCCAAGGCTTTTATCCATGCTTCATTGGAAGAGATTGGTGATCAGCCTTTGCAAAACTGGCTGAAGTTGGATCGGCCGAAACTAACAGCTGAGATAGTAGCCAGACCGACACGTGAAGATGTGATGATGCCGGTCGAGGAACAGTTGATCGTAGAATTCTGCAGTCGGTAACAAAGTCTGTCCTGAGGTTCAGGTCGGATTTTAATGTTGTCGATTCATAATAATGGACGGAGATAGCTAATGCGGATTAGGTGGCGCGGCCTCGAATTGCCAACGCGGGTTGTAAATGACCAGGATGTCTCGACCCCAATGTATGGGCAGTTTATGGTTGAGCCCTTCGAAAGAGGGTTCGGAACCACTGTGGGTAACTCCCTTCGTCGGATTCTCTTGAGCAGCCTGGAAGGCTCTGCCGTGACGAGCGTTAAGATCGCCGGTGCCGACCATGAATTTATGCCTCTGCCGGGCTTGATGGAAGATGTCGCTGACATCATTCTGAACGTCAAGAAGTTGGTGGTCAAGAGTCATGCCGAAGGGCCTAAGACAATGCACTTGCACAGTGAAGTTAAGGGGCCTGTTACGGCTGGAATGCTCGAAGCTGATCCAGCCATAGAAATTAGCAGCCCAGACTTGGTTTTGACGACCCTGACGGATACTGTTCCGTTTGATATGGAACTGGTCGTCGAGAATGGCCGCGGTTTCCAAGCCGGTGAGGAGATGATCGATGAAGAGGCCGACCAGGACGTTGGCCGAATTTACGTCGATGCGTCATTCTCCCCGGTGACACGTGTTCGCTATCGAACCGAAGACACCCGTGTAGGCCAGAGGACCAACTTCGACCGTTTAGTCCTGGAAATCTGGACTAATGGGACGATATCCCCTGAGATGGCGATGGTCGAAGCGGCCAAGATTTTGCGCAAGCACCTCAATCCGTTCGTGCAGTATTTCGAACTGGGTGAGCAATTGATCGAGTCCGGCGCTGAAGAGGCTGCTAGCGAAATTGATGAAGATCTTCAGCGCAAGTTGAATATGTCAATCCATGAGTTGGACCTGACCGTACGGGCCAGCAATTGCATGGAGGAAGCGAAGATCGAGACAGTTGGTGAGTTGGTTAACATGGCCGAGGTGCAGTTGCTGGAGCTACGTAGTTTCGGTAAGACCTCGCTGCGAGAGGTAAAACGCAAATTAGCTGATCTGGGTCTTTCGCTGGGAATGGATGTGCCTGTTCCTCAGCGTGAAGAAACTGGGGCAGAGTTGGGTAGCCTACCCGGCAAATAACCTTAGTACTCTGTACCAGGGAGTTTGTCAGGTAGGTGCGCCGCGCCGGCGGGTTGGATGCAAGGATCAAAGACGGTGGCATATTCAAGGATATGCCGAGTCTTTGAAACGCAGCCAGTCAAGCCCGTCGCCGCCAGCAGATGCCGATAAAATACGTGGTACAGGGTGTACTTAGCAAGGGTTTGTTCTTATGCGTCATTGTGTAGCTGGAAAAAAACTGAACCGCACATCAAGCCATCGTAAGGCGATGCGGAGAAATATGGCAGCATCTTTGTTTGAGCACGGAGCGATCCGTACTACTGAGGCAAAGGCCAAGGATGTTAAGCCTTTCGTCGAACGGTTGATAACCATCGCTCGAAAGGGCACCCTGCATGCTCGCAGGGAAGTTATCTCCATTTTAGGCGACCGCAACATAGCTGATGCTGATGGCGCGATACAGGAAAAGACTGTCATCACCAAATTGTTTGATGATATTGCACCGCGTTATGCCGACAGGCCTGGCGGCTATACTCGCATAATCAGGTTATCAGAAAGGCGCATCGGCGACAGTGGAATCCAGGTCCTGCTTCAGTTGATTGATGAATCTCAAACTGATGCCGGTGAAAGTGGAGCTGCTGCTTCTCGTCGTAAAAAACGGGCATCGATGCGCCGCCAAGCCGCTGCCAGTGTCCAAGAAAAGCCTGCTTCCGTTATAGTTTCCCAGCCGGAAGAAACCGCCGACGAAGCCGGTGAGGCTGAAGCTGGTGAGGCTCCCGCCGGCGAAGAGGGTACGGATTCACAGCAGGAAAAAAGTCAATAGGGGCACTTTATAATCGCAACTTGCGAGGCCGGCCAATCCGGCCTCTTTTTTTGCCCATGCCTTGTTTGGCTGCGATATAGCTCATGTGCCGGCATTTTGCAGTTGGTTTTGAAGTCGATCTTGCTTTGTGGGAGGCAAAATAAAATGCAAACAGACGCTGATTGCATTTTCTGTAAGATAGTTGCCGGCCAAATTCCATCAGCTAAGGTGCTTGAAGACGATTCTTGCCTGGGGTTTATGGATATAGGTCCGTTGGCCGAGGGGCATGTATTGTTGATACCCAAGGTCCATTACGAGACTTTAGATCAGATGCCTGCCGACCTGGTCGGGGCGATGGCCAGGCATCTTCCTTCGTTGGTCAAGGCTGTTCAGTCGGCCTTGGGTTGCGAAGGGGTGAACGTCCTGCAAAATAACGGCCGGGTTGCTAATCAGTTTGTCCCTCACGTGCATTTTCACGTTATACCGCGCAATCAAGGTGATCAGTTTGGCTTTAACTGGCCGGCTGGGCAGTACCCGGAAGGTCGCGCCGGCGAGTTGGCCGAGGCTATCCGCCAGGCCATTGGATAGTTTTTTAGGATGATTTCTCAAAACACTCGTTCTCTTTGCTTAGGAGGCATTGAAATGCGACTAGCTAGTAGAGCCTTAATCTTAACTGCGATAGTCCTCGTAGCCCTTATTCAGGTCAATTGTGGCAAGCAAGGCGAGCAAGATCAACAAGACCAACAAGACAAGCTGAAAGAAGATGTTATGACCACTGAGCCTGAAGCCAATCCTGTAATTGTAATGAAAACCTCCATGGGTGAGATGAAGATTGAATTGTGGGCTGACAAGGTTCCGATGACGGTCGACAACTTTCTTCAGTACGTCGAGGACAAATCTTTCGATGGGACGATTTTCCATCGAGTCATTAAGGGCTTCATGATCCAGGGCGGTGGTTTCGATCCTGAGATGAAAGAGTCCCCAACACGCGGGCAGATCAAGAACGAGGCAAGTGCTGAGCTTAAGAATACACGCGGCACGATTGCCATGGCCAGGACGGGCGTAGTTGACAGCGCAACGTCGCAATTCTTCATTAACCACAAGGACAACGCCTCTTTAGACCATCAGAATGAAACAGACCGAGGCTTTGGCTATTGTGCGTTTGGCAAAGTTATCGAAGGGATCGAAGTCGTCGATAAGATTGCCGAAGTTCCTACAGGACGTTCAGGTAGGTACGATGACGTTCCAGTCGAACCCGTTGTCATCGTCTCAGTTCGCAGAGCAGACTGACTCTCGGTAGAGCAAAGGCGCCGGCGGCTGTAAATATCCGTCTTGATAGAATTTGCTGGCCCGGCTAGAATCTGTACGCGAGTGGGGCAGCCAATAATCGCGTTTATTCAGGCAAAGATCAAAATGACTTAACCTATGGCTTGGACACAGCTACCAGAGACAATTTTTATGTGCGTCTACATTGGCGCAATGGCAATGGTCTGTCTTTACGGCCTGCATCGCTATGCTTTGGTTTTCCTGTATTTCAAGCACAGGCGTAATTGCCCGCCCTGCCCCGATCAATTCGATGAGCTTCCGCCAGTGACTGTCCAGTTGCCGATGTATAACGAAGAACTGGTGGCCAGGCGGATCATTGAGCAGGCTTGCAGGATTGAATATCCACGTGATAAGTTTGAGATTCAGGTTCTCGATGATAGTACTGATCAGACCCCTCGGATTGCACGAAAGGCCGTCGAGGAGGCTCGCCGGAGGGGGGTTGATATTACCTACATCGGCCGAGATAATCGAACTGGATACAAGGCTGGAGCCTTGGCTAACGGGCTGGCCACAGCCAAGGGCGAGTTCATCACTATCTTTGATGCCGACTTTGTGCCTACTCCGGAGATACTGTTAAGGTCGATTCCATATTTTACTGATCCTAAAGTCTGTGTAGTCCAGACTCGTTGGGACCACCTTAATCGGTCGGACAGTCTTCTTACCCAGTCGCAGGCGATCCTGTTAGATGGGCATTTTGCCATCGAGCACGTGGCCCGAAATCGAAGCGACAGGTTTATAAGTTTCAATGGCACAGCGGGCACTTGGCGCAGGAGTGCTATCGATCAAGCAGGCGGCTGGCAGCACGATACACTTACAGAAGATCTTGATTTGTCTTTCAGGGCACAACTTAAAGGCTGGAAGTTTGTCTACCTGCCCGATCTGATAGCCCCGGCTGAGCTGCCATCGGAGATGGATGCTTTCAAGGCCCAGCAGTTCAGGTGGACAAAGGGCGGAGTTCAGACAGCCCTTAAGCTTCTTCCAAGAGTAATGCTATCAAAGGCGCCGTTGAAGGTTAAGATTGAGGCGTTCTTCCATCTGACCTGTTTTTCTATGCATTTATATATGTTGGCTTTGGTGGTGATGATGTTCCCTGCGATTTTCCTGCAGGTGCAACCAATCGAGGCCAATTCAATTATGGTCGGACTGATTAATGTGGGCATCTTTACCTTGGCAACACTGTCTGCGACGGTATTTTATGTCGCCAGCCAGATCGAACTGTTTGGTGATTGGCGAACGGCGATAAAGTTCATGCCGATGTTGATGGCCCTTGGTGTAGGTTTATGCGTATCGAATACAAAAGCGATCATGGAGGCGATTTTCGGCAAAACGAGCGAGTTTGTCAGAACGCCAAAGTACGGTGATTACAGCAACGATGCAGCTGTTCGCCAAGAAATCCGTCCGTCTCGGGTCAAAAGCGTTAAAAGCTTGCTGCCGGTTATCGAATTTATCCTCGGGGTTTACATGGCCATTTGCGCCATTTTCAGCCTTGTGGATCTTCGTTCGATTTTTTCGGCACCATTTTTGATTATCTTCTCGTTCGGCTTCTTTTACGTTTCGCTGCTTAGCCGACAAGCCACCAGGCGGATTTCCCATAACACAGGTCAGCAAAGAACCCTGGCCCCACAAAAGGCCAGGGCTTAAGCTACCCAACATTGCGAGGGGAGGGACTCGAACCCACACCCCTTTCGGGACTAGGACCTAAACCTAGCGCGTCTGCCAATTCCGCCACCCTCGCGTGAGATTCAAGTATACTGAACGTTAATTGATCAGGCGAGCAAGATGTTGTACATCCGGTTTTCTATTGCACCCACGTTATTGCCTTCGGCGCACAGGGCCGGTACAAAATAAAATAGGCATGAGTATCCAAAGACTCAAACAACTTATTTTTCGGCCCCGCGGGAAATCTCAACCTGCCCGGGCCGGTCATACTCATCCCCAACAGGCTAGCGCCGACAGGCTTTTGAATTTAATGGCTGGTTCCTCGCCTTGGGTAGTGAGTCTGTTCGTCCATGCAATCGTCCTGATCGGATTGGTTTTTATTTTGAAGATTGCCCCGCGAGTCCAAAGGGCTGATATTGCCGAAGCTTTCCTTGCTGACCAGCAATTGATGGAGTTATCTCCAACTCAAGATCCTTTGGATATTGAAAAGGCACAATCACAGCAAGTCACCCGCACCGCACCTGCACCGAAGCCGATTCATGTCCCTGATCGCCCGGCAGGTGTTTCCAGGGAAATCGCATCGGATACACGAGTCAGTCCGCCAAGTGTTGCAATGGCGTTTTTGGGAACAAGGCCTGTTGGTACCGAAAGGCCGACAAGTTCGCTCTATGGAACAGGAGGGAACGCTTGGCACGTTGTATATGTGATCGATCGTAGCGGTTCCATGCAGTTGGAGTTTGAGCGGGTTTGTCGGGAAGTGGTCAACTCGCTAGCCCGCCTGGACCAGCGGCAGCGGTTTCATATCATTCTGTTCGGCAAGGACCAGACTATTGAGAATCCCCCTGGCAAGCTGATTCCGGCGACGCTCGAAAATAAACTGGCTGCAGCAAGTTTTTTGCAATCGGTCACGGCAGAAGGATCAACCACAGCCTTGCCATCCTTACAACGGGCTTTTGAGGTTCTTTCCAAGGTCCCCAGGGGCTCTCGTGGGAGATTGATCTATTTTCTGACCGATGGGCTTTTCGAGGGCCATGAGATTATATCGTCTCGTTATCGCGGGTCTGACGGAACGGTCTTTGAAGGTAACTCAGCCATGATTGCCTGGCTGAGAGATCACAATCGTTCCCGGACGATCCAGGTTAATACCTATCTGTACGATACCGACGGCAGTGCTTCAGCTCAGAGTGTTTCGGTGATGCGCCAGCTTGCCGGAGAAAATGGCGGCTTGTTTAAGCACATACGAGGCCGATGAGAGGCCCCTTGCGATAATTGGTCGGTTGGCTGACAATGAATCGTATTCGACGATATGACAGGTAGATGGAGCAACAAAGTATGAGCTATTTCGATATATTGGTCTGGCCGGGCGGTGGGATGATCGGCGTTATTCTTTGGTTGCTGAGTTTCGCAACTCTGGCGGTGATTATCGAACAGTGTCTTTCCATTCGCAGGGCAGTTCTTCTGCCCGAATCAGTCCGTGATCATGTAGGCAAATTGATCGGCCGGAAGCAGTTCGCCGGTGCCATTGACTTTACTGCCGATAAGCCCGATATGCTTTGTCATATCGTTCACGCCGCGCTGATCGAATCGCCAAATGGTTACCCGGCAATGGAGCGCAATCTGGTAGAGGCTGCCGAAGAAAGAATCACCAAATTGTTGCGACATATCGAATGGCTGAACCTCATCGGTAACATCAGCCCAATGCTAGGGCTGCTGGGCACCGTATGGGGCATGATCAACGCATTCTTTAAGATAGTCGAAGTCGGCGGCATCCCTTCGCCGGCAGAACTGGCCGGTGCCATTGGAATTGCATTGGTAACAACATTGCTTGGCCTGGGTATAGCAATCCCTGCCCTGGCAATCTACGCCCTTATGCGCAACCGAATTGATGCCTTCGGCTCTGAGGCAATTGTCATGGCCCAGGAATTGATAGCACCAGTCCAGCAAACCCCTGAATTACTCTCGAACTAAACCGACTGATAGAAAATGCCCAAGAGCCTTGTTTACAACAGAGATCGACCGGCGGGTGATGTTTCATTTAATATGACGCCGCTGATCGACTGCACTTTCCTATTGATAGTGTTCTTCATCCTCGCCAGCCAGATGGCGTCGAGCGCACTGTCGCAGCTTCAATTGCACAGACCGGTCAGATCCCAGGCCATCGTCCCGGCCAGTCCCCCTGAGCGTGTGATAGTCAACATTATCTCAATCGACGAGTCCGTCACTTCCACGCGGGCCAGCCATTACGAGATTGACGGTGTGGCTATAAGCCTCGACAGAGTCGATCTTCTGACTCATGAGCTAAATCGCAGGCTCATCAGGGCCGGCGAAGCGGAGTTCTTCGTTGAAATTCGGGCAGACTCGCGCGTCTGGTACGGGGATGTTTTTCCGGTGATGTCCGCTGCCACCGATGCCGGAATATCGAGAATGAATATCACTGCCCTGGTGGAGGTAGGCCGATAGCATGGCTTCAGCTGCAGGGAACATTGCCGCCGGTGATCTGGGTAGGTTCATGCCGCCCCGTAAAAAGCGAGGCAGGCCCAAACCCAAACTGCAACCTCCGCTTACCCCGATGATAGACATTACGTTCCAGTTGCTTTTATTCTTTATCCTTACCACTCAGTTTCGCATGGCTGAGGGACAGATTCCCGGTACGTTACCCCAAGGCCAAGCTTCCGGGGTAAGCGTTGCCGATATTTACAAGCCGATAGAAATTCATCTCAGGCCCCGCGTCGATAGCGACGGTTCGGTTGAAACCGTTTTGTATGAGGTATCAGGCTCGGCGGGCCCCATAAAATCCCCGGATAGACTTTACCGTCAATTGCTGGCTCGCAGCGAGCATCTCGGTACAACTGAGGCGCCGGTGATCATAAAAGCATCCTCAGTCGTTCCATGGCAGTATGTTGTTGAGGCCATGAATGCAGCCAATCGCGCTAAATTTAAACGCATTGGTTACGCGCGACCGACAGGCGGCGGTCCAGGCCAATGAAACGCGCCCATCTCCAAACCCCAGTTGCATGGGCAATTGTAGTCTTGCTTGTAATAATGGGCTCAGCCAGGGCCGACGCGCCAACGGGACCGGAAGTCGAGTCTCGACTCGATTCAATCGGCAAAATGATCGACGATGCACAGGCCAGTGATTCGCATGCTGGCCGTCAGTTGATTTTTGACAAAGTCGATCACCAATTGCAGAAACTCGTTGCCGATACTTCTACCAATCAAACAGATGCGGGAAAGGTTCGTCATCTTTCGATTGTTCTTCGCCAGGGGGAATTAGCAGGGCTTATTCGCTGTGGGGCTGAAGTCTCACGGCTGATATACCTACACCCAAGCGATGCGGATCGGGAGTTTATTTTTGCCCAGATGGGACGCGCCGAGGCACTGCTGGCGGAATTGACCAGGCGCATTGACGAAGAGCTCATCGTCATGCGGCAGGATTTTACAAAGTTAGTATGGGCCGTTCCGCAGTTGGAGGATTTACGGGCGCAAGCACAATATCGGCTTGGCTGGGTTCAGTTGTATCGGGCCATGGCCGCTGGAGACCACCAGGCCAGGTTAAAACAACTCTCACTTTCCGGGGCAATGGGCTCTGCCAGGGAAGTTGCAGAATCGCCATCTCAAGGATTGGGATACCATATCGACTTACTTATCGGCAGGGCTACAAGGGAGTTGGCCCTGATATCAGATAATGACGCGGACCGCCAGCGGTTAGGCGAGGTGAGCCTGACGTACCTTCGCTCGGCGGGGTCGGACCAATCACCAGATCGGATCCGGCTGGAGGGGCAATTCGAGATTGCTCGCTGTCTGATCGAACGTGGCCAATGGGGCCCTGCAAGCCAGGCTATAGCCCAATACAAACGAACCTGCCGAAATCTCTTTCGGACAACCCCCGCCCGCCCAGAAATTCACGCTGCGTTGCTTAATCATTACAGCCATACCCGTCAAAGCGCCGCTGCTGAGGGGGAGTCAAAACCCGATTTGGCAGCGAGTCATTTTGCCGCAGCCCAAGCAGCCCTGACCAAGCCGGCCCTGGATAACCCAGCGTTTCGCGATGAGTTTCTTGCCGTGATCGGCCCCTTGTATCGGCAAACGGGTGATTATCAAAAATTGGGTTCCCTTCTACTTTTGGCCGTGGCTACCGAAAAGTCAGGAAGTGATATTGACGGGCAAGTTGATTTGCCCATGGCTGAGCATGCACTAACCCTGATATTAAAACGCGATGATCAGGTCTCGACGGAACTTCGCCCGGATGCACTTTGGCAATTGGGTTTAATTCTCCAGCGCCAGGGCAAACTGCAATTGGCAGCGAAGACTTTTTCTGCAATAGCTAGGCAGTATCCCACTCACCGCCACGGCTATGATGCAGCTTTGAATTCTGTTTACGCATACTCAACTCGGTTGGGTCAAATGCGGAATGTTGGCCAGCTCGTACCCAGGAAGTTTCGTGTTGAATATATAGGGGCTCTTACGGTACTTGGCGATCAGGGCCGAGCCGAGGGCCTGCGGTGGCAATATGAGCTGGCGTATCAATGCCACAAAGTCTCTCGCGAAACCACTGATACTCAAGAGCAAATTTCGTGGATGAATAGGGCGATTGCCGCTTATGAGGCGGTCCCCCAAAACAGGGATGAGTATATGGAGTCGCAATATTGGGCTCTTCAGTTGCGCAGTGTGTTATTAGATATTTCGGATTCGGCTAATCAGTACCCTGGTGCAAGCGGACTTGTAAGATCGCTGAAAGCTTTTGCAGTCCGGGCCGGCCGGTTGGCTGGGCAAACGAATGATCGAACGCGGGCCGGGCAGTTGACCCAGTGGGCTTCGTTGTGCGAATTCCACGCAGCATCGATTACATACGAAAAACTTGGTCAGGGCGCGAGCGGCCTGTCGATGATGGATCAGGTACGGATGAGATTCCCTGGTACCAGCGCTATGAAAATGGCGGCGGAGTTTCGCATTCGCAAACTGTTGGAGGTTCGCCGGACCTCAGAGGCAATCCAGGAGCTTCGTCGATTCAGAGACCTCCACCCGGCTAAGGCGGCTGGGCTGCTTAAGATCATGGTTGGCCAGATTCGACAGCGTATCCAGCAAATGAGAGCCCAGGCTCAACCAGCCAGTAAGCTAAGCGAGTTTCAGCAGGCGTATCTGGATTTTGCAGAAGATCTATTCGCCCCTGTAGCTCAAAAGCCAATCCGCGATCGCTATGAAATGACTCAGGTTTTCGCTCAAGCACTGCTGGAATCGGGTTGGGCATACAATTCAGTTGGAAAATCAATACGAGCGAACCGCTTATTCGAGCGATCATTACAATTGTTCAATGACTGCGAAAATCACTATCAAAGCCGGTCAATCGAGGGGAAATCACCGGTCGATGTAACTAATTTATTGGGAATTGCCCGAGCCCTCAGGGGCTTGGGCCGTTTTGGAAAATCTCGTGTCCGTTACGCAAAGTTGATAGGTGGTATCGATCTCGCCAAGCATCCGCAGTTTTACTGGCAGGTAGAATTTGAGCACTGCCAGTGCCTTTTGGCAGCCTGTAGCGGTGATCGGGAAGCCTTGAGTGCCTTGGTTGTCCGAATCAAGCAACTCAGAGATTTAGATCCCGAGATGGGGGGGCTGGCAGAGCGCTTTGCGGAAATTTCTTCCCAAGCAGCTGAGCAAGTTGGCCTGTAACCGACTGAGGGGCATTGACCTCGCAGCCAGTTATCTTATACTGGTAATGTAAGGACACGGCGGCATGGCCAAGCGGACTAAGGCGACGGATTGCAAATCCGTTATTCGTGGGTTCGAATCCCACTGCCGCCTATAGTTTTATCCCTAGGGTAATTCGGTGCACAATAGTTAGCATGGATGCAATCGTTTGCGTCGTAATTCGAGGTGTGCTCATGTTGAAAAAACTGGCTTTTACCTTTCTTTGTCTTACGCTTTTTACTGTCGCCTTAGCCCAGACCCGAGTTATTAAGCTGAAATCCGGAGCTGAGTTCAAAGGCGAGGTAGAAACAACACCCGATGGCCAGAGTTACGAGATTCGCTTGCCTTCCGGTGGGCGGATCACCATTTCCAAGGACCAGGTTCTCTCTATTGAATCGATAGTTACTGAATCACAAGAGTACCAGGGACGCCTGGCAAAGATCGACCCCAACAATCCTGATGAGCGTTACTCCCTGGCTGAGTGGGCAGCCGCCAACGGCATGTTGGATGAAGCTTTGGAACAACTCCAAGAAGCACTCAAGCTGGATAAAGATCATATTCGTTCTATTTTGTTATTGAGGCAGGTGGAAAAACAGATCGCTGACCGGCAGGCAAAGACAGGGCTCAGGCCGTCAAGACCTTCAACTGGCCCTAGAGATACTGGCTACACCCCCGATGCAATTGATTTGGACTGGAACTGGCTTGTCGATAAAGATGACATATCCCGGATCCGTCTGGAAGAACTCAGGCCAACAGATCGGGTTCCGATCAAATTCCAAAACAATCTGTTGAACAGGTTTATCCAGATGATGGAAGGCCGAAAGGATTTCAATCAACCCGGTTTTGTAAACGTTTTCCGAAGCTATCCGAACGTTACCAAAACCATTTATATTCTCGATAACATCGACAAGAATAATTCGACCATCAAGGACGATATTATTATTCGCCGCGACCCTCAGTTCATGGCCGATTTCAAGAAAAAGGTCTGGCCGATTGTAGCACAGCATTGTGCCAGCACAAAATGTCATGGTGGCGATATAGCATTGGGAGGCATGAAGCTGTTCAAGTACATGTTGCGTAACGAGCGATTGGACTACACGAATTTCCTGATCCTCGATACTTTCGAGCTGCCGGGCGGCCGGAAGATGATCAACCGCGACGATCCGGAAAGTTCTCTGCTGGTTCAGTATGGCCTCCCGTTGGAAATGGCCAGATACAAGCACCCCACGGATATCCCCGTGATTTTTACCAGCCGGGATGCTGCGAATTTCAAATGGGTAGTTGACTGGATAGGCTCCCTCAAGCGTCCTTTGCATCCGAACTATCGAATCAAGTGGAGGCCTCCCTTCGGTATGAATCTGAATCTTTCCGGAAGAACGATGCTTCCGATAGCACCTACTGTACTGGAAGAGTCGGAAAGCGAGCCTGGATCCAATCAACAGCGATCAGAGTCTCCCTTTAGCCGATAGCTGGATGTTTTCAACCGGGCAAACCCGATTAGAGCAATTTAAGCTTGCCTGTAGCAATTGGGCCTGGCTGGGGCGGCAGCTGACAGCGTCGTCCTGCACCAGCCTGCCGGCAAGCAGGTCGACGATGCAACAGCATCGCCTGTTTCGGGCTCCTTGTCAGCCTTGTCCTCGCCGACGGCCAATCGCTACATTCAATCCTAAAGTGCTCTAGTTAGCGAGACAGGGTCTTTCAAGTGTCACTATTGCTAACAGTCCTGTTTATTGGCGTACTGGCCGCGGCGATCATTTCTTTTACGGTCATGGGTTTTCGCCAGTTCCGTCGAAGTCGCACCCTCGCGCGAAAGGCCTACGATATGGGCCTGCACTTTACGCAATCCGATCTTTTTGATGTGGCCCGTCGCTATGGGGATTTCGCACTTATTTCCCGCGGACACAGCGGAATGGCCAGTAATGTCACTTACGGCAGGATTGAGGGCATGTCTGTTCGTGCTTTCGATTTCTGTAGTGAAATAGGACATGGAACCCGGCGATTGATCTGCCGTGATGGAGCGGTTGTAATTGAAACACGCATGGAGTTGCCTTCGCTACTGATGTGGAACGAAAAGAAATTTCCTTTTGCTCCGATGGCTGTCAGAGGCTGTGACAAACATATAGGCAATTGGTTGTGCAGTGGAGATATGGATCTGGCAGCAGCACTTGCCCGTGAGTTGCCGGAAATGGGCTCTGCCGGGATCAATGTCCAGGCCAGGGGCGATTCTTTAATGCTTACCGCCCAGCCGACGATCCAGTCAGAGGAATATATACTCTCATTCGCGGAAATCGGGAAAATTGCCCGTTGTTTAGCGAAATGGCTCGACCTTGAAAACAGTCAAGCCAGTTAACCTACTTGTTCCTGGCAGGAATTGCCAAAGCTGAAGATTGAAAATGACCTTAATTCCTGTTAAAAAGGGTCGTTCGTCGACGTTGTTCGGTTCGGCGGCAAAAGATTGGGAGAAGACACCGTGCAGAAGTTCAATTCCCTTTTAGTTTGGGTTTGCGTCGCTGGATTCGTTCTTGGCCTGGCAGGCTGTACGGAATCCGACTCCCTTGCCTCTGGCAAGCGCCTGCTTGCAGCCGTCCAGAAAGCTCAGGACGGTATTGAGCGGGTAATGTTGCTGATGACGTCCACCGGCCCTGGCATGAAGATGGTCCCGGAGGTTCTGGACGTATTGACCGGGGCAAGTAAGGATTTGTCTTCAGCCATTTCTGCCACCGCCGACGCCGGGCCAGAGATTAAGTCTCTGGCCAATCAGACCATCAGCCGGATAAGTGAGATGCAGGGCCAATACCATGGGGCAGCGATGGATGAGGCTGCATCCCAGGCACGTGCGAGCCTGGAAGAATTGAATCAGGTAGCTGGGCGTCTGGCCAACCAGGTCGGGATGGCTAATTACTATGAAGGTCTATCCAATCTGGATCTGAGCGATATCGAGAAGATCCTTGCCGACGCCAAAAGTGAAACCAACGATCTGGAACTTCAAAAGCGCCGAATCCAGGTCCAGCTCGATAAGCTTATACAACAATACAATCAGCTCATCGCGGCAAATAAGGAACTGGAACTCAAGGCAAGACTGGTTCGCCAGCGATTGTCCAATTCACCCAGCCGGGATATCCTCGAACAAGCCCTTGCCATGGAAAAAGAGGTTGTCGCCAACGCAGGCGAGATTTCGAAGCTCGAAAGCCAGATTTCTCAAACAGAATCATCAAGCCAGAAGTTGTCAATAGAACTGGTTGTCTCCATTAAGCGAGTGAAATTTATTGGCCAGGATCGAGACAGCCGAATAGATCAAGCGGAAAAAGGCGCAAGTACCCACGACAAAATGTCGGCTGAGATTTCCGCTTCGAAGCAGGAAGTTTCTCAACGGCTGGCTAAAGTCGTTATTAACCTTAGCAAGGTCAATGACGCAAAGGAAAAAGCTATCCGCCATTTCGAGACGCCGGCAATTACAAACACAAGCCGGAAGAAATCTCCCTTGGTCCTTGCCTCCCAAGCACAAATGCTTTCGGCTGTCGGTTCGGTCCGAACACGATCGATTCTCCTGAGCCAGCATGCCCAACAGGTAGCCAAGGCTGTCCGAGACGCCTTCGCCAAAGCTGGTAGCGCGCCTCCGTTTGGACTCGATCGCCTCACGTTACCTCTTACCGCAGAACGTTCGGCAGCTGTTCAATCCTACAAGTCCTCGGCCGAGTTATTTGAACAGGCTGGGCGGGCTTCACGCCAGGGAAGATGGGAGTTTCAGGTTCAACAAGCTGAGGCAATGGTTGGTCAATATCGCCTGACTGCCGGCAGGGAACTCATAGAGCCTATTGAGAAGCTATTGTCCGAGGCTGGGGAAAATGCAGCAGAACCGGAAGACAAAGTAGCTGTCCAGCGGGTAACTCAGATACTGTTGGTTGAGGTGGTTATTAGTGATCCCGAGGCAGCGAAACAGCTGGCTCCCCCGACGACGACCGAGCCCGAGCCCGAGCCCGTCGAATAAGTTTTGAGGCTTATTCACTCTTACCACCGTTGAGACAAACTGTGCTGGGTAATTTAGCAATCGGTTCAGGGCTTACTGGTATACCAAATCATCTGCACCTATGGGCCTCTCTCGCAGCCAGTTTTTATTGCTGTGTTTCCTGTTGAGAAAATCTTTGCCTAACCTATTGACCCAAGGCATACTATAGATGTCACTCCTGTGTGTACGGTTATCGACTGTGCATGGCTGAGGAAGGTTAATGGGTATGAGGACGTACTTAAACAGACCCATGGGGGCCATGGCAACGGACTTGGTGGCGGGTTTAGTCCGTCTTCGTAAAGGGTATATAGACTCTGCCGAGAATCTTCTTTCGGTGATCGATCCCAACGGCCAGTACCCCTTCGAGTTCGTTCTCTTTCGCCTGACTGGCTATAGGCCATCCAGGGAAGATCCTCCAACGGAACCGATGGATGGGAAAAGCCTTCAAGCCGATCTCATGGCCATCATACTCGATGTATGCGATAGCTTCGATCTGTCGGTTAATGACTATGATGAGCCCGTGTACGATACGGATCAACTGGCCAGTCGATTCAGCGTCTCGACCAAGACGATAGGCCGATGGCGCAGGCGAGGGCTCCCGGCAAGGAGGCTTGTCTTTGCCGATGGGAAACGGCGCATTGCATTTCTGGAAAGTTCCGTTCAATATTTCGTGAAATCTCGCCCCGAACAAATCCGTCGATCGGTGAGTTTTCGTCAGATGACCGAAGCTGAAAGGGCGGACATCATTCGCAGGGCTCGCCGCATGGCCAACCTTTCAAGCTGCTATTTGAATGAAGTTGCCAAACGCTTGGCGATTAAAACAGGTCGGGCAGTAGAGACGATTCGATACACAATTCGCAATCATGATAACGAGTTTCCGGATCGGGCGATTTTCCCGGATATGTCATCGCCGCTTGCCGATGACCGCAAGGCGATAATTTACGACGCTTTTCTGCATGGCGAGTCGGTTTCAAAACTGGCCCGTCAATATAAGCGGACTCGGGGAAGTATTTACCGGGTGATCAACGAAATGCGGGCCCATCAACTCCACCTGCGGAAAATAGACTTTATGTACAATGCGCAGTTCGACCTGCCCAACGCTGACCAGATTATTCTTGAAGATCAACCCGCCCCTCCCACCAGAGAACAGGCCCAAAAGCTGATCAAGCCTCCGCCGGATATTCCAGCTTACCTGCGAGCATTGTACGAGGTTCCTTTGCTAACCGTTTATAAGGAGCGATGGGTTTTTAGAAAGTACAACTATCTTAAGTTCAAAGCGGAAAGGTTACGCCAGCAGATTGACATGGCTCGTATACGAACAACGCAGCTGAAGCAGATCGAGACTTTGCTGGTCCAGGCCAATATCGTCAAGAATCAAATTGTCCGGTCGAATCTTCGTCTGGTAGTTTCCATAGCCAAAAAACATTTGGGTGGGCCGCAGACTTTATTCGAGTTGATTAGTGATGGTAATGTCTCGTTGATGCAGGCAGTGGAGAAATTTGACTACGCACTGGGTAATCGTTTTTCTACGTATGGTTCATGGGCGATTATCCGGAACTTCGCTCGGTCGGTTTCAAAAGAACGCTACCAACTTGACCGGTTTACGACGGGATTCGAAAGTGTGCTCGATATTGCAGCGTCGCTGAAGACGTACGATCCGAACGAGTTTAACATTTCTGAATTGCGCGAGAGCATCGATTCCGTTCTTATCCATTTATCACCTCGAGAGCGAACCATCCTTATAGATCACTATGGCCTGGATGAACACGGCCAGGTGAAAACCTTCGAGCAACTCGGCAAGCGGCTGGGCCTCTCGAAAGAGCGCGTCAGGCAGATTGAAGTCAACGCCTTGCAAAAACTCCGCCAAATTCTCCACTCCAGCAAAGCAGATTTGTTGGGCTGAGCTCGCGCAGCTTAGAGATGGCTTCTAGAGCATTTTAAGATTTTCTGTAGCGTTTTCGCTGGTTGCGGCTTCGGCTTACAGCGTCGGCCTGCATCGACAATACCCTGCATTGCCTGCTTCGGCCTCCTTGTAAGCCAAAGTCCTCACTGGCGCGTAAATCGCCACACC